>OJGO01000643.1_pt1 | contig 10836 bp, 7 predicted proteins | sample 1594871 | NCBI WGS metagenome assembly OJGO01 (sample SAMN05416798, study PRJEB24817) | seawater metagenome | isolation source: Sea water | place: Canada:Atlantic | collected 2013-07 | reverse complement strand
TCGCCTTAGTCTCGTGGGCTCGGAGATGTGTATAAGAGACAGGGTTTAAGTATCGGTGAAATAAATCATCAAAGTGATCACCTAGATTTAGGGCTTTTTAACTGGTATTTCACAGCAACATCATCACAAAATGGAATCAAATGGGTCGAGCAACAGCTGTTCACTCCACCTATCACTGAACTTTCAAAATCGCCTGCGCTTAAAAAGCAATTATGGCAATTATTGACTAAGCAAACACAATGAGTTGGCAAACCCAATGAGTAATGGAACAAAATCTAAAACAAAGCACTTTACTGAAATAGCGCGCATTGACCTAGATACGTTAATGCCAATAGAGCTCGCTTGTCATTCACACCCTTGGAGTGAGAAAACTTTTTTAAGTTGTATTGGTGGTCGTTATTTCGGCGAAAAACTAGCTATTAATTTTGCTCAAAACGCAGCAACAGAAATACCCGACAATCATGCTATTGGTTTTTATATTGGTGAATATGTGCTCGGTGAAGCGACACTGATGGACATTTGTGTAAATCCTACTGAGCAAGGTAAAGGTTACGGAAAAGTATTACTAAACCAATTTTTAGCTCAAGCTAAAAAGCTCGGTACCACCAAGGTATTTTTAGAAGTTCGTGCAAAAAATATCGCAGCACAAATGCTTTACATGAACGCGGGTTTTATCGAAATCAATCGCCGCACAGGTTACTATCCAAGTAGCACTGGTTTTGGTTATGAAGATGCCATTGTCATGTCATTGGCTTGTAAGTAATTAATTAGTACGTTCGTTCATTCGTTAATAACGATTAACTCTCCTTATTGCATCAAACTAGCCAGCACGTTAACAAATAACAACACTTGAATACGTAAAGTAGCTAGTTAATCGCTCTCCTTTAGTTAAGATACTGAACAAGAACCGCAATAAGGTTTTTACAGTATTTCTTACACCTAATTAAGGAGAGCAAAATGTTTACTAAGATAACCCACACAACAGATAGCCTGCTGTCTAATGAAGGTGTCACAAGCCTTATTGTCAATGATGCGCTGAGAAAAATTAGCCAGCTTACCGGTTTAAGCCAGCAACAAGCTTTCGCATTATTATCGAGTCAAGTAACTCAACAATACAACAATACTGACCATCGAGAAATAATTAAGGTTCAAGCGCCTTTATTAGAGCAAAAAGAATCCCAATTCATTTCAAGTTTGTTTAATTAATTTTTGACCTAACCTCAGCTGAATTATTCTTTTTAAGAATTCAATAACAAGCAGCTAACGTTACTGTAACCTCAGTCTTTATCTCGATTTATAATTCGTTATATTCACTACGCCATCCATCACCCCTCGATCACCCGACCCGTGATAATGCATCATTATTTCTTCCGTTATAAAAAACATCATAAAAGAATAAGACGAACTTAAACAACACGCCCTTTAATGGTACAATGCGCGCAATTTTTTAATAATGATGAATAGCCTTGTACTAAGCTAAGTGCAAAAGGTGTTTCTCTACTATTTACTCAACAGGTAATTTGCATGTCTGTACAGCAAGAGCAAGTCGATTTACGTCGCACATTTGCTATTATTTCGCATCCGGATGCGGGTAAAACAACCATTACTGAAAAGGTACTTTTGTTCGGTCAAGCTTTGCAAAAAGCGGGAACTGTAAAGGGTAAAAAATCAGGTCAACATGCAAAGTCTGACTGGATGGAAATGGAAAAAGATCGCGGTATATCAATCACTACCTCGGTAATGCAGTTTCCTTATAATGACTGTCTGGTAAATTTACTTGATACGCCAGGCCATGAAGATTTCTCGGAAGATACTTACCGTACACTTACTGCTGTTGATTCATGTTTGATGGTTATTGATGTTGCGAAAGGTGTTGAAGCACGTACCGTAAAATTAATGGAAGTTACTCGCCTACGCGATACACCTATCATAACATTTATGAACAAAATGGATCGCGATGTGCGTGACCCAATGGAAGTGATGGATGAGGTTGAAGAAGTATTAAAAATCAAATGTGCCCCCATTACTTGGCCAATTGGCATGGGTAAAGAGTTTAAAGGTGTATATAACCTAGTGACTAATGAAACCTTTTTATATCAATCGGGTTTAGGTCATACCATTCAAGAAGTACGTATCATCAAAGGCTTAGACAATCCTGAACTTGATGAAGCAGTGGGTAGTTATGCTGAAGATTTGCGTGAAGAACTTGAACTTGTGCAGGGTGCTTCTCATGACTTTAATCTAGAAGAGTTTTTAAACGGTGAATTAACACCAGTATTTTTTGGAACAGCATTGGGTAATTTTGGTGTTGACCATATGCTTGACGGTTTGACCAAATGGGCACCTAAGCCACTACCACGACAAACAGATTTGCGTGAAGTAGTAGCGACTGAAGAAAAATTCTCAGGTTTTGTCTTTAAAATTCAAGCTAACATGGATCCAAAACATCGTGACCGTATTGCCTTCATGCGTATTTGCTCTGGTAAATATGAAAAAGGCATGAAGATGAAACAAGTGCGACTAGCTAAAGATGTCAAAATTGCTGATGCAGTAACCTTCATGGCCGGTGACAGATCAAATGTTGAAGAAGCCTACGCGGGTGACATTATTGGTTTACACAACCATGGCAGCATTCAAATAGGCGATAGTTTTACTGCTGGTGAAATGATGAAATTTAGTGGTATTCCAAACTTTGCCCCTGAAATGTTCCGTCGTATTCGTCTACGTGATCCTTTAAAAGCCAAACAATTACAAAAAGGTTTAATACAGCTATCTGAAGAAGGTGCTGTGCAAGTATTCAGACCTTTCATCAATAATGACATGATTGTTGGTGCTGTTGGTGTATTGCAGTTTGAAGTTGTTGTGCAACGCTTAAAAACTGAATACAAGGTTGATGCTATATACGAAGCCATCAGTGTTGCTACAGCTCGCTGGTGTACTTGTGATGATGAACGTACCTTAGAGCAATTTAAGAAAAAAGCGGGTGATAACCTAGCATTGGATGGTGGTGATAACTTAACGTATATCGCACCAACTATGGTTAACTTGTCATTAGCGCAAGAGCGTCATCCAGATATTCAGTTCCACGCTACGCGTGAACACTAGTTTTTTGCTTCTTAAATAGAATTTTTTCGGCATTGTCGGCGGAATTTTATCAAGTCACTTAGTGTACTAAGCTCCCTGATAAAATTTCTTGACCGCTTTGCTAAAGTCCAATTTAGTTTGCAAAACTGAGTAAGTTAAGAATAATTTGATGTTATTTTAAAATATCAAAAAACAAATAAAATGTACTAGCTGTGAGTTACTCTATTCTCGCAGTTAGTTGGTTCAAGACAGAAGAAAAAGCGCGGAGTTGACGTTAGTCAATGAGCACGGTTGATGAATGTATTGAGCCAAATAACAAAGAGAATGGGATAACCAATGAATATTAAAAACATATTAAGTGAAAAAGTCAGTACGGCTATGGTTGCAGCTGGCTTACCTGAAGGTACGAACCCTGCGTTGAGTTTATCTAATCGTCCAAACTTTGGTGATTATCAAGCCAATGGCGTGATGGGTGCGGCTAAAAAACTTAAAACTAATCCACGTGAATTAGCCACTAAAGTTGTTGCTGAATTAGACTTAGATGGCATTGCAAGTAAAGTTGAATTAGCAGGCCCTGGTTTTATTAATATTCATTTAGATGAAAAGTGGTTAGCTGCTCAGCTTAATACGGTTGCTCAAGATGACTGCATTGGCGTAGCGCAACGTGGAGTTAATGCTGGTGACGATCAACAAACTGTTGTCGTTGATTACTCAGCACCAAACCTTGCCAAAGAAATGCACGTTGGTCATTTACGATCAACTATCATTGGTGATGCGGTTGTACGCGCACTTGAGTTTCGTGGTGACAAGGTTATTCGTCAAAACCACATGGGTGATTGGGGTACGCAATTTGGTATGTTAATCGCACACTTAAGCGATAAACTTGCTGGTAATGAAGTCGCAGAAACAGCCCTTGCCGATTTAGAGAATTTTTATCGTGAAGCGAAAATACGCTTTGATAACGAAGAAGGCTTCGCCGATAGAGCACGTGCTGATGTCGTTAAACTACAAAGTGGCGATGAAGCCTGTGCCAAGTTATGGCAACAATTTATTGATATTTCAATCACCCACAGTGAAGAGATTTACGCTAAATTAAATGTTTCATTAGAACGCTCTGATATTATGGGTGAAAGCGCATATAACGACGATTTATCAGCTGTTATTGATGAGCTAATGGCGAAAGCAATAGCTGAAGAAAGTCAAGGCGCTAAAGTTGTTTTTATTAATGAAATGGCCAATAAAGATGGTGAAGCGCCAGTATTTATCGTTCAAAAATCTGGGGGTGGTTTTCTATATGCGACCACCGATTTATCAGCGTGTCGCTATCGCAGTGGCAAGCTAGCAGCTAATCGCATCATTATATTTACTGATGCCCGTCAAGCATTGCACTTTAAACAAGTTGAAATAGTTGCTCGTAAAGCAAACTTCCTACCTAAAAACGTCGGTTATCAACATTGTCCTTTTGGTATGATGATGGGTGATGATGGCAAACCTTTTAAAACTCGTACTGGTGGTACAATTAAGTTAGCTGAATTACTTGATGAAGCAGTAGTTCGAGCTTCGACATTAATCAAAGAGAAAAACCCAGAAATTAGCGATGCTGATTTAGCCGAGATTTCTAAGAAAGTAGGTATTGGTGCAGTTAAATTTGCCGATTTATCGAAAAATCGCACCAGTGATTACATTTTCAACTGGAAAACGATGTTGAGTTTTGAAGGAGCTACTGCACCTTATTTACAATATGCATACTCTCGTATTCAAAGTATATTCTCTAAAGCAGAAAAAGCTAAGGCTGAAAGTGCTACTAGCGAAGTAGTCACAAGTACTGCTGCCATCAACATTATTGAACCACAAGAAAAAGCCTTAGCATTAAAGTTATTACAACTTGAAGACGTTATTGATGCGGTCATTAGTGAATGTACACCTAACTTGTTATGTAACTACCTTTATGAATTAGCCAGTCTTTACATGAGTTTTTATGAAGCCTGTCCTATTCTTAAAGAAGGCATTAACGATGAAGTTAAAGCTTCACGTCTAGCGTTATGTAAAGTTATTGCAGATACCTTAAAACAAGGGTTAGATATATTAGGCATTGAAACGATGGAGCGTATGTAAATTTACTCTGGTAAACGTGATTGGAGCGTCAAAAAATACTCACTGACATTCGTCAGCTCCGTTTTTTTTTCTTTCCTCTAACGTTTACTAGCAATAAATTACAATAAACGGAGTTTGTTATCTTAACTCTTACGTCATTCAAGAAGTGTTCGATCGAGAATCAAGAACTAAAACTGGATGCTTGATTAAGACACCACGAGCATGACGACGGAAAGGTTTAGGATTCAAGAATAGAAGTTCTATTCTCAATAGTTAAATCTTAATGATAAATAACAAAAGGGGCAATGATGCAGTTTACCGATAGTCATTGCCACCTTGATGATATTGCTTTTAGTGAGCAGCTACCCGCCTTATTAGAGCGGTGCCAGCAACTTGCTATTAACCGTATCATTGTCCCTTCTATTGCGCCTAATAACTTTTCGCAAGTACTCAAGCTAGCCAAACCTTGTGTTGATGACCTAGGCAAGAACCTTAGCAATAGCACCAACCCTAATCCGATTAAGATTTATCCTTGCTTAGGCATTCATCCGTGGTTTTTACAAACCCTTAATGACTCACATCTAGAACAATTAAGTGAGTTAGTCATTAAATCGAGAAACGAGATCATTGCCGTAGGAGAAATTGGCATTGACGGCGCTATAGCCAAACAAGCAGTTAATCACGGGCAAACTCCTGAAGATAATTTACATCACCAACAACATTTTTTTGATTTTCAACTCAACCTCGCTAAACAACAAAATCTACCAGTAATAATCCACCACAGGCAGTCGCACGATAAAATAATGCCATTCCTAAAAAGGTATCAGTTAGCAAAAACAGGTATCATTCATGGCTTTTCAGGCAGCTACCAACAAGCAAAGGGCTATATTGATTTAGGTTTTAAACTCGGAGTCGGTAGTACTATCACTTATTCTCGCGCTAAAAAAACGATAAACACCCTCAAACGCCTGCCTTTAGGAAGTTTGGTGTTAGAAACTGATGCGCCATCAATGCCGTTAAGTCGAGAAATCAAAGATGAAGGAATAGTGACTAATAACGAGAATACGAGACATGAAAAACTTGAAGTGCTAACGAACTCTACAGCTAACCTACCAGCAGATTCTCCTGCTAATTCCCCAGTAAACTTAATCAAAATTTTTGAAGTATTATCAACTATACGCTCTGAAAGCCCTGAGGAAATAGCAAATCAGCTGGAACAAAACATTGAGCAGATATTTTTCACTTAAATGAAATGTATTATATCAATCGAACTCATTTATTTTCATTAGGCTTTTTTAGCTTCTGAGTCTAAACGATATCCGCGCCTGCTAAAGCGATTTAAACCCCGAGTAAGTAAAAAACCTACTAAGCCAGCTAATAGTAACATTAAGCGCTGCAAAGCTTGTTGCTCTTCATCTGCTTGAGCTAAGGCATCGATTAAATAAGATTGCTCTATGGTAAAACGAAGGTAACCATGAAGATTATAATGACTTGAGTCAGAGTGACGTATTTCTTCAACAAAAGGCGTTAAAGTCTCTGTTACGTTACGTTGATGTGGGGAAATACCGTAAAGGTCATTGATGCTCTTGGCCTTAAGCGGAGCAAGCTCATTACCTTGCTTATCTTTTTCTCTCGAGGTACTCGATACTAATAATAGTCCTGTCGCATCATATAAATGGGCTTGTTTAACAAAATTAACTTTTGTTAAACCATTGAGATATTGCTGTAAGAAGCTGTTTTTTTCTATCTTACTTCGATGAGATTGTTCAAGGATAACAACTACGCCGGCAATAGCTTGTTGAAGTTGTTGCTTAGCAATGTAATTAAAATGTGCGGTTAAATTATCAGCATTTCTCTTTCCCGTAGACTGCCAGAGACTCATCAGTACTATGATAAGTAAAATTGCACTAGCTAATTGCAGGATTTTATTATAAATCGACGATAATTTAGGGTATAAAGGCTGTTCGGCTTGCTTCATAAGTACACTGGTTGCTATTTTAGCGCATCAATAGTGCCACTATAGTTAGATTGTTAACTGATGTGAAGTTTATTATTTTTTAGAACATACCAATACCCAAGAGAGTTAACGTGTCTTTTATTACCACTATATTACCCCTATCACTTGAACAGTATTTAGCCAAAAATTTAGAAGATAAACAATTACCTGTCGCCTTTACCCTGTCTGAACAAGCACTTACTTTAGCTGGCAGTGCCGCATATGAGCCTACAAAAAAAACTCAGATAGAGCTCGTCGTCTTTCAGGAACTTTCCCTCTTGCAACTGGTAGCATTGCAAAAGCATGCTCAGTTTGAAATCACAACGCTCACCACAATTAATCACCGTAATAATCAAACGAGTTGTCGTTTTCAAGTGAACTGTGATGACTTTATTACAACACGTAAAGCGGTAGCTGATTTTGCTTTGGCGAATAAAATTGAAGCAGCATTACTAATAGATGTACCTAAATTAGCAGTGCCTGGTTTATTAGTGATGGATATGGACTCGACCACCATAGAAATTGAGTGTATTGATGAAATAGCTAAACTTGCCGGTGTTGGTGAAGAAGTCGCAGAAGTAACTGAACGTGCCATGTTAGGTGAGCTCGATTTTGCACAAAGTTTACATCAACGTGTAGCTACGTTAGCTGACTCACCGGAAAGTATATTGAGTGATGTTGCTAAAAATATTCCTTTAATGGCGGGATTAAAACCACTTATTGTTGAACTTAAAAAGCACAATTGGCGTATTGCAATTGCTTCTGGTGGTTTTACTTATTTTGCTGACCACCTAAAAGAAACGCTTAACCTAGATGCCGCATTTGCTAACACGCTAGAAATTATTGATGGAAAACTCACCGGTAAAGTACTTGGTAGTGTGGTCGATGCACAAGTAAAAGCAGACTCTTTGGCTATTTTAAGTAAAGAGTATCAAATTCCAAAAGCACAAACAGTTGCTATGGGCGATGGTGCTAATGATTTGGTAATGATGGCGGCGGCAAGTTTTGGTGTTGCTTTTCATGCTAAACCTATTGTCTTAGCTCAGGCAGATAGCAGTATTAACGCGCAAGGCTTAGATTGCCTCCTGCACTGGTTAGCCTAGTTTTTATAAATAATATAAAACAATCCCAGCCTGAAACTGATCGGTATCGGCATAACTTCAAGACATAAGTTGAAATATATTGAAGTTGTGCCGATATAGAATACATCTAGTATTTAATATACTATTTTGTCAGCTCATATCTCAATAATGTTTCTTGTGTAACATCAATCAGCTGAATTAAACCCGCGACACTATAAATATCTTGTTCAAGTTGTTTACCTCGATGTATCGCATAAGAGCCTATATATGCCAATTCAGGATTTAAATGCTCCATATTTGCTTCATCACTACGTGATAACTTCAGTTGTACGCTATAAAAGTCTCCCTGATTCAAAGACTTTTTAATAAAAAAGTTTCTCATCTGTGGCGTAGTAAATTCACTGGCTTGTTTTATCGTTACCGATTTTTCTACATCGGTGATACTTGGGTCTATCGCGATATAGATGAGTTCGTTGACGGCAGTATCACTCGCCATCAATTTTTTCATGTGCTGATCGACTAAATTACTGACCTGCAAATTACCCAGAAGTGGGTATAAATTATGATAACCATGGCGGTCACTTAATCGTGACATAGCTGACAACAAGTTTTTATGGCTCTGATAGCCGTACTTGCCAACAACTAAATTCTCTACTTTATAGCGACTACCACTGGATTGCACCATAGCTGTAGGTATTTCCATATTCACAGCGTACAAGGTTCTTAACGCACTTGATAAACCTGGGGTTAACATAGCGTATTCATCAGGGGTTAGTTTATTTTTATTCTTATCAATTAATAGCTTAAAAAAAGATCGTCCTATATGTTGATGCTCTTTTACCGACACTCTAAGATTGACCACTTTTTTATCTTTACTGATCCTCATTATCTTATAAGGCAATTGCTTTAGATCAAAAGCTGAAGTTATTTTCTGTAACTTTGGAAAGCTTAAATGAACAATATCACCCTTAGACAGCACAGCAGGATTTTCTAAATCCACTTTCAAGCCAGAAACAGAAAAATCTGCCGACACCCCAGACCAATTAGCAGCATTCAATTCAATACTAACCGGTGTCTGATATTTGAAGCGAACTTCTTGACGTTGGTGTCCATAACTTAGGGTTATTTCATCCACTCGGCTTTGATTATCATTATGCTTAAGACCTAGACTTTTTAGTCGTTCAAGATCAATACCTTCATAACTTAGTTGTTGATAATCACTAAAATCACTGGCACTAGTGATGTCGGTTGCTGTTATAGCACAAGGTAATTGCGCAAGAATATCATTTACTTCATCGCTTAACGGTGGATTTAAGTAATTTTGCTGCTTAGTCATAGCGCTAGAGAGAGTAAAAGGTGAATAAGCTTGCTCAGGACTAATCATTTGCGACTTTAACGCAGTGATGGCAAAGCTACTTTTACTGACGGCAAAAGCTAAAAATTGTAGAAAAAAAGCATGATCATGCTTAAGTTGCTCTTCATCAACTGTATAGAAGAATTTATCACCTTTATTCTGATGAATAAAGCTAAACACTAATAAGCTCTTACCTTGCTGTTGCAAAGCTTTTAAACGCTCTAAACGCTCAGAATTAATGAGATAATGCAATGCCGAACGATTTTTTTCATCTCGCCAATATTGATATATCTTTTGATTATTTTTAGTCGTTAGTGCGTATCGAGGCAGTTTTTTATCGCTAGCGCCCTTGGCGCGCTGCATAAATATAATCAGTTCATTTAGTTTAACTAAAGTAAACTGTTCGATACTTCTTGCCTGCAATGCCGATAAACTATTATCTAAATTGATTTTATAACGACGTTTATTTCCTTGAATATAACCTATTAAAAAACGCTCAAAGCTGTCATTTTCCGGAATTTCAATACGTTGACAACCTAGCAGTTGAGTGCCTGAATCGCGTAAGACATTTTTAATTTCAAACGAAAAAACATCATCTTTACTAAATTGAAATTCTTGCTCTAACCCCGTAAAAGCAATACTTACGTGGTCACCTTTGAATAAGGGAAGTTCATTAATCAATTTAAACTTTATCCCTTTAACACTCAGGTCAATACTTGTTGTCACTAATTGTTGCTTGTTAAGTACCGTTAAGGTGATAGGAATTGCAAAATTCATTCGTTCTTCAGAACGGTTAGGGTAGTTTGCTAAAAAATTCAATTTAGCTGGATATTGAAGCTTTTCCGGTCCAGGCTTATTGTTATTATTCCTCTCAATTACGCTAGGAATAACCTGTTCACTTTGATAAATATTACGGAAACTATTTTTAGCATTCTTAACCGTTTCGTATACGCCAAAAGTATAACCACCATACTTGGCCACACTTTCTTTGAAGCTGGCAATAGCAACCTCATCTAAAAAATGGGTTTGACCATGAAAGTCAAATAACTGACATTCTCCATTGACTAAACCACGTAAATCAATGGAACGCGCGCAAGGGCCAGCTAAGCGTTTCAATTCCATTTTTAATATAAATTTCTCAGTTTTATTAAGGTGCTCGGTTACAGCACTGTAATTAGCTTCAAAAGTCCTTTTATTTACCTCACCACGAAAATCATTAATAATAT
>OJGO01000639.1_pt1 | contig 10904 bp, 10 predicted proteins | sample 1594871 | NCBI WGS metagenome assembly OJGO01 (sample SAMN05416798, study PRJEB24817) | seawater metagenome | isolation source: Sea water | place: Canada:Atlantic | collected 2013-07 | reverse complement strand
CATATCGTCGGCAGCGTCAGATGTGTATAAGAGACAGTTCCAACACCGGGAGCGAATACCGACTCTCCAGCGGATGCGGTAGCGGAAACCGGTGACGAGAATGAGCGGGAGCGACCCACGGTGATTGTGCCCACGCCGCGAACGCCAAGTGCCGTCAATCCCAGCGAGCGGGACGGTGCCACCGCACAGACGGCGCCGCACCTTGTAGAGCTTCCACTTTCCTTCCAGAAAAGGGTGCCAGACCTGATTTTTAACAGCCATATCTATGCGTCCGAGCCGTCGGCCCGCCGGGTCATGATCAATGACAACTACCTGCGCCCCGGAGAGTCGTTTTCCGGTATCACCGTCGAACGGATTACCGAGGAAGGCGTGGAGCTGAGCATGGATGGCCGTCGCTTCCGGGTGGGTGTGGTTCGCAACTGGGTGGGCCCCGACTGATGGCACTCACCGAGGACGTCAAACAGCAGATTCAGCAGACCTACCGTGACGTGTTGGCCGGCAAGGACATCCGTGCCCGCTATGGCCAGCGCCTGATGATCGCCGAGATCGCCCGCTACATGGGCGAGATCACCGAGAATGACGGCCAGCGCACCTCTCCAGCCGGCACCTGCGTGGTGGAGGCGGGCACAGGCACGGGCAAGACCCTGGCTTATCTGATTGCCGCCATTCCGGTGGCCCGTGCCCTTGGCAAGACACTGGTGATATCAACAGCGACCGTTGCCCTGCAGGATCAGATCGTCCACAAAGACCTTCCGGATCTGAAAAAGCACAGCAAACTGGATTTCACCTGGACCCTTGCCAAAGGTCGTGGCCGCTACTTGTGTTTGTCTCGTCTCGAAGCTCGCCTGCATGACGAGGGTAACGGCGACAGCGATACCATGCCGCTGTTCCTGCTGGATGGGCCCGGCAAGGAAGAACCCGGCACCCGGGCCTATTTTGAAGACATGCTGGCCAGTTACGGGTCCCGGAAGTGGGACGGTGATCGCGACCATTGGCCGGATCAGATACCCGATGACATCTGGCGCCAGGTCACCACCGACCATCGTCAATGTACCAATCGCCACTGTAGCTATTTCGACAGCTGTGCCTTCTTCGACGCCCGAAAAGACCTCGATGATGCCGACATCGTGGTGGCCAACCACGACCTGGTGCTGGCAGACCTTGCCCTTGGCGGTGGTGCCATTCTGCCGGAGCCGGAAAATGCATTGTTTATCTTTGATGAGGCACATCACCTGCCGGACAAGGCACTGAATCACTTTGCGGCGTCGGTGCCGCTGAATGCCACGCGGCAATGGCTCAAGCAGCTATCCCAGGCACTGGGAAAGATGCAGCCGTTCCTCACGCCCGGCACCCAGGCCGCGAAGACCATCGACAGGATCAGTTCCGCCTCCCGTGAAGTGGATATCTGTCTGACGAAGGTGTACGACGAGGCCGAACAGAATACCGGTTGGGAGTTCAATGAGGAGCGACGCTCCGCCCAGTGGCGATACCCGGAGGGCGAATTGCCCGAGCTGCTTGCAGGCCTGGCGGTGGAAACCCGGGTGGCGACGGCCACCCTGGTTCGCCAGCTTGGTGTGATGGTAGATGAATTACAGACGGCCTTCGATGAACGCAAGGCCAGCGATGTCGACCGCGATACTGCGGAATCCTGGTATCCGGTGATTGGATCGTTCCACAGCCGTGCTGAGGACCAACTGCGGTTGTGGGTCGCGTGGTGTGATAATCCGGGCCAACCGGCCAGTGAGCCGGCAGAAGGTGAGGAATCAGCGCCTGAGCCTAAGAAGCGGTCCGGGCCACCGGCCGCTCGTTGGTCGGTGCGACAGCGCTGGGAACACGCGGAAGACATTACGCTCTACAGTAGCCCGGTGCTGGCGGATAATCTGCTTTATTCCAGGCTCTGGTCGCGGGCCTATGGCGCTGTGTTGACCAGTGCAACCCTGACCGCCCTTGGGCGCTTTGATCGGCTCAAGGCCAGAGCAGGTTTGCCCGAAGCCAGCCGCTTCGTGGTGGTGCCCAGTTCCTTCCGCTATGGCGAAATGGCAACCGTGGAAGTGCCGGCCATGACCGCCATGCCCACGGACGATAGCTTTACGGACCAGGTGGTGTCGCGGCTACCGGCCTTGTGGGCCGGGGAGAAGGCGACACTGGTACTGTTTACCTCCAGGCGCCAGATGCAGTTGGTGCGGGATGCCCTGGCGCCGGAATACCCGGATCTGATCACCACTCAGGACGATATGGCCAAGGGCGAGGTCCTGCGCCGCCATTGCAGCCGTGTAGATGAGGGGCTGCCCAGTGTGTTGTTCGGTGTGGCAAGTTTTGCAGAGGGCATTGACCTGCCTGGCAAGTACCTGAGCCATGTGGTGATTACCCGACTGCCGTTTTCGGTACCGGATGATCCCATCGAAGCCAGCCTGGCGGAATGGGTGACGCACCGCGGCGGTAACCCGTTCATGGAAATAACCGTACCCGACGCCTCCATCAAACTGGTGCAGGCCGTTGGTCGCCTGCTACGGACCGAGTCGGACACCGGCCGCGTCACCATCCTTGATCGTCGCATCATCGCCCGTCGATACGGGCAGTTGTTGTTGGACGCATTACCGCCTTTCCGGCGAATCATAGAGCCCTGATCAATAGAGCCCTGATAAAAAGAGAGCCATAAAAAAAGAGCCAACCCATGTGGGTGGCTCTTATAGAGTGGGTCCTTATCGAACCCGGGCGTCGAAACAACGCGGAACAAGAAGTCTGAAGGCCTGAAGTTTCAGAAATCTTACCGAGGTTTCCCTCAGCGTTGGGAGCATAGTAAGGGAGGAGGGGGCGTATCCGGATCGTCCAAAGGGCGTAGTGGGCGTATAAAATTCGACAAAAGTGTGATGCGCGTCACAAAAGTTGCCCGAAAGACAGCTTCAGTGAGTCAAGAGTCAGGCCAGTAGCCGAAGTTCCCTTGCTCTTGCCAACGCCTCGGTGCGGGATCCGACTGCAAGCTTGCCGTAAAGGTTGCGAATGTGGGCTTTTACGGTGGTAGGCGCCACCCCCATCGTGTTTGCGATGTCCTTGTTGGCGAGGCCCTGATTGATGAGATCCAGCACTTCCAGTTCCCGCTGACTCAGGGGTTCGGGGAGATCGGTGTTGCCCGGGGCCGCCTGCGTATCCCTCTGCGAGTCTTCCGGCTCTGTTTCAGCGGTTTCTGCCTCTGCCAGTTCCGAGAGCATGGCTGTGACCCGGCTGTTCCAGCGGCCCGGCGCCTTGAGAACCGGCAGCGCTCTACACAGCTGGCGGATGGTAGGACTCTCCTCCGCAAGCAGGCGCATGAATCCGGCCTCTGATGCCCGCTGGACGGCCTGGGCCAGCATCTGTTCCGCTTCTATCGTTTTACCTTCGGCGAACAGCGCCTCGCTGTAGACCAACTGGATTTCCACCAGATGGCGGTAGTGCTGATCCTGCTCTGCGCTGAGTCGGAGGGGGGCCAAAGTTGCCATGGCGTCGCCCGGGCGGCCCAGCGCCACCTGAACACGGGCGATGCTAATTTGGTTCTGTTCCCGGTTCAGCGGATTGGTGAACCGGTCAGTGCTCACCTGTTGCACCCATTTTTTCGCCAGATCCAGATGACCGGTGGCGAGATAGCAACGAGCCAGCATGGCGGAGCATGCTGGAGGCTCGAACAGGATGTGGTCCCGACGACGTCTTGCAACGCTGGCGGCATCTTCCAGTGCTTCCATCGCTTCCTGGTAGCGCCCTTCACTGAAGGCCAGGTGGCCACGCACGTACTGGATAACCACGTGCTGCCCCGGTTCGGTGCCATTGTTGACATGGTCCAGCAGCGGGGCCAGGTAGGAGGCGGCCAACTGGGGTTCGTTTCGCTCCCGGTAAATCTCGATCAGGGCGCTGTTTTGCCAGCATGAAATTAACATGGGCTGGCGTGGGTCGCTGTGGTGCTGGTCGACCCATTGCCGCACACGGGTGCAGGTATCCAGGGCTTCGTCGATATCTCCGCGGTTGTACTGAATCCATGCAAGCAGGCCGCCGCTTGAGAGTACGGTACTGGGTTTGCGCTCCAGTTCCCCATAACGCACAGCGGAGGTCAGGGCGTCCTCGGCGGCTGCCAGGTCCCCCTTACCGTAATAGTCCAGTCCGACTCCGTAATAGGTCACGGATTTCAAGGGGATGCGGGTGTGGTCAATGTCACGCAATACCTGCTGGGTCAGGTCGCTGGCGCTTTTATCGTCGCTTTTCGATCGCGCCAGATAAGAGCGGATCAGTGAAATCTCACTCTGCAGGCCCAGGGCGCCCTCGGCATCGGGGTGGGAATCGGCCACCTGTTGGTCGAGCATGTCTTCCAGTTCGCCCAGGAGGGGCTCCAGCACGTCTACCCGGTTGGCGAAAAACAGCGCCCACACTCTCAGCATCAACAGTTGTGGGCTGTCCTGCAGAGTGTTGGCGGGCAGGGAATCCAGCCAGCTCAGCACCGGAAGATGAAAACCGCCGTGGATCAGGTTGTTGCCGTGTTCAGCCAGTACCTTTGCGAGCCAGGGCCAGTCCTGATGCTGGACAATCTGGGAAATGCCTTCCTGAACGTGGCCATGGACCAGTAACCAGTGGACTGCTCGCTGCCATTGCTTTTCGGTATCTTCCGGTTTGAACTGTCTCACCCGTTGTAACAGCGCGTCCCGGAACAGGTCGTGATAACGGAACCATTCATTGTGGGTATCCAGCGGGATCAGGAACAGATTTTCACGCAGCAGCTGTTCCAGCAGGACCTGACTGTTGGTGGTGCCGCGAACGGCGTCGCAGAGTGAGGCACACAGCCGGGGACAGCAGGCGGTGTCGAGCAGGAAGTCGCGCACCGGCGCAGGTTGCTGCTCCAGCACCTCTGTCAGCACATAATCACTGATGCGGCGCTCGTCCAAATCGATGCGTTGGTGACCCGTTCCAGGTTTTTGATCGTCAATGCTGCCGCCGGACAGCGCGGACAATTGCATGGCGGCAACCCAACCCTCAGTTTTACTGCAGATCCTGCGAATTTCCTGCTCGGAGAGTTCGAGCCCCATGGTGTCGTGGAAGAAGCGCTGGCACTCCTCCTCGGAGAATGCCAGCAGCCCCGGGTGTATGTCCTCCACCCAGCGGCGCACCCGCCAGCGTGAAAGCGGCAGGGCTGGTTCGGTGCGGGATGCCAGGGTCACCAGGACCCCTGGCGGCAGGTAGTCCATGAAATATGACACCTGGCGCTGTAATTGTGGGTCGCGGATAAAATGATAGTCGTCCAGGACCAGCGACCAGGGTGCGCCATCGGCGGCGAGAACGTTAATCAGCCCGGTAATGGGGCCTTCCAGTTCCTGGAGGCTGCAATGGCTGAGTTGTTGACGGCATTGCTCCAGACCTGCGAGGCCATTGTGTTCAAACGCCCCCACCACGTACTGCCAGAATCGGCGGGGCTCGTCATCATGCTCATCCAGGGATAGCCAGGCAACGGTAGACGGTGACTGGGAGCACCATTGGCTGACCAGTGTGGTCTTGCCAAAACCCGCTGGTGCCACCACCAGATTCAACCGCTTGGCACCGTCCGGCTGCAGCAGGGCGCTCAGGCGATCCCGTTGTACCGAACGGGGATCCGCGGTTGGTCTGAGGAATTTGGTGGTTAACAGCATCGTTTCCCTGAATGCCCGTAAATGTTTCGATAACGGATTGTGTGCTTTGTCACAGTTAAGTCAAGGGCCGCAAAGACAAATGACGCCGTCGTCATGCTGCGTTCTGGCGTTTTTGGTCTAAACTGTGTTGGAAGGGATTCTGTATACTCAATAAGAATGAAAAATCACGTTTTTATGCGTATTCTTCTAATAAGAGCAGCGTATACATGCCCGGTCTGTACCGGGCCTTATGGGGAGCGACAGGGTAGATGAAATTACAACAGTTGCGCTATATCTGGGAAGTTGCGCACCATGATCTCAACGTATCCGCCACTGCCCAGAGTCTTTTTACTTCACAGCCGGGAATATCCAAGCAGATCCGTCTTCTGGAAGACGAACTCGGCCTGGAAGTGTTTGCCCGCAGCGGCAAACACCTCACCCGTATCACACCGGGCGGCGAGATCATCATCCGTGAGGCCGGTGAGATACTGCGCCGTGTGGAAGGCATCAAGAAGATTGCGCAGGAGTTCAGTAACCAGCGCAAGGGCGACCTGAGCATTGCCACCACCCATACCCAGGCCCGCTATGCGCTACCGCCGATCATTCAGGGCTTTATCGAGTCCTACCCCGAGGTGTCCCTGCACATGCACCAGGGAACTCCCATGCAGATTTCAGAAATGGCCGCCAATGGCGCGGTGGATTTTGCCATTGCCACCGAGGCCATGGAGTTGTTCAACGACCTGATCATGATGCCGTGCTACAAATGGAACCGCAGCATCATTGTGCCGAAAGATCACCCTTTGGCGCAGAAATCCGAACTGACGTTGCCGGATCTTGCCGAATTTCCGCTGGTCACCTACGTCTTTGGCTTTACCGGCCGTTCGAAGCTGGACGAGGCGTTCCAGGCTCACGGATTGACCCCAAAAGTGGTGTTTACCGCCGCCGATGCCGATGTGATCAAGACGTATGTGCGGCTGGGTCTTGGGGTTGGCATCATCGCCAGCATGGCGTTCGACGAGCAGAATGACCCCGATCTTGTCTGCCTGGACGCCAGTCAACTCTTCCGTCCGAGCGTGACCCGGATTGGCTTCCGCAAGGGGACGTTCCTGCGCGGTTATATGTACGATTTCATCCAGCGATTTGCACCACACCTGACCCGTGAGCGGGTGGATGAGGCCGTGACTCACCAGGGCAGCAGGGCGGAGATCGAGGAACTGTTCAACGACATCGATCTGCCGACCTACTGACGGCCCGGGAAAGATTATTCGCGGGCAATCAGGTTACCGGCGTGTAGGCCACATTCCTTCTGCGTGGCTTCTTCCCACCACCAGCGGCCCTCGCGCTCGTGCTGTCCTGGCAGGATAGGGCGTGTGCAGGGTTCGCAGCCAATGCTGACAAAGCCCTTTTCGTGCAGTTTGTTGTAGGGGGCTTCCGTCATACGGATATAGTCCCAGACTTCCTTCGAACTCCAGTTCGCCAGCGGATTAAACTTCACCAGCGTTTTCTCGTCCGTAGAGAAGGCGTCGTCAATCTGTACCACAGGCACGTCATTGCGGGTACCGGGGCTCTGGTCCTTGCGCTGGCCGGTAATCCACGCATCAACCGTGGCCAGTTTTCGCCGTAACGGATTGACCTTGCGGATACCGCAGCATTCGCCATGGCCGTCTTCATAGAAACTGAACATGCCCTTGCGGGTGACCAGATCCTGCACTTCCGCAGCATCGGGGAACATCACCTCAATGTTAATGCCATAGTGCTCGCGGACCCGATCAATGAACTGATAGGTTTCCGGATGAAGGCGCGCCGTATCCAGGGTGAATACCTGAAGGTTGTCGGTCAGCTTATGGGCCAACTCAATCAGTGCGACGTCTTCCGCACCGCTGAAGGAAATGGCAATGTTGTCGTACTTCGCCAGAGCGGCCTTGAGGATGGCCCTGGGGCTCGCGCCTTCAAGCTCGGCCTGTAACTGTGCAATGTCCGTCATTTGAAAGGATCACCTGGAGTGTAAATGTGTGATAAATCTACCATTAACCGGCAACAGTCTGAAGGAATGGGGGAGTATATCGTTATAGCCGCACAGATGTACGATGCATTCCGCCCCGGTTTTTCTTATCATACCGCCTGATTCCAATCCCCGGCGGCCTTCGCCGGGCTGACCAGCGTTCAACTATCAGGAGACCATTGTGGAACTCGCGTGCCTTGACCTTGAAGGAGTATTGATCCCGGAAATCTGGATCGCGTTTGCGGAAAAAACCGGCATTGAGGAGCTCAAGGCGACCACCCGCGACATTCCCGATTACGACGTACTGATGCAGCAGCGCCTGAAACTGCTGGACCAACACGGCTATGGCCTGCCGCAGATCCAGGAAGTGATCGGCGAGCTGGACCCACTGCCCGGCGCACGGGAGTTCCTGGATTGGCTGCGGGAGCGGTTCCAGGTGGTGATTCTTTCCGACACCTTCTATGAATTCGCCATGCCGCTGATGGCCAAGCTGGGCTATCCGGCACTGCTGTGCCACAAGCTGGAAGTAAACGAAGACGGCAGGATTACCGATTATCTGCTACGCCAGCGTGACCCCAAGCGTCAGTCAGTGCGTGCCTTCCAGCTGCTGAACTACCGTGTTATTGCGGCGGGTGATTCCTACAACGACACCACCATGCTGGGCCAGGCGGAAGCGGGCATCCTGTTTCACGCGCCGCAGAACGTGATTGAGGAGTTCCCCCAGTTCCCGGCGGTACATACGTTTGAAGAGCTTAAGGGCGAGTTTCTGAAGGCCAGCGCCATCCATAACGGATAGCGCGGACAAGAGGCCGGGGCAAGCTCTTTGTCCTGGCTTTTCCTCCTTTGCAATTTGCTCTCTATAACGCTTCCAGCACGCTCATCAGCTTCTGAACCTTGTCCACGGATTCCCGGTACTCATCATCCGGGTCTGAATCCGCGACGATGCCACATCCCGCCCAGCAGTGAATCTTTCCTTCTGAATCCGTCATCAGGGTTCGGATTGCGATATTGCTCTCCAGGTTATTGGAAAAATCCCAACGGAAGACCGAGCCGCAGTAGGGCCCGCGACGATGTGGTTCCAGGTCGTCGATGATCTCCATCGCCCTGCGTTTGGGTGCACCCGTGATAGAGCCCCCGGGGAAGGCAGAGAGAAGGGCTTTTAACGGTGTGTTCTCTGGTTGCAGCCGGCCTTCCACAGTGCTGACCAGTTGATGGACGTTTTCATAGCTCTCGATACTGAAAAGCTGTGGCACCGTGACGGAAAACGGCTCGCAGAATCGCGACAGGTCGTTGCGAATCAAGTCCACGATCATCAGGTTTTCGGCCCGGTCCTTTTCAGCGGCGGCCAGGGATTCGGCGATCCGCTGGTCGTTCGCCGGCGAGTTCAGATCCCGGGGCCGGGTACCCTTGATGGGTTTGCTGATGACCCTGTTGCCATCTTCAATACTCAGGAACAGCTCTGGTGAAATGCTGAGGACCTGATAGGAACCAGCGTTGATGTACGCAGCGTGGGGGACCGGGACAGCCTGGCATAAAGCCCGGAACGCTGTGTACGGCTCGCCCTGGTAGCCGCCGGTGTACTTGTTGGACAGGTTGACCTGATAGCAGTCCCCGGCATGGATATAGCCAAGCACCCGGGATACGCCATTGCGGTAGTGTTCGGCGGGTTGGTCGGCTGTAAATCCCGGGCTGATGTGAAAAGGAGTAGGGCGCGTCGGTTTTTCGCCGGTGAGGTTCAGCACCCGTTCACGGGTTCGATCGTCACACTCGGGATGAAAATCGAGCCTGGGCGAATTGACACCCGAAACATCCAGCGTCAGTTGCCAGAGGTAGAGCCCGACATAGCCATAGTCCCCCGCGCTGGCCTCGCCGGAGAATCCCGGCACCGTGTGGTTTCCAGCTTCGTAGAACAGCGTGCCCATGATGCCGCCAGCCAATTCCCGGCCCTGCTCTTGGGCCAGTCCCGCCCACGCCTGCTCCAGCTCTTCCGCCAGGCATGAAAAGGCGAGTGCATCTTTGGGTATCGGCCAATGCTTTATCGGGAACGCCGTAATGATCCGCCGTTGCCTGCCGGCGTCGGTGTAGTCGATAAACCCATGTTGGCTGCTGATCTGTGAAACGAGGCGTTCTGCCTCTTCCGCACTTAATGTTTTCACGATGTTACATACTTAACAAAATCTTGCATGGGTTCACGGTAGCCTGTGCGGCAAGTCACCTGATTTCGGGCTTGGGAAGGCTTGGGCCGGTGCATTCTAACCAATAATCCTAAGGGCAGTAACCAGTATGAAGACTTGTAACGGCATTGGTAAGCGATTTGTCTTGGCGATGATCGCTGGATGTGCGATTTCCACGGCGTCGTTGGCGCAGGATGCCATCGATCGCGAGGATCATGTGCTCTCTGATGGCAAGCTTGATGACAAGGACCTGGCGGCGGTGGTTGCGGTTGCACAGCGGCATCTCAGGGAAATGACTGATCAGGTGGTCAATCAGGCGGGCGATGAACTCGAGGAAGCTGGCATCTTTCGTCCGATGGCTTTCATGGTCATGAAGTCTGACAAGGTTCAACAAATGAGGTTGGAAGAGGAAGCTGAGCAGGCCCCTGGAAATGTAAAGGTTTTAATGTATCGCGCTGGGCTAAAGGCCATTGCGCGCCGAGGTGAAATCCATGCGGCGGTCATTGCCTACCCTGGAAGCGTTGAAAAAAACGGCGAGACGATCCGAGCAATGGCTCTGGAGCATGAGCATAGGCTTGGAGTTTCTGGGATCAAGCTGATACCGGTCAGATTGGAGGATGGTGAAGCAAGTTTCGGTGAACCGATGTCTCAGGATAAGCCATTTCAGATCTTCTACGATGCGAAGGAGGAGAGAGGCGAGTGATCCAAGTGCATGAATTTTTTGGGAATAACGTCCTTTGATTAAGAGCTGCTTTGTTTTGTGACAATTTGTGAATGCATTCACGGAACCAGAGTGTAAAACAATCTTAAATGGAGTGGTGAGGTTGAGCCTCACAACAAAGTTAAAAGTTCAACTGGATAACAATAAGTTCAATCAAGGAGAACAATATGAAAGGCCTGAAGAAACTTGCACTGGCAACAGCCGTTGCCGCAGCGCCCTTCGCCGCTCAAGCCGAGCTGCAGGCGATGGACGACAGCATGATGGGTGACGTCACCGGTCAGGCCGGTGTGACCATTGAGCTGGAAACCCAGGTAAACATTGGTCAGTTTACCTACTGTCTCTTATACACATCTCCGAGCCCACGAGACTAAGGCGAATCTCGTATG
>OJGO01000633.1_pt1 | contig 11008 bp, 8 predicted proteins | sample 1594871 | NCBI WGS metagenome assembly OJGO01 (sample SAMN05416798, study PRJEB24817) | seawater metagenome | isolation source: Sea water | place: Canada:Atlantic | collected 2013-07 | reverse complement strand
ACCATGCTGCAAGAATTAGTCAATAAAGGTGCAATCAGCGCTGAAACAGCAAAGAATGCTAATACTAAAAACTTACTTTCACAGGCAATTGGTGTTCGTGAAAAAATATCTGTTGATACCGCAACGATTGCGATAGAGAGTGGCGATACGATTATGCTTTCAACCGATGGCTTACATGACTATCTAACAGAAGAAGAAATCAATCACTACTTATCTCAATTCTCTAGTGAAAAAGATGTCTGTGATGATATGGTCAATCAAGCGATAGCCCAAAATAGTAGAGATAACCTCACGGTAGGTTTGATCAATTTGAGTGATTGAACAAAGGAAATGACCGCTGGTCGAAAAGGTTTTATAGAAAGGACGAACAAGGAAGCTGAGTCAATAATAAGATAACCTATAAAAGGTAATCAGATAAATTGCTCCCGTAGATTTCATCTAACTTAATTGGCTTAAATAGTGTTAAGTAAACCAGTCGAAAATGACTTTAATGATGTTCTTGCTAGTTTAATTGGCTACTGGCTGGAGTTTCATATAATTCAGTTATCGTTTGGTTAAAATGAGACTGCCTACGCGAAGTCATTTTATGATGTTGGCGATTTAATTGTTTTCTACGTTGGTTACTTTTTAATGGTCTTTTCATCTTAATTACGTCCAATTGGTGTTTAAATAGTCTGGACACTATAGCCTGCTAGCATGACATTTTTATGACATAGGAATACTAGATTCAAGAAGACAACATACGAAGCCTTGAGCAAAGGATGCAAAGGCGCTTTATTTGTCTTGATTATTGAGCCGTTTCAGTCGCGACCTCTTCCTCTTTTATAAGACGTTCAGATGGCTTGTCCGCTAAAGTCGATTCATTTACTGATTCATTTAGTAATAACAAAGCTTCTGACTCTTCTTGCGCCAGCTGTAAGGCAATCGCTTGCTCTTTAGCTTTCTGATCTAACCAACTTAAGGTGTCGTAATATCGACGAATATTGTCAACATAATGGACCGGCTCCTCACCACGTGCGTAACCGTGTTTAGTGCTTTTGTAATATTTTTTCTGTTGTAATAATGGCAAACGACTTTTAACTTCTACCCAGCGGTCCGGATCACCACCTTGGCGTTGTGTAATAATGCGTGCATCATTTAAGTGACCAAAACCTATATTATAAGAAGCTAACGCAAACCAAATACGATCGGGCATCGGAATCCTATCAGGCATCATAGCAATCATACGTTTAAAGTACTTTGCGCCTCCTCGAATGCTTTGCTCTGTATCTAACCGGCTTTTTATACCCATTTGTTTTGCTGTTGCTAACGTCAACATCATCATACCGCGAACTCCCGTGTATGAACGTGCTGTTGGATTCCAATGTGACTCTTGGTAACTAATCGCGGCTAATAAACGCCAATCTAACTCTTGCGCATACTTCTCAAATAGCGGTTGATACTTAGGTAAAGTTCCTGCAACCGCTTTAATAAATGTTCGCGTTTCAACATAATTAAACTGCTCAATATGACCATAGTATTTATCATCCAACGCTAGCAACGTGCCATCGTGATGCACAGTACCAAAAAACTCCACTAAGCTTGCTAGAATATCATCATGGCTATTATTACTTAACATCCATGCTAGTGGCTCAGGTTCATTAATACTAAAGCCAATGCTTATTTCAGGATAATAACGACGGTTAATCGCCAAGTTATTACTATCAATAATGGTATAATCTATTTCGCCATTTAGCACCTTTCTCAGCAACTCTTCGCTGTCAAACTCTGTTGATTCTTGCCAAGCCAGCTCGTTATTTGTCTGTTTTAATTTTTCAAGGTTTTCGACGTAACTTGATCCCGAGGTCACCATCAAGTTCCCCGTTAAATCAGCCACTTTCCTCGGTCTAACATTACCTTGTTTAAACACGAGCTTCTGACTGATGGTTTCATAACTAGGAGAAAATCTGAAACGCTGCAAGCGTTTATCCGTAACAGATAATCCCGCAGCAAGTAAGTCAACTTCGCCGGTATTTAACTTAATAAAAAGTTCATCAAGGCTATAAGTCGGAATAATACGTAATTCAACATTGAGTGAGTCTGCATACTTTTTTGCTAACTCATATTCAAAACCAGCGAAGCCAGTTGCGGTGCTATAATAGTTTGTCGGGCCAAAAATCGTGCCTACATTGATATAACCTCTCGCCAAAATTCGAGATAAACTTGCAGACTCATTATCTTTATCACAAGCACTTAAGAAAAAGCTGATAAATATAACCAGTAGTAAAGAAGTAAATTTAGTCACCAACTTACTCTCTAACCTAGTAATGAGCTTAGATTTTATTGGGGAAAATATATATTTAGTCATGTCCCTGATTGTGTCGTGTATTGTTCTATTAGCCAAGCATTTTTTACCTGACACTAGTGTTAAGTTATTACTTGACTTTTTCCATTAACAAAGGACTAATTTTCAACTATAATACGCGCGAAATTTTCGGTTAGCATTTACTATGCAAATTTAGCATATAAAGGCCAATCAAAACCTTACATAAAACTTGGTGAATACCCTATGACGATGTTGATTAAAAACCTTCGTGGCGCTCCAGCACTTTCTGACTTTAGAGTTAAAAAACTATTAGCTCAATGTGAACAATTACAACTGCCAGTAAATGATATTTATGCTGAATTTGCCCATTTCGCTCAACTTAATGAAGAATTAAGCGCAAGCGAAGAGAATGTTTTACAGCAATTACTTACTTACGGTCCAACAATTGAAGAGCATCAACCGTCTGGTTTGTTCTTATTAGTGACTCCTCGTCCAGGCACTATTTCTCCTTGGTCATCGAAATCTACCGATATAGCGCACAACTGTGGTTTAGCAAAAGTTGTGCGTTTAGAGCGCGGTATTGCTTATTATGTAACCTTACAAAGCGGTGCACAATTAAGCGAAAATCAAGAAGTGCAGTTAAACTCTTTATTACACGATCGTATGATGGAAAGTGTTTTTAATGAGTTCGCACAGGCAAGCGATTTATTTGCCAGCAGCGAACCAGGTGAATTAACCGCTATTGATATCGAATCAGGCGGTAAAGCAGCACTAGTTAACGCTAACGTAGAGTTAGGTCTAGCCCTAGCTGAAGATGAAGTGAATTATTTATTTGAAAACTTCACTAAACTAGGTCGTAACCCTCACGATATTGAACTTTATATGTTTGCCCAAGCAAACTCTGAACATTGTCGTCATAAAATATTCAACGCGGCGTGGACTATTGACGGTGTTGAACAAGAAAAATCCTTGTTCAAAATGATCCGCAATACCCATGAAGTTAACCCTGATTACGTACTAAGCGCTTATAAAGATAACGCGGCAGTAATGGTAGGTAATAAAGGCGGTCGTTTCTTCCCTAACCCTGAAACGAATGTTTATGGTTATAACCATGAAGATATTCAAATTTTGATGAAAGTTGAAACACATAACCACCCTACCGCTATTTCTCCATACCCTGGTGCTGCAACAGGCTCTGGTGGTGAAATTCGTGATGAAGGTGCTACTGGTATCGGCTCAAAGCCTAAAGCAGGTTTAGTCGGTTTTTCTGTGTCTAACTTACGTATTCCTGAATTTGTACAACCTTGGGAAACAGATTTTGGCAAGCCAAGTCGCATTGTTACTGCTTTTGACATCATGATGGAAGGTCCATTAGGTGGCGCTGCATTTAACAATGAATTTGGTCGTCCTGCCATTTTAGGTTACTTCCGTACATACGAAGAAGAAGTTAACTCATTTAACGGTAAAGAAATACGTGGTTACCACAAGCCAATTATGCTTGCTGGTGGTTTAGGTAACATCCGTGATGAACATGTGCAAAAACGTGAAATCATCGTTGGCGCTAACCTAATCGCTTTAGGTGGCCCCGCAATGAACATTGGTTTAGGTGGCGGTGCTGCTTCATCAATGGCTTCTGGTCAATCAGCTGAAAGCTTAGACTTTGCTTCTGTACAACGTGAAAACCCAGAAATGGAGCGTCGTTGTCAAGAAGTTATCGATAAGTGTTGGCAGCTAGGAGAAGATAACCCAATCGCTTTCATCCATGATGTTGGTGCGGGTGGTTTATCTAACGCCTTCCCTGAATTAGTATCTGATGGTGGCCGTGGCGGTGTATTTGAACTTCGAAAAGTACCAAATGACGAGCGCAGCATGGCGCCTCATGAAATCTGGTGTAACGAATCTCAAGAACGTTATGTTATTGCCGTTTCAGACAAAAACTTAGCAGCTTTTGAACAAATATGTGTCCGTGAACGTGCACCATATGCTGTAGTAGGCCGTGCGACTGAAGAAGAGCATTTAACCGTTACTGATGAACATTTCGCTAACGATGAAAAACTCAATACCCCTATCGATTTACCACTTGACGTATTATTAGGTAAAACACCTAAAATTTATAAAGACGTTAAAACAGCAACGGCTGAAGGTGACTCACTAGACTTAAGCACTGTTACATTAAGCGACGCCGCTGATAGAATTTTAAGCTTACCAACTGTTGCTGAAAAAACCTTCTTAATCACCATTGGTGATCGAAGCGTAACCGGTATGGTTAACCGTGACCAAATGGTTGGTCCTTGGCAGGTACCTGTAGCTGACTGTGGTGTAACTGCCTCTGCTCTTGATTCTTACCACGGTGAAGCGATGTCATTAGGTGAACGTACACCTGTTGCTTTATTGAACTTCGGCGCTTCTGCTCGTTTAGCAGTGGCAGAATCTTTAACCAACATTGCAGGTACTGACATTGGTGATTTAAACCGTATCAAGCTTTCAGCTAACTGGATGTCTCCAGCAGGTCACCCTGGTGAAGACGCTGGTCTTTACGAAGCGGTTAAAGCGATTGGTGAAGAGCTTTGTCCTGCACTTGGTTTAACGATTCCTGTTGGCAAAGACTCGATGTCGATGAAAACCAAATGGGACGAGAATGGTACAGAAAAGTCTGTTACCTCTCCAATGTCTCTAATTATTACCGCTTTTGGCGCTGTTGAAGATATCCGTAAAACAGTAACTCCAGAGCTTCGCACTGATAAAGGTGAGACTCGCTTAGTTGCTATCGATTTATCTAAAGGCAAAAAACGTTTAGGTGGCTCGTGTTTAGCGCAAGTTTACAAACAGCTTGGTAATGAAACCCCTGATGTTGATAACGCTGAAACGTTAAAAGGTTTCTTCAATGCTATGCAGACCCTTGTTCGTCAAGAGAAAGTAATCGCATACCATGATATTTCAGACGGTGGATTATTCACTACCGTAACTGAAATGGCTTTTGCTGGTCATACTGGTGTTGATATTGATATCACTAAGCTGTCAACTGGCGCAAATGATGATTTAGCCACTTTATTTAATGAAGAGCTTGGTGGCGTTATTCAAATTCGTGAAAGCGATGTTGATGCAGTCCACGCTATCTTGGCTGAGCATGGAGTTTTAGATAACTGTACTGACATTGGTCGTTTAAACAATGAAGATACCATTCGCTTTAGCCGTGACGGTGACGTTGTTCTTGAAAATTCTCGTACATACTACCGTACTGTATGGGCACAAACGACTTACAGAATGCAGTCACTACGTGATAACCCTGAGTGTGCACAACAAGAACATGATGTTAAGTTTGATACTGAAGATCCTGGTTTAAATACTGAGCTTACTTTTGATATTAACGAAGATATTGTTGCTGATTTAATTGTTAAAGATGCACAAGCTTCTATTAACGATACTGCTAACGGCATAGCCAACCCACGTGTTGCTATTTTACGTGAACAAGGTGTTAACTCACATGTTGAAATGGCAGCAGCGTTTGATAGAGCAGGTTTTGTTGCTATTGATGTTCACATGTCTGACATTTTATCTGGTCGTACTGACTTAGCAGACTTTAACGGCTTAGTGGCTTGTGGTGGTTTCTCTTATGGTGATGTATTAGGCGCTGGTGAAGGTTGGGCAAAATCAATCCTATTTAATGCCAACGCGCGTGCAATGTTCAAAACATTCTTTGAACGTGAAACGACTTTCACATTAGGTGTATGTAACGGTTGTCAAATGTTGTCTAACTTAAAAGCCATCATCCCAGGCGCTGAGCATTGGCCTCACTTTGTACAGAACAAATCAGAGCGCTTTGAAGCACGTTTCTCATTAGTTGAAATTCAAGAGAGCCCTTCAGTATTATTTAAAGGCATGGAAGGTTCACGTATGCCTATCGCTGTATCACACGGTGAAGGCCATGCAGAATTTAGCTCTGATGAAGCAATTGATGCAGCTAACAATTCAGGCACAGTATCAATGCGTTACGTAAATAACTACGGTGATGTGACTGAAACATACCCTGCTAACCCTAACGGTTCAGTAGACGGTATTACCTCATTAACAACGACTGATGGTCGCGTAACAATTATGATGCCACATCCTGAGCGTGTATTTAGAACGGTTGCTAACTCATGGCATCCAGATAGCTGGGGTGAAGATTCACCTTGGGTTCGCATGTTCCGTAACGCACGTGCTTTTATTGGGTAAAGAGTTAGATTAATCTTTTTGCTGATAAGGTCGATTTCATTGTCGGAAGTGCTCATTGACTAGCGTCAACTCCGCGCTACCTCCTCGAGCTAGACCTAATCTGCTGTAAGATAAACAGTAAATTTGAACCGGAAAATTTCTATAAAGAGATTTTTCGGTTTTTTATTGGAAGGCTTCAACGAAAACACCACTAATTAAAGTTAAACCACAATAACAAACACTCGCTTTTTTGAGTAATTATCCCCATACGGAAATGGCATTATGCATTACTTAGTTAAATTATATTTATTCACGGCGTTATTCGCTTTTTCGACTCTACCTCATGCAAAGCAAGATGACGATACTTTCTCTATTGGTGCATTCAATGAACCTGAAGGGGAACGTTTTGGTGCTGAAATATCTGTGTCAGGAAAAGGAGAGATGTTTGGCGGAAGATTAAGTGGGTCTTTGTTCTATGGTGGTAATAACACTGAAACAGCTGAAACAACCAGTTACCATTCTGCTGATGGTCTTTTTCACCCTCAAGGTTATACAACAACAACCGAGTACGAAAGTAATGAGCTTTACCTTGGCTTTTCAGGCTTTGCCTTTATACATTTAGATCAATTAATAAATCCCTATCTCGGTGTAGGTTTTTTTATTGGTGAGACACAAAATTGCACAACTCACGAAGAGGAGTTTGAGGACTGTACAGATAATACTTCACTTGCTGTTTACCCTGAATTTGGTATTGAATTAAACATTGAAAGCATACAAATAACACCCTATATTCGACGCTATTACGATACTAGTGACTCATATAAGTCTGGCAATGTTTACGGTATTAACTTTGGATTGCGTTTTTAGTAATTTGTTCAATACTATCCTCTCACATACTGTAAGTTACACTTATCATTAGTGACTTACGCTAGTGTTTACCATGAATAATTGGCTTACTTATAGAGCGTTATTATACTGATTTGAACTGAATCTATACAAACTCCCCCTTCAACTAATTAACTCAGTTATTTCTCACGCCTTGTGATCTTTTATATGGCTGACTTTTTTATTGCCTTTTTTTCAATGTTAAAATATTGTAACTACTAGACGAGATAACCACTAAAAACAAAATACAAAATACAAAATACAAAATCAATAAAGGCCATCTTACCTATGCAACAACATGACTGCTCTCCCCTTTCAGATTTCATTGAATACCCAGAAGCTGAAATGCTTAGCCGCTCGCAAGATTTCTATGATTTAGTGAAACGCCGTCATTCTATTCGAAGCTTCAGTGATAGAGCAGTTGATAAACAAGTTATTGAGAACTGCTTAAAGGCAGCTGGAACAGCGCCCAGTGGAGCAAATCATCAGCCTTGGTATTTTGTTGCGATAAGTTCTAGTGATGTTAAAAAACAAATTAGAGAGCAAGCTGAACATCATGAGCGCGGCTTTTATGAAGGTCGTGCAGGTGAAGAATGGTTAGCAGCTTTAAAAGACCTAGGTACTGATGCTAATAAACCTTATTTAGAACATGCGCCTTGGTTAATTGCTATTTTTAGTCAGAAAAAAGGCGGCATTACTGCGGCAGAAGCTGAGGAAGATAAAAAGACTAATTACTACGTTCATGAATCAGTTGGCATCGCTACAGGAATATTGATTACCGCACTGCATAATGCAGGTTTAGCAACGTTAACCCATACACCAAAGCCGATGTCTTTTTTAAATAAGGTTTGTCAGCGTGGTGATAATGAACGAGCTTATATGTTACTTATTGCAGGCTATCCAGCCAATGATGCTACCGTACCTGCTCATGCACAGGTGAAAAAAAGTTTAACTGATATAGTCACTTTTTTATAAGGCCAGCTTTAGCTAAGCAAAATCTAATGCTATATCGGTGCAACCTTTAACGCAGCGGATGCCAGTAAGCGTATCTTGCTCTGGTGTATGAAGCGTTAATGGTTGCTTACAGGTTTTGCACAGTACTGTTTTGCCAAGCATAATTTGTTTAACTAATTTCTGTTGCTCAAAAAAAGAAGTTTTACTGGCTTTTTGTAAAGCCGCAAACTGTTTAATATCTATGTTCATAAGGGTCCTGAACTAAAAATGGCTAAATGAATACTGCATTTATCTTGCTAATCTACAGCAAACTATCCGACAAAATAAAAACCATCAAACTGCCCTTTTAACGGCGCAGAGCTCGACACTAACAATTCCTGATAACTCATAATATTTTCATAATTTGCTGGCATATGAGGATACGCGGTAATTTCCCAAGGTAACTCTTGGTTTGCTTCATACGGAGTAAAAGAAAGTTTCTGATTATTTTCTAATAATAATTGACCAAATTTAAGCGCTAACTCTTGGCTCGGGAATAGCACTGAAAATTCAATCTCACGACCGTTTAATAAGTCATCACCCTTTTGCTGCATTTCCCATAGCGTATTACCAATTTCATCTTCAGGAAAAAGTATTAAATCTCGCGTCATTGTTAACTCACCTTTAGTTTTTTAGGAATTATTAGTACTAATCGTTTATTTTAGCTTTGCTAACTTAATAAACCTAGTAAAATAAGTACAAAGCCTTCGTTAGCACTATGAAATATGCCAATAGACCAAACACCTTCAGATATTCAAGATGAAAAAACAGCAACAAAAAATCAACTGTTTGAATGGCATATCACTGTCACAGATGAATACGTCACTGAAGAAGGCTCTGAAACGGCTATTTCCATATTAGAAAAATACAGCGTGACTCAGGGAGCTAGGCTGTCCAAGTCTGAATTAAAACAGGCTATGAGCAAAGGCGCATTATGGTTAACGCCTGCGAAAAATAAAAAACAAACACAGCGACTACGTCGTGTTAAAAAACACTTACTAATAGGTGATGAACTGCACTTTTATTTCAATAATGAAGTACTTTCTGCCGTTGTACCTCAAGCTTTATTAATTGAAGATTTAATAGATTACAGTGTTTGGTTTAAACCTTATGGCATGTTATCTCAGGGCTCTAAATGGAGCGATCATTGCACCATTGCACGTTTCGCTCAACAAAACCTACCTAATGAACGGCCTGCTTTTATTGTCCATCGATTAGATAGAGCTGCAACAGGATTGATCTTAATAGCGCACAGTAAAAAAGCTGCACGGGCATTATCTAACATGTTTGAGTTTCATCAACTCGAAAAACATTATCAAATAATAGTCCATGGTGATCACCGTAAAAGATCTCAACCAGATGTTATTGATAGTGACGTTAATGGTAAAAAAGCACGAAGTACTTTTAGTTGTTTGACCTATGATGAAATAACTGAGCGATCACTGATTAACGTTAAAATAGATAGCGGAAGAAAACATCAAATACGCATACACGCTGCAAGTATAGATATGCCAGTCGTTGGAGATAGGTTGCATGGCGTTGCTAACAAAGTTGAGCAATGTGACTTACAATTATGTGCGGTAAGTTTACGCTTTGTCTGTCCACTGTCCGAACAAGAACGATTCTTTGAATTGCCAGAAACATTAAAGCCCCAGTTATGACTGAGGCTTTAAATTTATAGCTGAGCTAATGTACGATTACATTATGACTAAATACAGTAGTTAAAATCGCTATCTTCAAGCAATGACAAGCTATCACCTACTAAATCTTTTGTCTCTATCGCTTTTAACAATTCAAGACCAACCTCACGCTGTTCTTTAGTAAGTGCTATATAAGGTAAGCGGAAGTTATTCGGCACAGCATCAGTCATTATCATGGCTGTGTTAATGGCGATAGGATTAGGCTCACAAAATAGCCACTTCATTAATCCCTGTAAATCATCATTGAGCTTAGCTGATTCTTCTAAGTTATCTTTATCCATTAATTGACGCATAAAACCAGGGATAATGTTTGAAGCGACAGAAATAACACCGTGAGAGCCATGTACATGACGTCCGACATAACATTCATCATCGTTACCTGACCAACAAGCAATACCTTGTTTTTCATAATAGGCAATGCGATCGTTACCTGAACATTCCTTCACACCAATAAAGTTTTTATGTGTTGATAATGGTTCAATAATTTCTGGCGTTAAATCTTGTCCTGTTCTGCCTGGCACGTTATAAATAAAAGCAGGACCAATATCAAGCACACGTTTAAAGTGCTCACTAACACCTTTATCTGAAGTTCGGCCATAATAAGGGTTAATCTGTAGAGCGGCATCCATACCAATAGCAAAACCATTCTCAGTAGCTTTTATAGCTTCGCGAGTATTATTACTGCCAGTATTGCCAACAATAATTAACTTATCACTAAAGTTATTTACACAATGAGCAATTAGCATTAAGTGCTCTTCCCAGCTTAGTAAGTGTCCTTCGCCAGTAGTGCCACCAACAATTATGCCATCTACACCAGCAGAAATTTGTTGTTCTATCAAGAAATCATACGTTTTTAAACAAACCTCTCCTTTATCAGTGTAAGGAGTTTTTATTGCGGTCATTAAACTTGCTGCTTTTAATCGTTTCATTA
>OJGO01000630.1_pt1 | contig 11067 bp, 10 predicted proteins | sample 1594871 | NCBI WGS metagenome assembly OJGO01 (sample SAMN05416798, study PRJEB24817) | seawater metagenome | isolation source: Sea water | place: Canada:Atlantic | collected 2013-07 | reverse complement strand
AACAACATCAGTTTAATTGCTCAGCTGAACAAGCAGAGGATTTAAATCAAGCAGCTAACAGCCTTGCTGTTATGTGCGAAGACATTAAGAAAAAAAATGGTATGGCTAATAGCGAGCGTGCTTTATTGGTAGCGTCAATTAATTTAAGTTATTCACTGTTAATAGCGAATAATAAACTTGAACGTTATCAGCATGGGCAAGATGCGTTAATTTCCACACTTAAAAGTGCGTTATACCAATCGGATCAACTGTCGATAAGTGATCAATAAGTTATCCGGTTAGTATTATATACCCGTTCCACTTGAAGATTCATGTTTCAGCGGGTATTAACGTTGTGATTTCTTCAGTATTGCCGTTATTTTTTTGTAAGCTAACAGTAATATTGAAGATTTTATGTCTAGGTATTCTGCCTCTAGATAACTATGTTTAAAGACATGTTGTTCAGTTAAATGGTATCTAGTGACATTTAGTTGTCTTATTTAGGAACATTTTCATTATGGCTGATGCCAGCATTGAATTTAAAGGTACAAGTTTTACCCTATCAGTTTTACATATAAAAACATCCGAATTAGCCGATATTCGTGCTGACTTAGTAAAAAAAGTGGCCCAAGCGCCTGACTTTTTTTACCTTGTTCCTATCGTGGTCAATATTGAACAACTCGATTGTTCAGTTGATTATCAAGCGGTCAAAACATTAATAGAAGAACTTAAATTTACCTTTGTCGGCTACACCGGCGCGGTAGATAAAGAGCAACGCAAGCTTATTCGGGAACTTGGCTTTTCTTTCGTTAATACCAGCAAAACAGATCACTCACAAAAAGCGGCTATTTCACAAGAAGCAGTAGCAAAAGAAATTCAAGCGACGGCTGTTGTTCCTGAAGGCAATTTATACACAGACAAAGTCCACCGAGGACAGATTCGTTCGGGTCAGCAAATTTACGCAAAAGATCAAAACCTCGTGGTCATTGGCTCTGTTTCAGCAGGTGCTGAAGTGATTGCCGACGGTAACATACATATCTATGGCTCATTACGCGGTCGAGCAATTGCTGGAGCAAAAGGGCATCATAAAGCGCAAATATACTGCCAAAATCTTGAGGCTGAACTGGTTTCTATTAATGGTAATTATTGGCTGAGTGAGTCAATGGAGCAACACTGGGGCTCTCCTGCATTTATTAATTTGACTGATAGCGAATTGACGTCATCAAAACTTATTTAATTATTAACTTATAAAGGATGTTCGGTCTATGGCACGAATAATAGTGGTTACTTCAGGCAAGGGTGGTGTTGGTAAAACAACATCAAGTGCTGCGATTGGTCTTGGTTTAGCGTTGAAGGGTCATAAAGTTGTCTTAATTGATTTCGATATTGGTCTACGTAATCTTGATCTGATCATGGGTTGTGAACGTCGAGTAGTATACGATTTTGTTAATGTGATTAATGGTGAAGCAACCTTGAATCAGGCATTAATTAAAGATAAACGTGTTAGCAGTTTATCTATTTTACCTGCTTCACAAACACGTGATAAAGATGCATTAAATAAAGAAAATGTAGGTAAAGTGCTTGAAGAACTAGGTAAAAGTTACGATTTTATAGTATGTGATTCACCTGCGGGCATTGAAGCTGGTGCGATGATGGCACTTTATTATGCTGATGAAGCGGTAGTAACTACCAATCCAGAAGTGTCTTCAGTACGTGATTCTGATCGTATTTTAGGTATGTTGGCGAGCCGCTCGCGTAGAGCTGAACTTGGCTTAGATCCAATAAAAGAGCATTTATTGTTAACCCGTTATTCACCTAAACGTGTGGAAGAAGGTGAAATGCTTAGCGTAGAAGATGTAGAAGATATTCTTTCTATACCACTGCTAGGTGTTATTCCAGAATCACAAGCAGTTTTAAAAGCTTCTAATGCCGGTGAACCTGTCATATTAGATACTGAAAGTGATGCGGGTAAGGCATATCAAGACGTTATTGATCGTCTTTTAGGTGAAACCGTTGAATTCAGGTTTTTAGTTGCCGAGAAAAAAGGCATTTTCAGTCGTATGTTTGGAGGATAACATGGCACTTTTAGATTATTTTTTACGTAAAAAAGAAAAGCAGGTAACAACGGCTTCAAAAGCTAAAGAACGTCTGCAAATCATTGTTGCGCATGAGCGTAATAGTCGAAATAAGCAGCCAGATTATTTACCACAGCTCACTGAAGATATACTTAAAGTGCTACGTAAATATATTAAAGTTTCTGATGAGAGTTTTTCGATAAATCTTGATAAAAAAGATGGCGATTTAAATGTGTTAGAACTAAATATTGAATTACATGATGAGCAAAACGTAAGTTAAGTTTCTTTGCGATTGACTACCAACGAGACGGTTTAATTAACTACGTCTTAGTTAATTAAACCGTCTCGTTGGTAGAATTCATTTTTATGCGTGATTAATTTATTAATTCGAACAATTAAGTCAATTCACCACGTAAGCTTTTATCCATTTGCTGGCACATTTCATCATAGCTTAAGTTTTTACTTAACAAATAATGTAATTTGGTTAATGTCGCCTCTAGGGTCATATCATGACCACTGATAACGCCTGTTTCACTCAACGCATTACCTGTCGCATATCCCGACATATTCACCGTACCTTTAATGCATTGGCTACAATTTACTACGACGATACCTTGCTCTTTGGCTTTTCTTAGACAAGCAAGCAATGCTTTATCTTGCGGAGCATTACCAACACCATAGCTTCTTAATATCAGTGCCTTTACTGGTTGTTTTATCACGTTTTCAATAACTTCACTGCTTATACCTGGGTATAAATGAACTACACCTACCGGTTGCGGAGTCATTTTTGACAGTTGCAAAGGTTCAACGTTCTCTACCGAATGAGTAAGAGTACCGGCAACTAACTGAATATTGATACCGGCTTCGAGCAACACGGGCATGTTAGGCGAATCAAATGCATTGAAACCATCGGCATACGCTTTAATACAACGATTACCACGGTAAAGCTTGTTATTAAAAAACAAGCTAACTTCACTAATGGGATAATTGGCTGCAATATATAAAGCATTAAGTACATTAACTTGTCCGTCAGAGCGAAGTTGGCTTAACGGAATTTGTGAGCCGGTTACGATAACGGGCTTACTTAAGTTTTCAAACATAAAAGATAATGCAGAGCTGGTATAGGCCATGGTATCAGTGCCATGTAACACAACAAAACCATCATAGTCATCATAATTTGCTTTAATGTCATCAGCGATTCGTTGCCAATCACTTGGCGTCATATTAGAAGAATCAATTAAAGGCTGATACTCACTGATGGTAAAGTCAGGCATTTCGCTACGATGGAATTCAGGCAGGGCATTAATCGATTCAGTAAGATGGCCTTTGGCAGGTACAAAACCCTGTGTACTTTGCATCATACCAATGGTGCCGCCAGTGTAGGCAACGTAAATTCTTTTTTTCATCATAACTTTGACTACTTATTTATTGCGATAATTTAAAGTGATCGGTATTCATTAATATAAGAAAAAATGATTTATCTGATCGTTTTTGATATGAGTAATATTATATCTTAGCAAGCAGGAAACTTGCTATAGCAGTTATAACAAATGGGCTAATTTACTGTGCAAGTATGGGGTGTTGCTACTTAAAGTAAGAGAGCGTTTATCAATCGATTAACTGATCTAACGGGTATATGTGAGTTAAAAAAGTGAACACCATATAAAAACAAAGCATCAAAGACGTTAGGGCATAAAAAAGAGATAGTTAATTGCTTAACTACCTCTTTAAATTAACCCTAGATTGTACAATCTAGGGTTTGCTTAACCTGTGGTTATTTTAGTTTGCACCACAAGCAATACATAAGGTATAACGACCTTGTGGGTCATTAAACTGGTTCATTAAGCTTAACTCGTCTTTCATCATGGTAATGAACTGTGACAAAGGTTTGCTATTCACTGAATTAGTTGCCAAGTCAATCGCAACGTTTTCTTCATTAGCTGAGATCAAGCTTACCAAGGTTGAAGATTGGCCTAGTAACTGTTGCATGATTTTATTACGTGACGATTGCTCTTTTTCAATCAATAAGGTGTCGTATTGCTCAAGTTTTGCTAACGTTGCAGCAGCAACAACAGCATCAGTCAAATTACCTAGTTCATCAACTAAACCGAGTTCTTTTGCTTTTTTACCAGACCAAACACGTCCTTGGGCAATTGCATCAACTTCTTCTAATGTCATATCGCGATTAGTAGCAACAAGTTGTATAAACTCTTGATAACCTCTGTTGATTGATAATTGGAATAAATTGGCCATACCTGGAGTCAACGCTTGAGTCGGTCCAAATCCAGCAATATCAGTAGTACCAACACCGTCAGTATAAATACCCATTTTGCTTAATGAATCTTCGAAAGTCATCATCATGCCGAAAATACCTATAGAGCCAGTGATAGTAGAAGGCGCCGCGTATATTTTATCTGCTGGGGCTGAAATCCAGTAACCACCTGAGGCAGCGTAAGTTCCCATTGAAGCAACGACAGGTTTGCCTGCTTGTTTCAATAACTCAACTTCTTGACGAATAATTTCTGAAGCATAAGCACTGCCACCGGGACTATCGACACGAAGTACTACCGCTTTAACGTCATCATTGTTACGTGCTTTACGGAGTAATTTTGCTGTGCTGTCACCACCAATAGTACCTGGCTTTTGTGTTCCGTCTAATATATTGCCTTTAGCCACAATGATAGCAACTTTGTCACTACTCAGTGCAAGTTCAGCACTTTCTTCTATAGCAGAGCTAGTAGCAGCAATGTAATCTTTGTAACCAATATGGTTATAACTATCACCTTTTTTGTTAGCACCCACTAGTTCAATTAATTCTGAGCGCATTTCTTGGCGTGATTTTAATTGGTCAACCCAGTTATTTTTAAGTGCATATTGAGCAAAGCTACTGTCAGCGGCGCTGAATTTGGCAACTAAGCTATCAATGCTCTCATCAAAATTGTCAACGCCAAAGCCACGACGTGCAGCAACATCTTCTTTGTACTGCATCCATAAATCAGCTAACCAAAGTTTGTTAGCTTGTTTAGCAGCTTCTGACATGTCATCACGAATAAAAGGTTCAACAGCTGATTTAAACGTACCTACACGGAATATGTGTTGATTAATCGCTAATTTCTCTAACGCTGATTTAAAATACATTTTATAACGACCATAACCATCAAGTAACATGAAACCTTGTGGATTTAACCAAATGTCGTTGGCTGTACTAGCGAGATAATATTGGTCTTGTGAAAATTGGTCACCCAGAGCAATGATTTGTTTACCGCTGCTTTTAAAATCTTCTAACGCAGCAGCGATGTCTTGCAATTTAGTTAAGCCAGCTTTATTTAAGCCTTGTAGCTGTAAAACTAATATTTCTACCCGATCATCTTTTTTAGCTTTTCCAATAACATCAATAATATCGGTTAGCAAAACTTCAGGTTTATCATCTTGTTGTTCCATGGCTTCACTTAAAAAAGCTTCCATAGGATCAACTTCACGCTTTTGTTCTACTACATCACCAACAAGGTTTAGAACTAAGGCTGTTTTTTCTGGAACCGGTACTTGTTCTTCACCACTTGAGAGGATGATGCCAATGAATGAAAATAACAGTATAAAAAATACTAGGTTTAGCACAACAGAGCGGGTAAACGTTAATACACGCCAGATTGAAGAAAAGATCCGTTTTATAATGCCTGGATTATTATTCATATATATTTATCTTAAATTGATTAAATTGAAAACTCAGAGCTATACTACCTTAATGTTTACCAAAACTTAACATATGACCTAGGCTAGATTGTAACTATTTATGGCAATTGCCTTTTTACAACTATTTATGTGACTTTCCGCATTTTTTTTTGATGTTTTTGAAAGACTTTACAGGTTTACACGTTCTTACTATTAATCGTATTATTTTATTAAAAGATAACAACTATGCAAAGACTACAGTATTACTACCAAAGCTTTATAACACAGCTCAAAAACTTTGACGGTATTCCCGCTTTATTATTAAGACTATACCTTGCCCCCGTATTTATTATGGCTGGTTTTAGTAAAACCCAATTGCTCAATGAAGAAGTCACAGGGTTTAGTGCCATTATGGCTGACCCTAATATTATTGCCTGGTTTGGTAATAGCGATTGGGGCTTAGGACTTCCATTTCCGGCTTTATTAGCTAATTTAGTTATCCTGGTAGAATTTTTTGGTGGTTGGTTGTTATTATTTGGCGCGTTAACCCGTTTAATTAGTATTCCTCTGATGTTTACCATGATAGTAGCTGCTACATCAGTTCATGCCGATAATGGTTGGTTTGCCATTACGCCAACGAATAGTGATATTAGCCCAGCTAAAGTGGCTGTTTGGCTTGGTATTGATAGTGCACAAGCTAGTTTAGATAACAGCGAACAAACTGCTACCCGTCTTGAAAAGATGCGAGAGTTAATCGAAGAGAATGGCAATACAGATTGGCTTTATGAAAAGGGTAATATTGTTGTACTAAATAACGGTATCGAATTTTCTACTACCTATTTCATCATGCTATTGTCATTGTTCTTTATTGGTGCAGGTCGCTATACCAGCGTTGACCATTTTGTTGCAAAGCGATTTTTGATTAAAGAAAAAAAGATTTAGTTAGCTAGATTAAGCTAATAAATATAGATATAAAGCCGAACTGCTCTTAGAGTCGTTCGGCTTTTTTTCATTATGTATTGTAGTTAACCACGGGCACGTTTCTTTTTAAAGCGTGGCAGTAAATGGCCAAAGTGATAAATACTTAATCCCAATAACACCATAAAAGCACCCAGTATCAATTTGTCGTTAATGGTTTCACCATTTAATACAGCGCCTAAGGTCAAGGCAATCACAGGCGTAATTAATGTAATTAAGGTGACATTACTGGCTGATAACTTTTGTAATACGGTAAAGTATGCATAAAAACCAATCAATGAACCGAACACCCCTAAATATGCTGTTGCCCAAAGTGACCTTGCTTGCCAAGTTTCAATTGGTAAAGTGCCGTCGAGTATTATCCAACTTACTAGAAACAAAGGAGTGGCAACCGATAATGCGCCTACTGTTGTTGCTAACGGGTGAATTGCGAGTGAAACACTCTTAACCAATACACCACTTAAACTAAAGAAAAATACTGCCATTAATATAAAAATGATGCCGTAAATACCATCATCCGCTAAGGTAAAGTTATCAGAGCAAACAACCGCTAAACCAACTAACGAAATAGCCATAGAAAATTTACGCATAGCACTTATATTGGGCTCTGCTAATATTTTCTTTGCTAATAATGCCGATATAACGGGTGATAAGCCAAAGACCAACGAAATAATGCCAGACGATAAATAAGCGGCAGATAGATAAGAACAGAGCATGCCACCAAATATACCCAACGCTGAGAAGCTATATAGCTTTAATGCTTGTTTGTGCCAAGGAATATGAATACTACGTACTTTAATCACAAGAGCACCAAGTACTAGGGCAATCAGCATTCTAAGTAATACCGCTAAACTCGGATTAATTGATTCGCTACTCCACACGATTCCCAATGGCGTGGTAGACCATATTAATAGTACTGCCAAATAGGCAATTGACACTGACATTTCTCTCTCCCTTTTTTACATTTCAAGTTTCTAAGTTGACGATATGCTTTAGCGTGTTGTTTTAAAATAAAAACCAAACGAACTAACGTACTAACTTGTTTGATATTAAGCAGACTGTTGCGCTTTTTGTAAGGAATAATCGAGAAACAAAAAAGCCGCAAGAGATGATTTCTGCGGCTTTAAAAGTGAACTAATTAATAAGGTGATTAATTATGGTTTTTCAATGCATCGCAGAGGGAAGGCCAATTTGACTGGCTCTTAACTAGCCACAGTCGATTGACCACAAACAGACAGCTAATAGCTATTGCTTTATGGGCTCGAGTATATTTCATGGCGAGTAGGGTGCTTTTCATTGTTTAAGTAATCTTATTTTATCTTGAGCTATGATTTACCGTTTAATTACGTTTCATATTGGCGGTTGACTAAATTTAAGTCAAGGATAAAAACCATTCAATGATAATTAATGTTAATTTTTTTTATTACTACGTGCACATGTACAAACTTAACGATAAACTTCCACGATAACCACTTGTTAGAAGTATTTTATGGACGCTATTAAATTATTATTACAACGACAGTCAACACCAGTTTTAACAGAGCCTGCGCCAAATAAAGCAGATCTAAACACATTATTATCAGCAGGTATGCGAGTGCCTGACCATGGTGGATTAAAACCTTGGCATTTCCATGTTATTACTGGACAAGGTTTACAGCGATTAAGTGATATCTATGTTGAAGCAACGACTATCAACTTAGCTAGCCAAACAGGATTACTTGAAGGTACTAGCATAGATGAACAAGCTTTAAATGAAAAGATGGCAAAAGTAGCTAAGATGTCATTTAGAGCGCCGATGATTATTGTTATTTCAACACAATATGTTGAACATAATAAAGTACCACTGCAAGAACAGTTAATTACTGCTGGTTGTTGTGCTCATGCAATACAAATGGCTGCATTCTCACTGGGCTATGGTGCCATGTGGCGCACGGGTGATTTGGCATATAATGAAACGGTTAAACAAGGATTAGGCCTTGAAGCGGGTAATGATATCGCTGGATTTTTATATATAGGCACCCCAAAGAAAGAATGTAATTCAAAACCCGCAAAAGATTATCAAGATAACGTGACTTATTGGCAGTAGTTTCCCATTGGCAGTTATCCTAGAAAATTAGGCAATAAAAAAGGCGACATAATGTCGCCTTTTTCGTATCTAACTCATTAGCTAATGCTAAAAAGCTTAACTATAGAAAGTTAGAACGCTGCGTTGTTAGGCGTTCTTGGGAAAGGAATTACGTCACGTACGTTTTGCATACCTGTTGCATACGCTACTAAACGTTCAAAACCTAAACCAAAACCAGAATGAGGAACTGTGCCGTAACGACGTAAATCTCTATACCAACCGTAATCAGCAATATCTAAGCCCATTTCTTCTAAACGACTATCTAATACGTCAAGACGTTCTTCACGTTGGCTACCACCAATGATTTCGCCAATACCGGGCGCTAAAATATCCATAGCAGCAACCGTTTTACCGTCATCATTTAAACGCATGTAGAATGATTTAATATCTTTCGGATAGTTTTGTAAAACAACTGGACCGTTAAAGTGCTCTTCAGCTAAGTAACGCTCATGTTCAGAGTTTAAATCTACGCCCCAAGACACTTGGTTCTCAAACTTCTTACCGCAGTTTTCTAATATAGTAATAGCATCAGTATAATCAAGGCGAACAAAGTCAGTATTGATTACTGAATTTAAGCGGTCAAGAACAGTCTTATCTACACGTTGTTGAAAGAAAGCCATATCATCTGGACGCTCTTCAAGTACCGCTTTAAATACGTACTTAAGCATTTCTTCTGCTAAATCTGCCGCGTCTGATAAATCAGCAAAAGCGATCTCAGGCTCAACCATCCAAAACTCAGCTAAGTGACGGGTAGTATTAGAGTTTTCTGCTCTAAAAGTAGGGCCAAAAGTATAAACTTTTGATAACGCGTTACAATATGTCTCTACGTTTAATTGACCAGATACCGTTAAAAACGTCTCTTTGCCAAAAAAGTCTTTATTATAATCTACTGTTCCTTCATCGTTACGTGGTAAGTTTTCCATGTCTAATGTACTTACACGGAACATCTCGCCAGCGCCTTCACAATCACTACCTGTGATGAGTGGAGTACTGATCCAGAAGTAACCCTTGCTATGTAAGAACCTGTGAACCGCTTGCGCCAAACAGTTACGTACACGAGTTACTGCGCCGCCAATATTAGTTCGAGGACGCAAATGTGCTTGTTCACGCAAAAATTCAATGCTGTGACGCTTAGCAGCCATTGGATAAGTATCAGGGTCTTCAACAAATCCTAATACTTCGACTTCAGTTGCTTGAACTTCGAATGCTTGTCCTTTACCAGGAGATTCAACCAAAATACCAGTTACTTTTACTGAACAGCCAGTCGTTAATTTAAGAACGTCGCTTTCATAATTGTCGAGTTCATTAGGCACAATGGCTTGAATAGCATCAAAACATGAGCCGTCATGTAATGCTAAAAATGAAATACCAGCTTTCGAATCACGACGTGTTCTGATCCAACCGTGGATGGTAATGCTCTCATTAACAGGGAAGTTACCTGCTAATACATCAGTAATTGATATAACTGACATCTAATGACCTCTTATTCTTATGTAATTGATTGAAATTGCGTTATACCAGTAATTTACTTGTTACCTATTCACGATAAGTGAGCGATAAAGTTGAATTAAATGGCATTATGCTGAAAATGGGGTGATATGTTACCGTGACAAGGCTGAAATGCAATGCTTAATTGCAATGAACAATAACAAATACCCATTGGATTAATTAATTATCCATTTGCTATAGTGGTATAAAGCGAATAAACGGATGAAAGCAGCGGCAATGAAACAAAATAGTGATGAACACACTAGTATAAAGCAAAAAGCTGATAGGAGAGTAGCGACAGATTTTTGGAGTTATACCCAAATTGCCTTAGTCCTGCTAAGTTGGCTTCTTTTTATGATCGCACTAGTGATGTCTTATTACGCGGCACCAGATAAAGATTATGGCGTGCTACGTTATTATGACATCGAAATTCGTCAATTTTGGTTAACGCCATTAACGGGTTACTTGTATATATTGTTATGGCTAAGTGCACTGGGTAGTTATTTAGCTTTGATGACAGATAAATACCGTAGCCGACGCCGTAGTGACGCTCCCCTTGGTAATTTGATGTTCTTATTGGCGGTTAATCTAACTTGGTTAGTCTATATATTGGTTAAGGCACAGTAATCACAGGATAAAGGAATGACCGTACCTTCAACTCTTACCTTAGTTAACTCATTTAACAACATGGGCACACTTATACCCGTGACCATTCAAAATGCATGTTTCAGTGGGAGAGAAAAACGATTTAGG
>OJGO01000618.1_pt1 | contig 11177 bp, 6 predicted proteins | sample 1594871 | NCBI WGS metagenome assembly OJGO01 (sample SAMN05416798, study PRJEB24817) | seawater metagenome | isolation source: Sea water | place: Canada:Atlantic | collected 2013-07 | reverse complement strand
TGATTGGTGAGATAGAAGAGTCTTTTGATATTGATCTTGATGATGATGATATCAGTGCGGAGAATTTTGCTTCGGTTGCTAGTTTAACCGAATTAGTCCTTGAGCATAGCTAGCCTTTTTGACTACGGTATCAACGGATGTTGAATTTTATCAAGGTATTAAAGGGTCACTTTTTCGGATTATTCGTACGCCAGAAAAATCACATGCACATCTGTTATTTATTGCGCCATTGTTTGAACAAGCTAATCAAACCCGTCATCACATTACCCGCTCAGCTATCAATGCTTATCACCAAGGCATACAAAGTATTGTTTTTGACCACTATGGCACAGGCGATAGTCATGGAGAGCTAATTGATACTAATTTGGAGTTATGGCAACAAGATATTCTTTGCCAACTTAGAGAGCTCAAAGCTCAATCTACACACGCTATTTATCTATCGTTACCATTATCTGCAGTATTATTATTAACAGAAGAGATGTTGGGTCTTACTGATGGCGTAATGCTTTTACAGCCCGACTTTAATGGTAAACGTTTTGTGCAGCAGTTTAAACGCATAGCATTAGCGGCTCAGCTTACTAAAGATAATATTACCCAAGGTAATAAGTCTAATAATACTGATGTGGATGAAGAGCGAATCATTGAAATTGCTGGCTATGTGATGCAGTCCGAATTATTGAATGAGTTGGCGGGCCAGAATATTAATAAGTTAGCCGATTTTAATGCTGACTGTTATTGGTTTGAGTGGCAGGAAAAATCAGAAGTATTAAGCCCTAGTCGGATAAAACAGCAAGTTCTCGCTAACAAGTATAATAAACTATCTATCCAACAAGTTGATGATGTAAAGTTTTGGCAAGCAACCGAATTACAAGTTGCACAATCATTTTTAACGCAAGAGCAGTCGCTTTTTTCGCAATTAACTTTATCGATATCAACATCAACATCAGTATCATCTGAAGCTGAGACAAAATGATGAATGAGCAAGGTGTTATTTTTAATAGTAATGGCAAGCAATTAGTTGCTATTGAGCATGTGCCGGAACCAGTTCATCGAGGGCAATTTAAGAAAGGTGTGATCATTGTTGTTGGCGGGCCACAAACGCGTGTTGGTAGTCACAGGTTATTTGTTTATTTAGCTCGAGCACTAGCAAAGAAAGGGGTCACAGTCTTTCGTTTTGATTATAATGGTGCAGGAGACAGTGAGGGAGCTATTAGCACTTTTACTGACATTCAAAATGATATTGATGCAGCAATACAAACTTTTCAACAACGTCATAGCGATATTACTGAGTTGGCCTTATGGGGATTATGCGATGCAGCATCCGCCATTTTACTTTACCTCAATGAAAGGCCTAAACAAACCAAAATAAAGCAAATACTCTTAGTAAATCCTTGGGTAAGGCAAACACAAACTCAAGCAAAAACCTATCTGCGAAGTTATTATATAAAACGATTTTTCAGTAAAAGCTTTTGGCAAAAACTGTTAACAGGAAAAGTTAAAACAAAATCAGCATTGACTGATATTCAAAACTTTCATCAAAAAAGTAGAGCCAGTAATGATATTAACAAAAAAGAGAACTTTGTAACGCAAATGCTACGAGGGCTAAATCAATTTTCTGGTACTTGTGATATCTTTCTTAGCGGCAATGATTTAACCGCGGATGAATTTAAGTTATTAATTAAAAGTAATAAGCATTGGCGTCAGGCAATGGCTCGCGCTACTATTAATAAACAGACAATTGACCATGCGGACCACACCTTTTCTCAACGAGATAAGCAGAGTCAGTTAATTAAATTAATATCTGAGGCTATAGTCAAGTAAGGAGTTAACACATCGTTAATATATCTATTCAAGTTATGCTTCTTGCACTAAAAAATGCCTTAAAACTTCACAATAAAAAAGTTATCTGTATAAAATTTGACATATAAGGAAGCAAAATGAAAATAGGGATTATCGTTGGCACCCGCCCAGAAATAATCAAAATGGCACCCGTTATCCGTGAATGTAAAAAACGCGGTATTACCTATTTTATCATCCATTCTAATCAGCATTACTCTCAAGAAATGGATAGCATTTTCTTTAAAGAATTGGAGTTACCTGCACCTGATTATAATTTAGGTGTCGGCTCCGGCTTGCACAGCAATCAAACGGGTAATATTTTAATTGAGATGGAACCCATTTTATTACAAGAAAAGCCTGATGTAGTTTTAGTGCAAGGTGATACTAATACCGTATTGGCCGGCGCATTAGCCGCGTCTAAGCTTGATATCAAAGTAGGTCACATTGAAGCAGGCTTGCGTAGTTATGACCGCACTATGCCAGAAGAAACGAATCGTATATTGACCGACCACATGAGTGAGTACTTATTTGCTGTTGGTCCAAATCAGCATGCAATTTTAGCGAAAGAAGGTATTGATAGTGATAAAATTTTCACTGTTGGTAATACTGTTTCAGATTCTTTATTTCAGCACTTAGATATTTCAGCTAGTACAAGTACCATCTTGGATGATTTAGGTGTCGCTTCAGGGGAATTCTTCCTAGTAACTGCCCATCGTGCGTCTAATGTTGATATCCCAGCAAACTTATTAGAACTGTTAGCTTTATTTGATAGGTTGCATGAAAAATATAGTCAAACTATTGTCTGGCCAATTCACCCAAGAACTCAAGCTAAACTAAAAGAGTTTTCTATAGAGTTACCTGGTTACTTGAAGCTTATTCCACCTATTGGTTACCTAGATTTCATTCAATTACAAAAACATGCACAGTTAATTTTAACTGACTCGGGTGGTATTCAAGAAGAAGCATGTTTATTGGGTGTACCTTGTATTACTCTACGCGAAAATACTGAACGTCCCGAATCTATCGAAGTAGGCGCAAATGTTTTAGTGGGTCGAGATGCAGATAAAGCATTAGCTGCAGCAGATAAATGGCTTGCTAGCGATGCAGCTAACTTTAGTTGGGCTAATCCTTTTGGTGACGGTCATGTAGCTGAAACTATTTTAGATATCATTACCAATTCAGTGCCCAATACTATTGATGAAGAAATCATTGCTAGAAATGAAACCTTAAGTGTTATTGGTATGGGGTATATGGGTTTACCCATAGCAAGTTTGTTAGCTGAAGCGGGTTATAAGGTAACAGGTGTTGATTTAAACAGTGATAAAGTTGCAGCTATTAATGAAGCACAATGCCCTTTTGATGAAGCGGGTTTACCCGAACTTATTACGAAAGTTGTTTCACAAGGCTTTTTAACTGCTAGTACTGAAATTTCGTCAAGTGAAACATATTTAGTCGCAGTGCCAACTCCTCACAAAAATAATAGCTGTGATCGTAGTTATGTTTTTAGTGCTGTTGATGCTATCGCTAAAGTAGCAAAAAATGGTCAGACCGTGATTGTTGAATCGACCATATCACCACAAACAAGTGTTGCTGTTGCACAACGCTTCGCTGATGCAGGTATAACGATTGATGTGGTTCATTGCCCAGAGCGCGCAATACCAGGACAAACCTTACATGAACTTGTTCACAATGATAGAATTATCGGTGCAACGAGTGCAGAAGCGCAGCAGAAAGTTAAAACAATTTACCAAAGTTTTGTCAAAGGTGAGGTGTTCTTAACTGATTTGACTACTGCAGAGTGTATCAAACTAGTAGAAAATACTTCACGTGATGTTGGTATTGCCTTTGCTAATGAATTATCACAGATTTGTGAAGAGCTCGATGTGGATGTCTATGAGGTCATTCGTTTAGCAAATCGTCACCCAAGAGTAAATGTATTAACTCCTGGACCTGGCGTTGGTGGACATTGCATTCCGATTGACCCTTGGTTCTTAGTTGAAAATACTAAAGCGGGTGAGTTTGTTCGTTTAGCTCGTGATATTAATGATAAACGTCCAAGTATTGTGGCAGAGCAAGCGCTAGCATTACTGGGTGATAATAAAGCTAGTTTAGCAGGTAAAAAAGTAGGTATCTTAGGCGTAGCATATAAGGCGAACGTCGATGATTGTCGCGAGTCTCCTGCGGATGCAATCCTAGATCATTTTAAAAAAGCAGGCGTGGATATTAGTTACCATGATCCATTTGTACCTAACTGGCATTGCGATCGCCAAGAAACAATCAGTGATATCGATAACTGGGCTGATGTACTTATTTTAGTTACCGACCACGAATGCTACAGCAATTTAAAGGTTTCAAGCCTTTTGCTCAATACACGAGCTTAATAAAAACCCATTAGCTTCAGTGTTAATGGGTTTTATTTTTTGTTAGCTTAACAACAATGATAACCGCAAAAGGAATTTTGACATGAAATTTGTAAAAGCCTCTCTCTATTTAAGTATTGCTCTGGCAATTTCGGCTTGTGGTGAACAAGTCACTGTTGAATCTCATTTAGAAAATGCGAAAAGCTATCTAAATGAAAACAAAGTTAATGAAAGTATAATTGAATTAAAAAATGCGATTCGAGCTGACACTAAAAATGCTGAAGCGCGTTTTTTATTGGGTCAAATCTATTTAAGTTTAGGTGATGGCCTAGGTGCAGTGAAAGAACTGGAACGAGCACAGTCATTAAAGTATCCGGATAACAAAGTTCTCCCTTTATTAGCACGAGCTTATATTTTAACTGACAGCGATAGTGATGTAATAGCATTAAGTACTGCAGCTAAGGAGCTCGCTGCAGAAGAGAGAAGTCAATATTTAGCTTACCAAACACTCGCAGCACTTCGTAGCGAACAACCTGAATTAGCAAAGCAAAGTGTTGAATTAGCGCAGTCGATTGCCCAACAAAGCCTTCATAGCATGCTGGCTTTAGCATATCTTCAGTTATCAGAAAATAAGTATGATGAAGTGAAAACACTTATTTCCAGAATTTTAACCATAGATCCTAAGCAAGTTGATGCTCTAATGCTGCAAGGGCAAGTTAGTATTGTGACTGAAGAATATCAACTGGCAGTAGATAGCTTTAAACAATTCATGGAATTACAACCTCGATATGGCATGGTTGAATTATTACTTGCGAATGCATTACTTAAAGCAGGGCATGATGAGGAAGCTGAACAACATGCCGACGCTATATTAGCTAAAGTTAATAACCAACCCTTTGCGCACTATATTAAAGCGATGGTCCGTTTCCAAGCTAAAGATTTTGCTAAGGCAAGTGAACATGCTGAAGCAGCATTATCGGCAAATTTTAATCAATTTAACTTAAAGTTAGTGGCGGGAGCAAGTGCATTTTATCTCAAGAATTGGCAGCAAAGTTATCATCACTTAAGTGCAATCATTAAGTATCTGCCTAAAGATCATCAAGCGCGTCGCATGCTTGCAGTTACTCAGTTAGAATTAGGCTTAATTGACGAGATTAGTGCCACCATTGGTGATTTTGATGGTACTGATGAGGTAAATTCACAATTTTTATCTTCTTTAAGTTATAAGTTATTAGAGCTAGGGGCAACCACAGAAGCGAAGAAATTGCTTGCTCAAAGTGATCAAAGCAGCTCAGAAAACGCTGCTCATAATGCCCGCCAAGGCATTTTAAAATTAATGATGAATGATCCTTCAGGCATAGAGAACTTACAAGATGCAGTAAAACTCAACCCAGAGCTTATTGAAGCAGAATTAGCAATAGCATTTTCTGCATTGCAAAGAGGGGATATCCCTAAAGCTAAGGTTATTGCTGAAAAGTGGCAACAGCAATATCCAGATAAAGCGAGCAGTTTTAATTTATTAGCGAGCATTGCAATAAAAGAAGAAAAATATGATGAAGCAGAGCAAGCGCTTAAGAGAAGTTTAAGTTTAGAACAGGATAATTTCTTTGCATTAATAGAGCAATTACGTATTGCTCGTAAACAAAAGAATATCCCTTTAAGTAAACAGCGGGCTGATTATTTAATAACTATAGCGCCTGCAAATAATAAAGTTTTAAGACAGTACTTTGGTGTTTATCGAAATGAAATGGCGCTAGCAAAACTGACAGCTGCTTATGAACTTGATAAAACAGATATTAATAAAGCTATTTTATTGTCGGAAGCTATGGTGAGTCTCGAGCAATTAAAGCAGGCCGAAACCCTACTTGTATCAATCGAGGAGACTGAAAAACTACCTAAGCGTTATTGGCAATTATTACTGCTTACCTACAAAAAACAGCAGAAAGTCGACAAAATACAACCTACGTTAGAAAAATGGTTAAAAGAGAATCCTTATCATATAGAAGCTGTAGTGTTATTAACCGATTTCTATGCAAGCCAAAGAAATTATGAGCGTGCTTTAATTGTGGTTAAAAGAGGCCTTGAAAACCATAATGACAATTTAGTTTTACAGCTAGTTCAAATGCAATTATTACTAAACAATAAGCAAATATCTCCTGCTAAAAGTCTTTATAAAACGCTAGAGAATAAAAATATTAATGATGCACTTAAGAGTGGTCTACTTGGACGAATATTCCTCTTAGAAGAAGATTATGTGCAAGCGATACCTAAATTAACCGTATTTTATAAAACTTATCCTAGCACTCAAAATGCAATTTATTTAGCAGGGGCCCATTTAGGCAATGAAGATAACTCTAAAGCAGCGCAAGTGTTAGAGCACTACTTGACTATTGATCCTAATAATAATCGCGTTGAAACAATGCTTGCGGGAGTATATCTTGAAAATGACAGTAATAAGGCCATTGCTGTTTATGATGATGTTGTTAAAAAACAACCTAAGAATGTGGTTGCCCATAACAATTTAGCTTGGTTATATTTAGAACAAAATAATATCAGTAAAGCCCTAGAACATGCAGAGAAAGCATTTGAATTGGCACCTCATATTGCCAATATTGTTGATACGTATAGTAAGGTCCTATTAGGATCTGGCGATAAACGGGCAGCATTGAAATATGCGAGTAAAGCCTCTGAAATAGCCGAAGGTAAGGATGTTGATATTCAATTGAATTATGTTGAAGTGCTTATTGCAAATAATCGAATAAATGAAGCTAAAGATTTATTAAGCAAAGCAATAACCTCAACGGATGAACAGAAAGAGAAAAAATCAAAATTACAAGCTCAGCTATAGCTTTGTTTGAGGCAAGTCATCTAGAGAAAGATAATTGATATGAGAAAGTATATAAAGCCGTCTGCCATAATATTAGCGCTTATCTTAAGTGCGTGTAGTGAAACAAAAACAGCGCAACAATTGATTCTAAGTGGTAATAACTTTGTTCAAGTTAGAGATTTTTCTAGCGCTGTAATAGAATTTAAAAATGCGATCCGTCTTGAGCCTAAAAATGCTAATGCTCGATTTTCATTAGGGAATGCCTACTTAGAACAAGGTGATTTTATTAATGCAGAAAAAGAATTTTCTCGATCGGTAGAACTAGGGCTAAGCTTTTCTGACGTTGCTGCGCTAATGGTGAAAGTAAAGACGCATTTAGATAAAGCTGATGAAGTTTACCAATTAGTTGAGCGTAGTGATGACTTGTCTGATAGCGATTATATGGAGGTATTGACCTATGCTGGTATTACTTCATTAAAACAGAGAAAAGTAGCGCAAGGGCAAGACTATTTATCTCAAGCACTAGCTATTAACAAAAATAAAGTTTATAGCGAGATAGCACGCGCTTATATTCATTATGCGAACCGTGATTTTTCTCAAGGTTTAGTCGTTACTAATGACTTACTTAAGGAGGAGAAGGAAGCTACTGAGGCATTGTTGATACAAGGGCACTTGTATTATGCATTACAGGAATTTGAGTATGCCAGTTCGGCTTTTGCACGTTATTTAACTTATCATCCCCTAGATCATAAGATACGTTTTTTAGAAGTAAATAGTCTGATAAAAGCTAAAAAATTTGAACAAGCCAACGTACTTACGGATACGTTATTACTTGCATTTAAAGACTCCCCTTTAGCATTACAATTTAAAGCACAACTCGAGTATCAGAAGAAAAACTATAGTGCTGCAAGAGATTATGCCGAACTAGCCATACAACATGGAGAAGATTATTTAGGCGCTAAAGTTATTGCAGGAATTAGTTCGTATCTTCTAGGGGATGTCGAACAAGCATATACTAAACTAAATGCTATTTCGGAACGAGTTCCCAATAATCTCCTAGTTAAAAGAATTCTTGCGGTAACTAAATTTGAGTTAGGGTATTACTCTGATGCAGTTGAAAACTTTTCCTCGTTAGAGGGAGATACCACTGAAGATATACAGCTGTTGAAAAGCTCAAGCGCTAGCTTAATGGGAGTTGGTTATGTTGATAATGCATTAACCTTAATAAACAAGGCCGAGACATTTGCTCCTGATAATGCACAGGTAGCAGCTCAAAAAGGCTTTATGCTTCTTTCCCAAAATGATGTTGATGGCATAAATTCGATAGAACGTGCTGTTGAACTAGACCCTTCATTGACTCATGTTCAGGTAGCATTAGCTATCGGATACCTAAATATGGGTGAAGATGTTAAAGCTCAAAAAATAGCCGATTTATATAAAAACAATGCCGAAGAAGCAGACGTTGGATATGTTTTAGAAGGCTTTATTTATTTAAAAAGAAAGCAGAGTGCTAATGCGAAAGTCAGTTTTGAAAAAGCACTATCACTAAACCCTAAAAATATTGCAGGTTTGTATAATCTCGGGTTACTCCATAAGCGGGCTGCAGAAAACTCAAAAGCGATAAGCTATTTTGATCGCGTTATACTTTTATCTCCGAATCATAAAGGCGCTTTAAAATCACTAGTCTCTATAGCTGGAAATAAAGCATCTTTAAAGGAAGTTCTTCCTGTTCTAATCAAGCACCATAAGAATGATAGCCTCTATAGCACAATTGCATTAGCGCAAGCTTTAAGGTTAGACCGGCGAGTTGAAAAGGCAATAACAATGCTAGAGACTATTGATAAGTCTGTAGTATTAACAGCAAACTACTTTATGTTGTTAGGTGATAGTTATTTAGAATTAGAAAAGTACCAAGAAGCCAACACAATCTTTGCGCAAGGCTTAGCCTTTGAACCTAAAAGTTACTTCCTGAATATTAGATACATCAGTACTTTAGAGTGGTTGGGTGATTACAGGGCAGCTCTTGAACAAACAAGGAAATTACACCAGTATTATGCAAATAATATAAATATTACCACATCATTAATTTATCTTGAGGTGAGAAATAAAAACTATAACGAAGCCAAACGTTTATTAGAAGCTATTAAAGACCAAAAGAATAATCAGTATCTACTTGATGTAATTGCAGGTGAAATTTATAGTTATGAAAAGAATTACTCTCAAGCTATTGAGCATTATTCTGCAGCCTATGAAAAAAAACCAACGGAGTTAAATTTACTGAATTTAGCGAGAACATTAGGGTTTAATAAGCAAAATAAAGAAGCAGAAAAACTATTAGAGTCATATCTAGATAAACACGTTGACAATCACAAAGTTCGTTTCTTGCTTGCCGAATTATACAGCGTAGAAGACAGAAAAAAGAGAATTACTCAGTACCAATTCTTATCAACGAAAATACCTGATAATGCTATTGTATTTAATAATTTAGCATGGAATCAGTTTAAATTAGAGCAGACCACCGAGGCGTTAATAAATATAGAAAAAGCATACCAATTGCAGCCAGAAAATATGGCTATACAAGAATCTTATGGTGTTATTCTCATAGAGAATAACAAATTAACTCAGGGTATTAACATACTTGAAAAAGCTATTTTGTCTGGTTCAACTGATTATGTAGCAAAAGAATATTTGATTAAAGCTAAGAGTTTGCTCAATAATCAAGGTAAGGCTCAGGATTAGATTGGTTAAGAAAGTTGTCAGTTTTTTTTACATTTATATAATTATATATTTATATATTATCCGTTAACTTATGATTATTAAGGTTTTTATTGTTTTGGTATAGTATGTGCATATTATAGGGAAATGTTAACGGATTTCCTTTTGTTAACTAAAATCGATTTATTGTTAATAAAAGCACATTAAATAAAGGACAAATAAAATTATGAATAAGTTCTCTAAAATATTAACTGCGGGTGCATTAGCATTGGCAAGTATTTCAGCTTCGGCATCAGACATTACTGTTGGTGGTGTAACTTGGGATCCGGACTACCAAACTATTTTCTCGAAAGATCTTGTAGCAGCAGGTGGATTTGCTCAATGGTTTTCTAACGCTGGTGTAAGCCTTGCTGGCGCACCAAATTTAGGTGCAGAACAGCCTGGTTTTCCTTCAACGATAGGTTCAATGTTACAAGGTGTTGGTGAAATTGGCTCGTTTAATGGTCAATCCAATTTTGTTTGTGCTACTTGTGAATTAACATTTACTTTTGGCGGCATCGAGTTTGATAATGACATGAGTGATGGCTCAGTATATGATTTGGCTGCTACAGCAACATCAGGCTTCTTTAATATCTATTTTGATGATACAGCTGATTTCGATGTTGGTAGTGCATCAGATCAAGCAGGTGTTGATGCAGCAGCAGATGGTTCTTTATTTTTATCATTAGGTTTTGCAAATTTAGTTGAAATAAATGGTTATACTCCACAAAAAGGTGGTTTAGAAACTTATTGGAATGTTATTGGCGGTGCTGCTCAAGGAAACTTTGATACTGATAGCGAATTATTTGGTAGTGATGTTGGTTTTACCGCTACAGTTGATTTTCAAGGCGGAAAATATGGTACTGCTATAGGTCTTGCTTCAGGTAATACTATTCCAGAACCTACTAGTTTAGCTATCTTCGGTTTAGGTCTTTTAGGCTTAGCTGGTGCGGCTCGTCGTAAAGCTTAATATTACGAATTAGTTAAAGCTTATTTACTAGGTAACTATTAATTAAGTTTTAAACATTAAAACCTCCTCATGGAGGTTTTTTTATGTCTGAAATATAAAAAATTACAATAACTATGCAGTAAAATGAGAATACCAGCTTGAAGACTTGATGTTCTTGCCCGCACCTTATCAGCGATAGCCAGATACAAAAAAGCCCCAGTTTAACTTAGTTAAACTGGGGCTTTTTATAGGACGTTAAAAAGCGAAATCTTATTTCAAGCTAGCGTAATAAGCTGCTAAATTGTCCATGTCGGCAGGAGATAGCGCCATAACCATACCTTTCATAGTAGGGTCGTTACGTTTGCCTGATTTAAAATCTTTAAGTTGCTTAGCAAGGTAAGCTTCTTTTTGACCAGCTAAGTTAGGGTAAGTTGGTACAGCAGAAATA
>OJGO01000611.1_pt1 | contig 11253 bp, 7 predicted proteins | sample 1594871 | NCBI WGS metagenome assembly OJGO01 (sample SAMN05416798, study PRJEB24817) | seawater metagenome | isolation source: Sea water | place: Canada:Atlantic | collected 2013-07 | reverse complement strand
CCATACCAAGGTAACCAATAAAGCCTAAACCACCGACAGCAAGGATAACACCATAAAAGAAGAATAAAGTATCCCACTCGGCTTTTGCAATTTTATCAAAAATATCAAAATCGTCTGTTCTTGTACGACCCGCAGGAACGTCAGAGGTGTTCAGTTTACCTTGTCCTGATTTCTTAATGTAATAACCAAAGAATTTTAAATAGGCTAGACCTAACATCATGCCAAATACTGGTGGTAAGTGCAGGAAGTTATGGAAAGATACGGCAGTAAGAATAGTTAAAATAAATAAACCAACAATAGTTAAACCACCTTTTTTGATAGGAGTTATGCCACTTGTCTCTGAACTTGGGTTACCTGCAGGTATAAAGAACTGCATAATAAATGCAGGAATAACAAAGTTCACAACTGATGGTAAGAATAAGTGGAAGAATTCAGAAAACTGAACCATACCTTTTTGCCATACCATTAAGGTAGTAATATCGCCAAACGGACTAAATGCACCACCCGCGTTCGCACCGACAACAATGTTGATACAACTCATTGCGATAAATTTAGGCTCATCTTTCCCTACCGCTAATACCACAGCACACATGATTAATGCCGTTGTTAAGTTATCTGCAATTGGAGAAATAAAGAAAGCTAAAACACCTGTTATCCAAAATAGCGCTTTGTAGCTGTAGCCTTTGTGTATTAATACATCACGAAGCGCATCAAATACATTGCGTTCTAAAAGCGCATTGATATAAGTCATGGCAACTAATAAGAAGAAGAATAGTTCTGCGTATTCAAGAAAGTTATGGCGAATCGCAACTTCGGCAGCATGAGGCATACCATTAGAGCCATAATAAGCAGCGATTAAGATCCAGATAAGACCAGCGGCAAGTAATACGGGTTTTGACTTTCTTAAATGTAATTGCTCTTCTAAAATCACCAGCGAATAAGCTAGAACAAAAATAGCAATGGCGGTATATCCAATCCAATGACTAGTTAAATCAATACTCTGATGTGCTGCCTCTGAAGCAAAAGCCATGCTTGGAAAAAGCACTGCTGATAACGCCAGTAAAACGTATACAAGTGGTTTCATGTTACTCTCTAAATGGACTGTAAAGTTATATGCTGATTTAGCGATTATTATTCGGCGGGAAGTCTAACAAATTTTGTACTTAATGACACAAAAAAGCCGTTGAATTTTGTTGATTTTGTTGATATTGGCTATCAATTTGATTTATAACAAGCTTAGGGTCGACAGTTTATTTCATTTTAGACATGCCCACTTAACCTGAGAATCTCAAGCATTTGCCTTTCTTCGAACTCAAGACCTTAGAAAATAGCTGACATAAGAGGTTGCCATTTAACTTGAGAATTATGCTCACTTAAAACTCTCATATTGAGATTTATGATCCTCTAGCTTTATTTAGCATTTAAGTATGAAAAGTGAATAAAAAGTGAATGAATCCCCTATATTACTATGGCGCTTTCGCCATCTAAGGGAATTAGGAAGCTTACTTTCAAGCATCGACAGAATACGATACATTTAAGGCTAAATTGATCTAACAACTACACATTATTTTATGAAATTGGCTTTATTAAAACCGATTAAATCTGCGCTGATATTAGTTAAGGGTTACAAGGTGTTTAATTCCTAAATGGAACGTTTACTTTCATAACTCATCATATTAGATCCAGCATGATATGTTTTTTAACTTGAGGGAGCTTCCAGATAATATAGACAGGTATGATAGTCAGCATCAGTAGTACCAGCTGTTCAGCTTCATTTAACGGTAGTAATTGTAATAAATAAACAATTACGGCTGAACCACTCATTTGCATAAAACCAAGTAATGCAGAAGCTGCTCCTGCTTTATCACCAAAAGGTGCAAGAGCTTGGCCTGCGCAAGCCCCCATCAGTAATGAAAAGCCAAGTGAGCTTATCATTATAGGTAACATAAAGGCTACTGGGCTATGCCAAGCTAGCATGGCAAACATCAGTAAGCCTGAAGCAATCAACAAAACCATACCAAAACCTATCGTGACTCTAGCACCAAACTTAAGTAAAACTCTTGGCGCTAGAAAACAAGCAACAATGTTAATGACGGCATTTATACTAAACCAGTAAACAAAGCTTTGCTGATCTAAGCCTAGCTCGATCATTAACCAAGCAGGCGAACTACTCACATAAGCAATAATAATCGCCATGGCTAACATCACTACAAAAGCATTAAAAAGAAACACAGGATGCTTCAACACGGGGGTAAATCGAGCCATAGTAATAAGTCTTTTATGCTGCTCAGTGTGTGCGGGTTTTGTTTCTTTGAGGGTAAAAAACAAAATTGCACCGGCAAACGCGGCGTAGCTAGCCATAAATCCAAAGTTACTTCGCCAGCCCAAACTTTCAGTTAATACATTGCCTAATAAAGGGGCAAGTGCTGGAATACAGCAAATAGCACTATTTAGATAAGAGTACATTACCCCACTTTCAATGGCGTTATATTTATCACGAACACTGGCAAAAGCCGCAACCACTATAGCGCAAGCCCCCAAGCCTTGTGCTAAACGGCTAATAAGAAAAAACGCTAAACTATCAGAGTAAGCGGCGATAACCGAACTAAGGCCATAGATAATGACGCCACTGATAGCGACAGGCCTGCGACCATAACGATCAGCTAATGGACCCGCCACTAGTTGACCAAAACCCAAACTTAATATGAAAGCTGTGATGCTCCATTGAATTTGTGTCATAGATACAGACAGATCTTGAGCCATAATAGGTAGCGCGGGCAAGAATATATCAATGGCTAACGGGCTAAAAATAACCATTAATATTAATAAAGGTAATAGCTGTTTGTTTGTCATTTTCGGTCTCTCATTGGTGAAACAGCAGTATAAGAGATTAGTGTTATGAGCAGAAGTGAATTATCATGATTTCTATTATTCCAAGTTGGAATTTTACTGAGTGAGCTAAACCCATGAGTAAATTTGATCTCAATTTATTAAAAGTATTCGAAATATTACTGCAAGAGCGTAATGTCTCAGCAGCAGCCCAGCGGCTAAATTTAAGCCAATCAGCGGTAAGTAAGCATCTATCTCGGCTTCGAGAAATGTTTGCTGACCAACTGTTTGAGCGAAAAGCCCAAGGACTTAAAGCAACGCCACGCGCGTTAGAATTAGCGCCACAATTAACACTAGTGATTCAACAACTAGAGCAACTTACTCGGCCCACAATGTTTGACCCTAGTAAGAGCAGCCGAAAATTTCGTGTTCATTTAGCTGATACCGCTTGTTCATTAACTTTTCCTTCATTTATGCCTGAATTGCTCAACCAAGCACCTAATATCACTTTAAAAACTAATACATGGGATGAAGATAGTCTTACCCAATTACTTAAGTGTGAAGTGGATTTAGGTATTGCTTGTCGAGAGTGGGATCATCGCTCTCCTTTGCACATTAAACATATTCCAGCAGAACTAAATTATACAGAATTATTGCAAGAGCACTCTTTATGCTTAGTTAGAAAAAACCACCCTGCATTAAATAAAAAGTGGAATTTAGAGACTTTTCTTCAATATCGACATATACAAGTTACCATTGGCGGAAAAGATCATTGGCTGCTTGATGAAGTGCTGAAAACAGAAAACTTATATCGCGATATTGCTATTGATATGCCTGAATTTCATAGTGCTATGAGCCTGTGTGAGCAAAGCGATCTAATATTATGTGCTCCCGCTAGGCATGTTAGCCAAATGGCAAAGTATTTTAATTTAGAAGTGTTGAATGTACCTGTTGAGTTTGCAGATGGAGCCTATGTGTTACTTTGGCATAAACATTTTGATCATGACAACGGGCACCGTTGGTTAAGAGAGTTAATCATCAATAATGTCGGTAAAGTACTCGGTGAAACTAGCTAGTTCTTATAGCGTCATCAATTAAATAGTAGCAGCATAGCTTTTAAGGCTAACTTGATCCAACCACTACACACTATTAGACATAATAATTTTGGGTATTTTGAAATACGAATAATATCTCATTATTTTAGTTACTTATGTTATTTAAAAATACTTTTAATCTAGGTTTTTTCTATTTTCACCTACATTTAGATTTTTAATAAGATTTTATTTGCTTATGTTTTCATTATGACGCTCTCATTAAAAAGGAAAGCTCAATGAAATTAAACAAATTAATAGTCCCGCTATTTTTATCAGTAAATAGCGCTGAAATTTATGCAAACGAGAATGCCAGCGAGTTAATTGAACCCATGATGGTTACCATTCCTGCAGGTAGCTTTCAGATGGGGGGGATCGATGAAGAAGATGCCCAACCGATCCATAAAGTAACGTTAACTGAATTTAGCTTAGGGAAATATGAAGTAACGGTAAAAGAATTTCGCCATTTTGTTGAAGAGTCTGGTTATAAAATGCCATCAAAATGCACCCATCAATTAAATGGTTGGTTTAATTATGGTGAAACCGATGGTACATGGGAAAATAATTCTCTTAATACCAGTGATTTTCAACCGGTAAATTGTATCGGTTGGCGAGCGGCCAATGCTTATACCCAGTGGTTAGCAAAAGAAACGGGCCGCCCCTATCGTTTACCGAGTGAAGCTGAATGGGAATATGCCGCGAGGGCAGGTACTAGCAGTAAATATTATTTTGGTGACGATCCTGAACAAACCCTAGTTTGTGAATATGAAAATACCGCCGACTTAACCGGTGAAAATATTTTACAACGGGATAGTAGCACCAGCTATGTTAATTTTTTTAATGGTAAGTCAAGCTGTGTAGATCACTCTGCTTATGCAAGTATCGTTGGCATGTATAAACCTAACCCTTTTGGTTTGCACGATATGGTTAGTAATGTGGTCGAGTTTATCGCTGATTGTTATAAAGATAATTATATAGGTGCAAACAGTAATGGGCAGCCGTGGATAGATGATGTCTGTAAATACCGTGTAGCACGAGGTGGCAGCTGGCATTGGAATACTTTTCCAGTTAGCCAAAGAGGTGTCATGGGTGAAGACTTTGTTGGCGCAGTAGAAGGATTTAGAGTTGCACTTGATGGTGCAACCCCAACTAAATCGAGCAACACTAAGAAATTTGTCACGGAGCTAAAAACGGCTCAGCGCAGTGAACAATTAAAACGTGATGCTATGCTGCCTTATCCAGAGATGATAACAAACTTAACATTAAATCAAGAAGATGGTCTTGTTATCTTAAACTGGGACAAGAGCGCAGATACTGATATTGAAAGTTATCGCATCTATAGAAATGCTGCCACTGGCAGCACTTTTAAATTATTAGCGGCAAACTTAGTTGAAACGACATTTAAAGATGCCAATATTGATAGTCATCAATATGAATATACCGTGGTGGCGGTGAGACATCACCAACAAAGCGACTATAGCAATACGGTACACACTCAAGCGTCATGGGTACATGCACCAGGAAGAATTGAAGCTGAAGCAGCAGCTGAGCTTTTTGATTCTAGCGTAGCGAGAACCTCTGATATCGATGGTAAGTTCAATCTAACGGGGTCTGGAGGTATAGGTGATAAAGCGATAATAGACTATCAGCTTGAAGTAGCAAAATCAGGAAGTTACAAGCTTAGCTACCGTGTGGCAGCTCCTAGAGACACTAAGGGCTTCGCAATATTACTCAATGGTAAAGAGTTATCCTCAGAAAAGATAACGAATACAGGTGGTTACAATGAATGGCAAACTCAACTAGGTGCTAAAATTTACCTTGAAAAAGGTAAACATAAACTAACAATACAATCACTTGATAAAAACTGGAAGCTAAATTGGATAATCCTTAAGCAAGGGTAGTTTCAGTAAAGTATAAAATGAAAGGCAGCGATATCGCTGCCTTTATTGTTTTTTAAGCTAATCTATTTTAGGGAGATATCATACCAATCCCATTAAATTATTACCTACTTGTGCTGGTTAAAATACTCCATGGTGGCCTTGTTCTCAATCCCAATAGCCAGCTATTGCTCAATCGAAAGCCTTGCCCTGATTTATTTTTCCTATGCACAACTAGATCACAAACTTAATGGAATTGGTATTATAAGTTCAGTGCTAACAACTTATCTTCATTATTAAGTCGCCAATAGTCCGTCGCTTTTTCATCAATGTATTGAGAATAAAAATCATAATTTACTTGGGTGGTTTTTGTACTACACATAAGTAACGCCATATCTAAACTAAGATCAATATTACCCGCCAACTCAGCTTGCTCAAAGGTACGTTGTGCATGGCTAACAAATTCGTCATCATTTTTTTTAGCTTGTGATAACAAGGTTCTCAAATAAGAATTCTGTGCATTATCTTTAGTGATATTACTGATAAGTGCTTGAGCTTCTGTCAGGCGGTTTTGACTTATATAGTATTTCATCAATTGTTGACGACTATTTTGTGCAGCCCAAAAATCAGGTGTCAATGTAGCAAGTTTTAGTACCTGTTTTAAATGAGGCTCTTTGTCTTGAAGGCTTTTAGCAAAAATAGCATAGTGATATGGCACTATCGCAAAGTGGTAACTAGGTAATTGGTAAGCCTTCATCTTATTTTCTGCTTGTCTTAAATAAAGGTATTTATCATCTTCTTGTTGATTCTTATATGCTAATACAGATAGGTAAGTCAAAGCACTTAACTCTCGTTCCTTATCTTGGGCATCAAGAGCTAACTGTGCTGATTTAAGGAGACTTTCCCTAATGGCTTGATAGTCATTCTGATTATGATCTATCCAAGACTGCGAAAGCCAAGCATCTGCTTGCCGACTTAAATCATTAATTTTTTTAAACTGCTCAATAGCACTGCTAAGCTTATGGGTACTTAACTTGAATAACTCTTTACGGGTTAAAATTTCACTTTGAAAGAGTAGAGCATTGCCTACAAATTGTGTTTTGTTATGTGAAACAGAAATTTTTTCCAGTTTATTAGCCATCACCATCGCTTTTTCCAGCTCCCCCATCCTTATATAAGTATTGATCAGTTGGCTAAGGATAATAAGGTCATTGGGGGCTTGTTGGTGAGCAATAGATAAGTTTGCTTGTTTAAGCTCAGGAGCTTGAACTTTATTCAGCAGATTATAAATAACTGGCTGCTGTAAATGTTGTTGAAGCTTTTTTAAAACAGCTTGTTGACTTATGCCTGAGATTTGACCTCTCCAATCAGAAAATGGGCCTTTCAATATAAAATCAATATAAGTCTGCTTGTTATGAGTGCGAATAGAAGCAGATAAAACTAAGGGGTGTTCATCTGCCAAAAGTGGATACTCTAACTCCGCTGAAGCTTGAAAATGTGCCGTATTTAACTGAGGTAGTTCGGTAAAATCAAAGTGTTCATTATCTTCAAGAAGAACAACTTTAGCTCCTTGTTGGTTGCTTATAGGTATATAAGCTATTTTAATAACTGATCTTTTCTCTTCTTGAGGAGGTTCAGTTAGTAAATTAATCACGGCAATGATAAAGATAACTAAACTGGCTAGCGCAATGATTAGCCAATGATTTTTATTTTTCGATTTTGATAATAAAGTTGCTTGCGACTTTTTTATATTTGAACTTATACCGCTCTGTAGCCTTTCACTATCAGAGTCAATAGAGTCAATCTTGAGTTGCCACTGGTAACCTCGTTTTGAAAAGGTTTTAATTGCTTGATTACCCAACAAGCTTCTTAAATGGCTAATATTTTGAAAAACAGCTTGTTCCGATACAACTTTGTCTTCCCAAACATGAGATAAAATATCTTCTTTACTAAAGACATTATCCGAATGCTCAAGCAATAGTTTCAATACTTTGGCTTCATTGTGTCGAATAGCCAAGGTCTCACCATTTTTTTTAAGTACTAAACTTGTACTATCAAATTCAAAATTATTAAATCTATAACGCATTGTTTTTATTATAATCGCTTATCTGATTGCTTGTTTCACTCATATCTTAACTTATTGACTGATAAAGGGTATAAGTTTGTTAATTATGAAGTAACAATAAATGGCTTTAGTCTGCATGAATGGCATCAAGTTTGGATTGGTGATGAACAATGATTTAAAACTACGGTAAAGCAACAACTCTTGCTCTGTAATGAATTTTGCTGGTCGTATTAACAAAGCCTAGTGAGCAGAGTGACTATAACATTCATCATTGTGCATAATGTGAGTACTGAATAAAGAATTTGATGCTTCTTTTTGATTCGTTTCACACTTGAATAATGGGTTGACCATCCTTTATTTAAGTGTGCGGTGCTATAAGAGAAGGACATTCAAACAGCCTGATGGCGATGAGAACTATTAATTTAAGGTAATACATTGTCTAAATTAAGTCAGTAAAGTGGCAAAAGTGATTAGGTCTCGATAGTGCCATAGAAGACATTAGACAAAATTTATTTCCCATATGTTTTCTAATGAATTATTAGTGTTGTATCACTATGAGTATCAATAATCCCCTAAAACAAAGTATTTACATTTTAAGTAATTATTTTCATATTTATTTCCAGTAGCGACTGTACAAACATAAAACTGAAACAATCTTCCCTTATATTCAGGAAAATGCGCAAATCGCGCACTATTAAATTGTTATGTCGAATGGAGTCAAAATGAAGTTTTATAGTTTACTTTTAGTATTATTTATTGTTTCATGCGCTAGTAACAATATAAGTTCTAAATCACCGGAATTTAATGTTACAAAAGAACAAATTAAGAGTTTGCATGTGAAATTCAAGGATTCCGATTACGATATTCTGTCCTTACTAATGATTGATAGACAGGGAAATGTGGTTAAGTCGAAATTGATTTCATGGGACAAACGTAGAATTGATGAAACAACAGCCAAAAGGTTTTCTCTTCAAATACCTAAAGCTCTCAAATTTTCAGAAGATAATAAACGAGAAACTGAGTATTTATTATTACCTTATGGTTTTAATATAGATAAAAAATTGGATTTCAATTAAACATATAGTTCAAAATAACAAGATAATAAACAAGGACTTAAAGTCGTTGGCTTTTGCTCCTTCGTCGCTTATTCTAGTCAACAATTTTAAGCCTGTTATTTAGGCTTTATATGCCAAAGGAAGCATGGATGAAACTTTTAAATATTGTATTTTTATCACTTTTATCTTTTTCGGGGGTTGCTAATTCCAATAATGATTTTGAAAGTGTTACTGTAGGATTAAAAATAACTAAACCAACTGATTGGCAATTTCTTTCTGCTCAGGACAACATGGAAAACTTGAAAAGAGTTGATCACGGTAGCCCTGAGCTAAAAGCTGCGATTCTTAAATATGCAACGGCACCACTAGTTGTAATGGCTAAATACCCCGAACCTTATGATGACCTTAACCCAAGCGTAAAAGTAAACATTAAACCCTTAGGTGAATTGGACGGTAATAACCCAAGCAAAATACTAAACCTTATACTCCCTCAATTTAAAAAATCATTTCAAGATTTTAACCTTGTTCAAAAGCCAGTTGAAACTACAATTGCTGGCTTAAAAGCATCATATATGCGTTTAAACTACTCTCTTGCTATTCCTGATGGCAGAAGTTTTCCAACAACTTCAGAATTATGGATAGTTCCAAGAGGTGATTTTTTCTTCATGATCGGTTCTGGTACAAGACAAGATGAAGCTACAGGAAGTAGAAAAGAGATTAAAGAAATATTAGATACTCTTGTTGTGCGTAAGTAGGGATATAAAAAGCTAATTAATAAGGACAAAAAAAAACAGTTGGTTAGCACTCGTTCCCCGTACATTTTAGCCAACTATTTCACGCCGCTAAGGCGTTTTCGATACAAAACCTAATCCGAAGTTTAGTTTGAAGCTAACTATCTAATGTCAGCTTTGTGGCAAAAGTGATGGTTAGTTATTACAATAAAAAGTTAGTAATTAACATCAACTCTGCTGATTGATGTTGGGTGAACCTACCTTGTTTTTACTCAGCACCAATTTAATTTTGACAAATACTTCTTTATTTGGATACCCATCAGCAATCAGTTGATGTTGCAGCTGAAATGATCGAATGGCCTGTCTACTTTTAGGTCCCCAAATACCATCAGGTTCACCTGTTTTAAAGCCTAATGAATTGAGTTGGCTTTGTAGGTTTTTCATTTGTGCAACACTATAAGGTTTTACTTTAGTTTGCGCTTTGTTTGAAAACTCAATGCCTTTCGCGCCAACTAATTTATTGGCTAATATACCTACTGACAGTGCATAACTTTTCGATAGATTCCACGTCATGATGACATTGAAATTAGGGTATATTAAAAATGCTGGCCCTTTATGGCCTGAAGGTAGATATAACTCAGCCTGAATATCATAAGTAGATAATGATTGATTATTCGCTTTTTTAACACCTAGCTGCTTAAAATCATTAAGTGGGTAATATTGATCAAAAGCCACTTTATCAAAGGCGAAGTTATCTGGTAATTTTATTTCTCTGCCCCAGCGTTCTTTAGTTTGCCAACCGATTTGATTTAAATAATTGGCTGCGGTTGTTAAGGCATCAACTTCACTTTCCCAAATATCTACTTTGCCATCTTTATCACCATCAACAGCATATTTTAAGAAAGCGGTAGGCATAAATTGCATATGCCCCATGGCACCAGCCCATGAACCTTGTAGTTGTTCAACAGAAACTTGCTTAGTTTCAATTAAGGTGAACAAGTTTAATAATTCTAGGGTAAAAAATTCACTACGACGCTCATCACAGGCTAAGGTAGCTAAAGAGTTCAATACCGACATCTTACCTTTGTGCTTACCAAAAACTGTCTCTAAGCCCCAAAAAGAGACTAGATATTGACGTGGCACGCCGTACTTTTGCTCTAAGGTATCAAACAGCTTTTTATTCTGTTTTAGTTTTTCTTTTCCCACTCGCACATGATAATCGGTTACTCTGGCTTTGATATATTGCTCAAACGTTTGGGTAAATTCAGGCTGTTTTTTATCTAAAGTAATCACCTGCTGAATAGGAGAAATACTATCAATGACTGTTTCGGTTATATACGGTGAAAATCCTGCTATTTCAGCGCGTTTAACTAAATTTACTTTACACTGCAGAAAATCCTCATCGGCAATTTTGGCATTAGCGATAATAGGAAAAAATGCGCAGAGTATGATTAATTTTCTAACAGATAAAAAATTTAGAGTTCTGTTAATAAGACGATTTGATAAAAGCATGAATGGGCATTCCTTGGCTAAAACTGAAAATTAAGAATAAGTAACCTGAACTCTGAATAAGCAGCACTTGCTCAACATTCCTCTTAATCCAAT
>OJGO01000608.1_pt1 | contig 11294 bp, 8 predicted proteins | sample 1594871 | NCBI WGS metagenome assembly OJGO01 (sample SAMN05416798, study PRJEB24817) | seawater metagenome | isolation source: Sea water | place: Canada:Atlantic | collected 2013-07 | reverse complement strand
TAAGGTAATACTTGCTCGTTGAAGTAAAAATTCATTACCGCACTTGATAATTGGTCATCTTTACTTTTAATAATAGCAATATCAATATTATCGCCGAAAACATCTACCAGGTTATCAAAGTAGGCTTTACTAAAAATTGGTGTGCCTAAGTTACGGTAACTCATTGACAGTAGATGATAAAAGTCTTGTAAATTCGTCTTACCTGGCTCAAGCGAAAAGTTAAGCTCATTTTTGAGGGAGTGTCGGATCACTGCACGTTGCTTTTTCTTAATTGACGCAAGGATTTTCTCATTATCTTCCGCTAGTTCACAACCAAAAGCACTGTGTGCTTGCTTTAAGAGTAACGTCGATTCTTGCTTTTCTTGATAACGTAGCTCTAAATAATCAACTGATAACTTTTCAGCTAATAAACAGGCTTCTTGTTCTAATTGACGAACTAATTCAGGTGTATCAGCTATAGCACCGCCATAAACACAAAAAGGTGTTGAAATGAGAGCATGGCCAAATAACTTACTTTTCACCTCTACTAAAGGTAAAACACCAGCAATGCTGCCATCAAGTTCTATAAACAAAAAATAGCAATCATGATTAAAGCTTTTTGATATCACTTGCTGCCAACCACTTAAGTGGAAAAAACTACCCTGTTGATGATTTTTAACATAGTGATCCCACGTCGAAAATTCAGATGATGTGAGTTGTTTAATTGCATTATTAGTAATAGAAATATTATTCAAGTGTCCATTCTCTTTATATTTAACTTAAAGGTGAGCTCACCACAATTGCACTGTAACTGTTTCGTGTTTACTTCTTATTCAAGTAAACACTTTTCATCGTGTCCCACTGGTAATCTTCTAACAAACGTTCAACCTTACCTTCCATACGAGATAAGTTTAAATAATGACGAAGTCTAGATTTTATCGAGGCACCTGCAACTCGAGGTTGCTCCGGATCGATTTCCCAAGGGTGAAAATAAAAGCTGTAAGGCTGTTGCTCTGTATTTAAGTAATTATCAATACGTCTTTTTGACAACCAATAAGGATAGAGGCGAAAATAGCCACCACCACCAATACCTGTATTACGTTCATTTTTTCGAACTGTCGGGACCGGTATTTCAATGATGCCCTCATCTCTTTGATATTTAAAACGTGGCCAGTTAGGCACACCGTATAAATCATGTTCAATAGGGTAAGTGCTCGAACTGTATTCAAAACCCAGTTTAGCTAAAACTTCATACACCCAGGTATTGCTATCGTTAATAGAAAAGCTTGGGGCGCGATAACCAATAATTGCTTGCCCAGAAGCATCTTCGAGTATTTGCTTACTTTTACTCACATCGGCCAGAAACTGCTCAGAAGTCATTTCAGTTGCGCGTTGATGAGCAAAACCATGACTCGCTAGCTCATGTCCTTGATCAACAATTGCTTTAATTAAATTAGGACAACGCTCTGCTACCCAACCTAGAGTAAAAAAGGTGCATTTAGCCTGCTTTTGTTCAAATAGCTCTAATAATCGATAAGTGTTAGTTTCAACACGAAGCTCAAGATTGTTCCAATCCGCCTTATCAATCGCCTTTTCAAAAGCAGAAACATGGAAGTAATCTTCAACATCTACCGTTAACGCCTGCTTTTTAGGTAATGGAGTCATTTTGTTTACTGATTGCATTATCATTAACGCCCTTTACCAAATAACACAATCTCTACCGTACGAATTAAGATTAATATATCTAAGAGAAAGCTACGATGCTTAATATAATACAAATCGTATTTTAGCTTCTCTAAAGAATCAGCCTCTGTAGCGCCGTAAGGGTATTTTAATTGCGCCCAACCAGTTAAACCCGGTTTAACATTATGACGTTCATTATAATACGGAATATTTTTGATAAGGCTTTGTACAAATTGCGGACGCTCAGGTCTTGGACCAACAAATCCCATATGGCCATGCAATACATTCCAAATTTGTGGTAACTCATCGATACGATACTTACGTAAGTATTGACCAACTTTGGTAATACGATTATCGTTTTCACTCGCCATTTGGGCACCGTGCTTTTCTGCATCTAAACGCATACTTCGAAACTTAATCATATTAAACGGTTCGCCATCTAAACCAACACGCTCTTGCTTATAAAATATCGGCGCATTAAAACCTTCGGTAATCTTCATACACAGCGCAGTAATAAACATCACTGGCCAAGTCAATAATAACAAGACCAAAGCCATACCTGCATTAAAGATCCAATCTAAGGTATTTCGTAAATAATTATTAGAAGCGAAACCATTAGAATAAATGACCCAGCTTGGATAAATAAGGTTAACAGCGATTTGGCCGGTTTCACGTTCAATAAAATCCAATATATCTATAATTTCAATACCGCGTATCTTACAAGCAAATAATTCATCTACAGGTAAGTTATTACGTCGTTCATCATTAGCAACAACTATCTCATCAATACCGTGAGCTAAGGTGTATTCAACTAATGATTCATTAAGAGTAATACGAGTTTCGCGTTTGATTCCATCTTGTGAGTCACCGTCCATGATAACAAAACCATGTACAGTAAAGTCTTGTCTATCGACATCACGTCGCATACGTCTTTCGATAATTGATGCACGTTGACCAGAGCCTAAAACTAAAATATTACGTTTACCAAATCCAAAAAAATCGACCTTAAAGGCAAAATAACGAAAAGAACTCACAAGAAAAACGCTAAGTGAAGAGGCTATAGCCAGTAACTCTATTGGTAGATGATAAACGCCATAGAAAGGATTGATAAGTGTTGTCGCACAAAACCCGACAGATACACACATCAACATACGACGAAAAATCCCTCGAAAACTTTCTCTGAGCTTGGAGTTGTATAATCCTAGCGCTAAGGCACTTAATTGATTCAGTAGCGCAAAGATAACGGCATAGAATATTAAGAAACCATCAGACACCACGAAAAAATCAACAATATGATATTCCCCGTTCAAATGAACAGCCAACAATAGAGCACCAACAAATAAAATTTGCTCTATAATAATTAAAGACTTGGTACCTGTTGATAAATCACGAAATTTCGAACTAGACATAACTGACTAGGTTCCCTTTAATTAATTTTTGCTAAATAACAAGTTTCTACTGAAAAAACAGCCACGATTCTAACAAAAAACACATTAAAGTTAACGATTAATTTACACTTGTTAATTAATATTGCTAAAAGACAATAAAATACCATACAATCACACATAGTATTTAAATCAAATTGTATTAAAAAAGGTGTAAATTATGGATAATCGCTTTGCCAGCACATTAAAAGTTGGACTGCTATTACTAGCAACTTTTCTTTCAGGTTGTAGCTCAAACAATACGCTACCTAGTGCAACTTTGCACTCTTCTAATACAGCAGATATAAATAGCTATAAATATCTAATTGGCTCTGGCGATGTGCTTAATATTTTTGTTTGGCGTAATCCTGAAGTTTCAGGCTCATTTGTGGTGCGTCCAGATGGCATGATTACCACTTCTTTAGTTGAAGATATCGAAGTAGCAGGCAAAACCCCAACTGAATTAGCTCGTTCCATTGAGGAAATATTAGCAACGTACCTACGTGATCCTATTGTAACCGTGACTGTTGAGAATTTTGTAGGGCCTTTCAGCGAGCAAATTCGTGTCATAGGTGAGGCCGCACAACCAAGAGCAATTAATTATACCCAGCATATGACCTTACTCGATGTTATGATTCAAGTCGGTGGTTTAACCGAATTTGCAGATGGTAACGATGCAGTATTAATACGTATAGAAAGTGGTGAACAGAAACAATACCAAGTAATGATAGATCAATTACTTAAAGATGGAGAGATCAGTGCCAATGTTGATATGTTACCGGGCGATATTATCATAATTCCTGAAGCTTGGTTTTAATTTACCAAAGTCTTAACACATCAAAATTTAGCGCACAATTAAAGGGTAGTAATGCAAGATATATTTGAAGAGATGATTGATTATCTAAAAGGAATTTGGTTAAAACGTCGTTATATCATTATAGCAACTTGGCTTATTTGCCCTATTGGCTGGTATTTCATTGCTTCCATGCCCAATGTTTATCAATCAGAGGCAAGAGTTTATGTTGATACCCAATCTTTATTGCGGCCTTTGTTAAAAGGTTTAACGGTTGAAACCAATCCGAATACACAAATCCGTTTGATGGTAAAAACACTATTAAGTCGTCCTAATTTAGAACGTATTTCGCGTATGACAGATTTAGATGTACAGGCGAATACTAGTGCTGAATATGAAGCAATAATTAACAACCTGAAAGATAACATTAAAATAACAGGGGTTGGTCGCCGCGAAAATATTTATACTTTAGCTATTGAAGACAAAGATCCTGAAATGGCGAAAAATATTGTACGTTCAGCGCTGACTGTTTTTATTGAAAATACTTTAGGTGAAACGCGAAGTGATTCAGATAGCGCACAAAAATTTTTAAATACTCAAATTAAAGAATATGAAAATCGTCTGTTAAATGCAGAAGCTAGACTGACAAGTTTCAAGCAAAAATATAGTGGGATTTTACTAGACCAATACGGCGGCTATTATAATAAACTCAACACGAATAGAGAACTTCTTAAAACAATCGAATTAGAAATTTTAGAGAATAAAACCCGCCTCGATTCCGCTAAAAAGCAGCTGACACAATCCAGAATTGAAGGCCCTAACAGTGATAATAAAATCAAAAGTGAAAACTCAATACAAACCACATATGATGGCCGAATAAATGAATTAGAAGTGCAGCTGGATAGTTTAACGCTTCGTTATACCGACAAACATCCTGATGTGATTGAAACTAGCCGAAACTTAGACCATTTGAATAAATTACGTAGCGCTGAAATTGAAAAATACCTTGCGAATAATAATGAAATCGGCGGCCGTTTAAGTGCTAATCCAGTTATTCAAGAAGTACAAATTCAAGTTAATCAACTGGAGAACTTAATTGCCTCGCTTAACGTTAGAGCTAACGATTTTCGCCAGCGTATTATCGAACTTGAAAATAAAGTGCATACTTTACCAGAAATTGAGGCTGAGTTAGTTGCACTAAACCGTGGCTATGATATCACTAAAGAAAAATATGAAGAGTTATTATCACGTAAAGAAACTGCGCAGCTAGCTCAACAAGCTGATGAAACTACAGATAAAATTCAATTTCGAGTCATTGATCCCCCTCGTAAAGCAACTAAACCATCTGGACCAAAGCGCTTTATTTTATTTGGTGTTGTCACTCTTTTAGGGGTTGGGGTTGGTACTGGTCTATCACTATTAATGAGTCAATTGAATCCTGTAGCAACCTCTACCGCTCAATTATCTAAAATTACTGGTGTACCTGTATTTGGTGTTATCTCTGCCAATGAGAACCTAGGGTTACAAAAATGGCATAAAAAGAAAACCTTAATTTTTATAGGCTCTAATCTGCTATTACTTTGCTTGTTATTATTATTTGTTAGTTACTTTGTATTTCCTGACATTATTCAAGCACCATTAAAGAGGATATTTTAGCCATGAGTACCATTGAAAAAGCCCTGGCTAAGCAAAAATTAGCCCAGCATGAAAAACTCGAAAGCCCTTCTGAAGTTGAAAATAATATTCAAGAAATTAGTAGCACTCCTGTGCCTATAGCAACAGAACAAATAAGCCATAATAAAGATAAAATAATATTAAATGGTGATAGATTAAATGAACGTGGCTTTATTTATAGCCCAGATAGCGCTCATCATATTCAAGAAGAATTTCGTCATATCAAACGAAAACTACTAAATAATGCTTTCGGTTTAGCGTCAAAGACTCTACATAACAGCAACTTAATTATGGTAACCAGCTCTCATTCTAATGAAGGAAAAACTTATGTAGCCATTAACTTGGCATTAAGTATCGCGCTTGAGCAGAATAAGACAGTACTCTTAATAGATGCCGATGTACTAAGACCTAGTTTGCATAGAGAATTAGAATTTGAGAGTAAAAAAGGCTTACTTGAATACCTACTTGCTGAAGTATCATCGCTATCGGATATAATTTACAGTACTAACATTGATAACTTAAAGTTAGTCCCTGCCGGAAAACCACATCATTTAACTAATGAACTATTAGCCAGTGAACGCATGGAAAGTTTAGCTAAAGAATTAGCCGAACGTTACCCAGATAGAATTGTAATTTTTGATTGCCCACCAATTATTGGTGTAACAGAAACCCCGGTATTATCTGATCTTGTTGGCCAAGCCATTGTTGTTGTCGAAGAGTCAAAGACTAAAACTGAAGATGTTAAAACAGCGGTTAGTCAACTGAATAGTGACATTGCTTTAGGCTTAGTAATGAACAAAACCATTAGATCTAAAAAGGATATATATGGCTATTATGGGTATGGCTATGGCAGAAAAAATCAGTAAGCCTCAACTACAATTGCATGTTTTTGCAATAATCGGCTTATTTTTATCAGCCAACTCCTTAGCAGGTGAATGGCAATTTGATCCTAGTTTAGGTCTTACCGAAACATATACTGATAATGTTGAATTGAATCAGCTAAATAAACAATCAAGTTTAGTGAGTCAGTTAATTATTGGTGCTGATGCTAAATATAGCTCGAACAAATTGCAATTTTCATTTGCTGGCACAGAAACACTTGCTGGTTATAGTCATAATAGTGAACTTAATGATGACTATCAGACATTACACGCTGATACTTCATATTCACTTTGGCAAAACAAACTACAAGTCATTGCCAGCTCATCAATTACTAATGTCAGTCAAAACGATAGCAATAATAGTTTAGCTGACTTAGTAAGCGGAGATACTGTTCAGCAACGTAACCATTCTGCTGGTTTTCAGTTTAATACAGCTAACAGTGATTATTCCCTATTCTCTTCCCTCATTTATAACATAGTCGAGACGGAAGATAATATAGGCGAAAGTAATGGCTACACGGCGCTTATAAATAGTGTAAATGGTAATGCGGCTCGTTATGTTTTTTGGCAAGTAGATGGTTCTTTTTCTAATCGAGAAAATAATGGATTTACCAGTGAAAATTATCAATTAGAAACCAAAATAGGTGCTATAACCCCCTATAAACTGAATCCTTTTATTCGAATTTATAATGAAAGAGTCACCGGTACTGCAGCGGGAAGTAATCCTGAGGCCATTCCATCCTGGGGACCAGGTTTTCGCTATCAAGCAGCTAAGCATTTAATTATTGATGTATCATATAACTATATTAGAGACGAATCTCAAGCGAGTGACGACTACATTGCTGCTGATATAGATTGGCAACCGTCGTCTCGAACCTCTCTAAAAGCAGGATACTCTAAACGCTTTTTTGGTGACTCATATGAGTTAGACTTTTTGCACCGAACTCGGCGATTAACCAATAGTGTTTCATACCACGAAACCATTGAAGTTTTTGACCGTAATAATTTTCAACAAGAAAGTAATAATGTTTGGTGTCCAATTACAGCTGTTAGCATTGACGATTGTTTACCGTTAGGTGAAACCCCTAGTGACACTACTGGCTATATAAGTGTACCTGTGAGCTCGCTTGAACCAGTTGAAGATAATGCATATTCGTTGAATAAGCGCTTAGCTTGGACATCAACGTTAGCCTTAGCACGCACTACTTTTACCTTAAATTTGTCTAATCGCGATAGAGAAAGCTTAAGCTCCGGCATTATTGATAATTATTTCGCCAGCCGTTTCACCATTACACGTCGTATGAGTGCGAGAAGTGACATTACTGTCTATATTGACTATAACAAGAACGTTTTTGATAAAGATAGTCCTGAAGGACCTAGGCAAGAAGATATTTATAAAACACTATCCACCACTTACAATAGAAGTCTTGCATCATCACTAAATGCTTTTTTAACGCTACAATATCTTGATAGACAATCAAATTTCGAGCGTTTTACTTACACAGAAGCACGTGCTTCCATTAATTTAACAAAAGATTTCTAACATATGTATGAAAGTTATTATGGTTTTAGTGAACGACCTTTTCAATTAAGCCCTGACCCACGTTTCTTCTTTGCAACTAACCATCATCAACGTGCTTTATCTTATTTACAATATGGTTTAGACCAAGGCGAAGGATTTATAGTTATTACCGGACCTATCGGCACAGGTAAAACAACAATAGCTCGTAATTTATTAGCCAATATTGCCGATGAAAATATTGTCGCGGCACAATTAGTTACGACTAAATTAACACCCAATGAGTTACTTGATCTCGTTGCCGCTGAATTTAAAATATCAATAACTGGTGATAGCAAATCAGATGTCCTGCAAGGGATAGAAAAATTCTTAATCAATTTAAATAAGCAAGGTAAACGCGCATTATTATTGGTCGATGAAGCTCAAAATCTCCCAGTTGAAACCGTTGAAGAGCTGCGAATGCTCTCAAACTTCCAGCTCGATAATAAACCACTTATTCAAAGTTTTTTATTGGGCCAAGAAGAGTTAAAAGCAATTATCTCAGCACCTGATATGGAGCAATTCAGACAGCGTATCATTGCATCGGCTCACCTAAAACCACTGAATGTTGAAGAAGTTAAAAACTATATTAATCATAGATTAGCGCAAGCTAATTGTAATAAGGATACTTTATTTTCAGATGAAGCATTTCAACTTATTTTTGAAAAAACACTTGGGGTACCGAGAAAAATAAATATCTTTGTTGACCGCTTATTATTATTTGGTTTTCTTGAAGAATTAACTCATATTGACTGTAATGCCATCAATGAAGTTGCCGAGGAAATGTCTGTTGAGCTTACCGGATCATTAAGTGGAAATACTCATGAAGTCGAGAATAGTCCTCAACCATTAGTAATAAACTCAACAGAGCATGTTGAAAATATAAAAAATGTTCTACGTGAAGTGGAAGAAATATTAGAAAGCTCAATTCAACAGAAAGTTAAAATGACGCGCTATATTGATAAGCTTTTAAAACAAAAGAATCGTGAATTTGCTGAATTACAAAGTAAAACTACTGAGAGTGAATAACTGTCAGTAGTTTTGTCGTTTTGTCGTTAAACGTTAAACGTTAACCCCAATCCTATATTTTTCAATCAAAGAATAAAGCGTCGGTCTGGTTATACCTAATAACTCCGACGTTTTTGACATATTCCCATCGGTAAGCGCATAGGCTTTTTGAATTGCTATAGTTTCGGCCTGTTCACGCACAGTACGTAAATTTAATGACAATTCATACTCAGCATTTTCTTTATCGAAAAATCCCAAATCAAAAGCAGTTACTTGAGTACTAGTGCTCATAATAACTGACGATTTCACTTTGTTCTGTAACTCTCGAATGTTTCCAGCCCACCTATGGTGACGTAAACCATATAAAGCATCATCTGAAAATGACTTAGCATTTCGTTTATATTCAGCGGCATACTGTTGTAAAAAGAAATTAGCTAAAATAAGTACATCTTCATCACGATCACGCAATGGTGGGATATTTAATGTAATTTCGGTAATACGATAAAAAAGATCTTCGCGGAAGGATTTTTCTGAAACCATCACTTCTAAGTTTTGGTTTGTCGCACAGATAACACGGACATCAACAGGTATCTCTTTTCGCCCACCTAAGCGCTCTATTACTTTTTCTTGTAAAAATCTTAGTAATTTAGCTTGCAAGTGATAAGGCATATCACCGATTTCATCTAAAAATAAGGTTCCACCTTGGGCACACTCTATTTTACCTAAAGTCGTTTTATGTGCTCCTGTAAAAGCACCTTTTTCAAAACCAAATAACTCACTTTCCAATAAGTTTTCTGGAATTGAAGCACAGTTAATTGCGATAAAAGGCTTATCACTACGATCACTCACTTTATGAATCGCTTTAGCCGTGACTTCTTTACCGGTGCCACTTTCACCAAGGAGTAACGCTGTAATCTCTGTAGGAGCAATACGCTGCACCATAAGGCGCAATCTATCAATACTTTCACTACTACCTATAATGCCCGTGTCACAGCCTACAATAGACTTCATACTACGGTTATCCGTCTCTAATGTAGCCAAACTAAAAGCGCGAGATACAATGACATTAATAACATCCGCATCGACTGGTTTTTGGTAAAAGTCATAAGCGCCCATTTCGATGGCTTTTAAAGCATGGGTTCTGTCATCGTTACCGGTAATAACAATCACTTTAGTATGAGGAGAAATTTCCAATATTTCTTTTAGTGCCGCTAAACCCTCACTAGCATTAGCAGCATCAGGCGGTAAGCCTAAGTCTAGCGTAACCACTTTAGGTTCGTGACGACGCACAGCTGCAATTGCACTTTCACGGGTATCAGCGAGCACAACTTCGTAGTCAGCTAAACTCCATTTAAGTTGTTTTTGTATACCTAAATCATCATCAACAATTAATAACTTTTCCATAACAAAGCCACATCCTTTCTTTTTATTCTTCTCTAATCATTATTATCACAAGGAATTACAAGTGTAAAAATACTACCTTCATCTTCAAAGCTAGTCACTTGCATAGTGCCACCAATACTTTCAACAAATTGTTTAGCTTCGTATACGCCAATACCCATGCCCGCATTGCCTTTAGTGGTATCAAATGGTTTAAACAAGCGATTTTTAATAAAGTCCATTGACATACCACAACCATTATCAACAATAGCGAGATGTAAATTGTTGCTTATCTTTTCCGCACTTATTTTAACCCAGCCACTTTCATTTGTCGCTTCTTGTGCGTTCTGTAATAGGTGATTTAATACGGAGAAAAGTGTCTCCTCATCAATTGAAATCACACTATCAATGGCCAGTTGCACGCTAATATGCGGTAATTGTACATTGCGCTGTTCAACAACCCGCTGAATAAGCGTTTGTACATCTACAGTTTTTTTCTTTGACTCAACCACCTGCTTATTGCGTAACTGTGCTAAAACTTTATCAAGTCGCCCTGTCGCTGAATCTATAGTTTCAAAAACATCATCAATAAAAGCCGGGTTGTCTCTATGACGTTTAGCATTACTATTAATCAACGCCAGCTGTGCCTGAATATTTTTTAAATCATGTACTAAAAAGGCAGACATGCGGTTAAAAGCATCGAACTGCTTAGATTCAGCCAAACTCTCATTGGCTTCGTTCAGTGATAAATAGTTACTAAGTTGTTTAGAGATAGAAAAAAGTAAATCCCGATCTTCCCAGTTTAATAGCCCTTGCTCTTCAGGGAGTGCCAACAAGAAAAATCCGTAAACTGATTTATTCATAAAAATAGGCTGTCTCTTATACACATCTGACGCTGCCGACGATATGCAGTG
>OJGO01000606.1_pt1 | contig 11390 bp, 9 predicted proteins | sample 1594871 | NCBI WGS metagenome assembly OJGO01 (sample SAMN05416798, study PRJEB24817) | seawater metagenome | isolation source: Sea water | place: Canada:Atlantic | collected 2013-07 | reverse complement strand
ATCTACACACTGCATATCGTCGGCAGCGTCAGATGTGTATAAGAGACAGGTATGTGTTAGATGAGCCTACAACCGGTTTGCACCCAAAAGACGTGGCCATGCTGATGTCGCAACTAAATGGGCTGGTGGACGCAGGGAATACGGTGATCATGGTTGAACACGACATGAAAGTCGCAAGTACCAGTGATTGGGTAATCGACATTGGCCCAGAAGCTGGTGACAAGGGCGGCAAAGTCGTCGCACAAGGCACGCCAAAACAGGTCGCAGCTAATAAACAAAGTCGTACGGCACCCTTCTTACTGGTGTAATTTGACGCTGCTCACAAATGAACTTAATCCCGTAGGGGGTAACTGGGCACTATGGCTTTAGGGTTTTAAATTACTCTTTATAGGTGATGTGGTGCCCAGTGATTAATAGGCGTTACAAACTACTTAGAATAGTCACCTCAGCTAGGTAAAAATGTCATAAAAACAATAGGTAGGCGGATGACGACTTAGCTTTTGCCAACGGCTTACCTATTGCCAACGAAGTGTATGATTCTCACGAGCGATCGCAGCAAATTGAAGCCGCGTTTTTATTTATTAAAAACAGTGATTCAGCGAATGAGTATTTTTTGTTTGAGCGGTTGCTATTAACTAGGTGTGTTTACTTTTACTGCAATGTTCAACAGCAAACATCGACACGCTACCTCAATCACGTTAGCTTTGAAGAAATGAAGTGAAAATTTAAGGTTGCTACTGCGCTTTATACACTCGGATCCAATCTATCCAAAATATACTCTTGCTTGAGTCAGCAAGCTCTGCTGAACTAGGTTTCACATCGCGCCAAGGCTGGTACTCCATATCTAATATGATATGCATTGGGCTGTTTAACCCTTTGCCATTAGTATAATTTTTGGGGTCGATAATGTTCGGGCCTGATACGCTGCGTACTAGAACACCGTCAATGTAATAGTCTACATTCCATGCATCTTTCCAATGAACACCATATCTACGAAATTTATTACGGTATGTTTCGCCATTATTATATATCCATGAACCACCATCTTTGGGTTGATAATCTTGAAACGGCTCTCTGATAAACACGTGGTGACTAACATGCATACGTTGGTCAAACCATTCTTGGCCTGGTCGGTCACTACCGTATGATTCCATTGCATCAATCTCTCGGGTGGAGTCAGCACTTAACATCCATACAGCGTTAGCCATCGTGTTGTTGGTTGGCTTAACCATAGCCTCAAGATAAAGTGGATAGGTAAATGTTGCCTTCGAAGATACGATACCGGAAAGCACTTTATTGGTACCGGCTTTTTCGGTTGCCTGTAAACCCAACGCACCACCAGTGGTGTAAGAGTGTTCAGAGCTGAATTCAGTGTCCCCCGGTCCAAGCCATGAATTTATGTATGAGTCGTTCCAGCGGCTAGTGAAAGCAGATGGCTTATTATTTGTTGGGGCAATGTAATTGAATTCGTCCGATACACTTTGTAGCTGCCAAGTTTTACCAGCGCCTGCTTGAGCAGGAATACTAAATGAACTCCAATCAGCACCTTGAGCTGATGTAATAGCCATGATGCAAGCACAAGACAATAGTGTTATCGATTTCATATAAATCTCAGTTCAATTTTGTGAAAATACGCTAAGTCAACACAGCACTCTTGCTGATAACTTGCTGGAAAATTAATTTTATCTGTAAAGTTTTTAGCGGTAAAAAATTAACCCAGTCATTTCATGGCTTATATTTTTTCGGCCCATTTTTTGTACGTAAAAACCACAAAAATTATATTTACATACTTGCATTTAGTTAACAATAAACTTTTTACTATTCTTGATGATCCTTTTATTTTATTTCTTGCTGGGCTGGAAACGCCTAAATAGGTCGGTATATTTATTTGCCTGTGTTGGTAGGGGTGCTGAACCTCATTAACCTTTGTCTGCCACAGCGCGTATTTTTTAATCCTCACCCACCAATACCGGCGGAATGAAACGTTTCCTTTTTATGTCACTATAAAGGTAAACCGTTATCATTTTGTGTTGTGAAAATATTTTTAGTTAATTATTCTTACCTGTAAGTTATTTTAAATTCTAATTAAAACAATATATAAGTGTTTATTTTCTATTTTTTGTCTCTTCCGTTAAAGGAAACTGTTTGCATTTGAATGTTGTGATCTTGTTAATCGCATGCTAATTTATTTACAGGTTTGGGGTGGGAGCCGCTCAAACCTAGGAGTTCACAGGGCTGCATGATGGAGCCCCGTAGCCCAACAACACTGAACTGGAATACGTAAAAACGGTGCACTAAAGCCAAGGTTAAACAAAGGTGCATCTTCTTAAAATAGATAGCCCAGAACGCACACAAGAACTGAAATACCGGAGAACGAAATGACAGCCAAAACGAAATACACCCTTTTAGCATCATCCATCGCCATGATAATCAGCACCGGTCAACTAAGGGCGCAAGAAAGTGCAGTTGACACCAGTGCTAATGAAGACATTGAGCAAATTTCGGTGGTGGGGATACGTTCGAGTATTGCGAGTTCAGTGGCGCGTAAGCAAGAGTCAGGTCAGGTTGCAGATGTTATTTCAGCTGAAGATATTGGTAAGTTTCCCGACTTGAACGTTGCTGAATCACTACAGCGTATTCCGGGGATCCAGATTTCACGCTCCCGGGGTGAAGCGTCTGGTGTGTCTATTCGTGGGCTTGATGAAGTGGCGACGTTACTAAATGGTCGGAATTATTTCGGCGGTGCATCGGGGGTTAGTATTAATCGCTTTGCCAGTTTCGAGGATATTCCAGCGGAATTGGTCGGCTCGGTGGTGGTGTATAAATCGGTTTCGGCAGATATTCTCGAAGGGGGCATTGGGGGCGTAGTGGACATCGAGCGCACTGATGCGTTAAGTCTAAGCGGACCTACTCTCGCTGGTAGCGTCAAAGAGCATTACGGTGATTTATCTAAAGAATGGTCGCCTAGAGGTTCTCTAGTGGTGGGGAACGTCTGGGATTATGGTAACAGTGGCGGTGAAATAGGGGTTATCTTCGGTGTTTCCTATTTAGAACGAGAATATCGGGAAGACTTAGTACGCAATTCTAGCGCAACCCCTATTGTGGGAGAATTTCCTAGTGGCACGGCCCCAAGCGGAGCTAAAACTAGTGCGTCACTTAATTCATCTCCTGCTTGGGGCGATCGAGAGCGTACCGTTTATTCACTCGGTATCGATCTTTCACTCAACAGCGATACTAAGTTCTATTTTGATTCAGGCTACACCGATTACTCTACTGCACAGTTACGCGAAGAATTTGTGTGGAGCTTTAACGGTGCAAACACAGTGGACGCTGACTTCTCAAATATTGATGAAAACAACTTGTATCCTGCTTCTGTCACCTTAAGTGATATGGATTTTGATGTGCTCAGCATGATCGATGACAGATACACCACTACCTACGATTTGGCACTGGGTTTTGAAACAGTAGCCGGACCATGGCGCTTTGAAGGGGAAGTAAGCTACGTTGATACCGACAATGAAACAAATTTTCACAACACCCGCATTCGCGATACTTGGGCTGCTCTGCCGGTTACGATTTCTAACAGTGGCTTTGTTAGCCAACCGCCTTCGGTTGACTTTGGCGATTTTGATGTAACAGATGAAGGTAATTTCGACATAGTGCAATGGCGCCATGAAAGTCGACAGCTTAAGGCTGATGAATCCGCTGCTAAGTTAGACATAGATTACATGTTTGACGAAGGTGTCGTGCGCTCTATTGAGGCTGGGGTTCGTTTCGCGAGTTTAGGCACCAGCAAAAACATACAAAACAACCATATCTTTGATGCTTCAGGTGCAACCTATGGAAGTGACGACCCGCTTAATTTGGTCGAAGCCAGTACCTGGAATGACTTTATGGACGAATATGATGGTGGCAATTTTCCGAATGATTATGTGGCCGTAAACCCGGCTTATTTGTTGTCTCGTAATGATGAAATCCGCGAGTATTACGGTTTTACTGGCCAGTCTGAAACGGAAAATCCACGAGACTCTTTCGACTATGAAGAGGAGGTCACGGCTGTGTATTTGAAGGCCAACTTTGAAACAGAAGTAGGGGGCTATTTTGTCAGTGGTGACTTAGGTGGCCGTTATGTACAAACCGACACCACAGCAGATTATTTCTTCGACACAGGAAATATCGATCAAAACGGCGCACCGATTTATGAGGGTACCAAAAGCGATAAAGATTACAGTGAATTTTTACCCTCATTTAATCTGAAAGTTGAATTAACTGACGAGATGCTTGTACGACTAGCGGGCTCGAAAACCTTTTCGCGACCTCATTTTGGCGATTTAGCTCCCTCGTTAAATCTTAATTTTGAACAAGGACGAGGCACCGGCGGGAACCCAGATTTAGACCCATTTACCGCAACCAATTTAGATTTTAGCCTTGAATATTATTTCGCTAGTGGTGGTATGGCGTCGTCTGCCATTTTCTACAAAGACATTGATGGCTTTTTGCAAACATCTGAAAACCAAGAAACCATCGGCGGCAATGACTTCATTATTTTGCGCAAGAGTAACGGTGGTTCAGGCACAGTTCGAGGTTTGGAACTGGCCTATCAGCAATTCTTTGACTTTTTGCCCGTTCCTTTTGATGGCTTAGGGATTCAAGCAAACTACACCTACGTGGATTCAGACGTGCCATCGCCTAATCCTTTGTTGCCTAATATTTCTTTAGAGGGTTTGTCTGACAACAGTTATAACTTGGTTGCCATTTATGAAGATGACTTGTTTTCAGGGCGCTTGTCTTACAACTACCGCTCAGACTTTTTAGTCACCACCGAAGTGGCTCAAGAAGGATTTGGCCAACTTGATTTATCACTGTCGTACAACGTATCGGAAAGTTTTCGCTTAACGCTTGATGCATTAAACCTGCTTAGACGTGACCATTTCGAATATCGCGCAGGTGATAAGTATGACCCATATCACTGGATCGCCACTGAAAAACAAGTGTTGGTCGGTGTGTCATATACCTTTTAATTCACTTGCCTGATTGGCACACCTTAGATGAAATCGATGATGTCAATGGTGTGCCACTCAGCAAATTGCTAAGTGAATTGTAGGGTAGGTTTGTTCCCGTAAGAAAAAGAACAGGGCGCTGAGCGTTTTAGTAAAGCGTACGTCAATACATAGCGGTATTTGCGCTCTGTTCTTTTATTCTGCCTGAATTAGAGAGTGGTTAATAAAATCAACAACACTCGCAAGTAGGACCTTTCATGGTGAAATTCAGTAAATCATTCGCACTGGGCATGGTGACGCTAGCGCTTTTTTCCTTTTGCGTTGGGGCTAACAGCTTAGAGGACAATCGCCATACCGACAACAGACCAAACATTGTGATGATTGTGGCGGATGACCACGGGCTTGATGCCATAGGAGCTTATGGAAATAAGGTGATTAAAACACCCAATATTGATGCCTTAGCAAGAGACGGCGCGCGTTTTGAAAATGCGTTTGCCACTGTATCTAGCTGTAGCCCAAGCCGCTCTGTCATTTTGACCGGCCATCATAATCACACCAATGGTATGTATGGTTTGCAGCATAAACAGCATCATTTTAGTAGCTTTGATGATGTGCAGTCGCTGCCGGTTATTCTCAGTGAGAACGGTTATAGAACAGCCAGAATTGGCAAGTATCACTTAGGCCCGAACAGGGTATTTAGCTTTGATCAGGTGTTATCAAAAGGCGCAGCCAATGATATGACCTCCATTGCCCGCAGCCCAGTTGAAATGGCTGAAAAAAGCAAAGAATTTATCGAGCAGGACCGCGAACCATTCTTTTTATATTTTGCCAGTGATGATCCTCATCGTGGCTATCCATTTGAGACATATCCTGAACCCAACCGCTTTGGCAACCGTGACCAGGGCTACCCCGGGATCAATGAAGTAGTTTACCCCAGTGATACTGTACTGGTACCGCCATACTTGCCGGATACTCCCGCGGCTCGTAAAGAAATAGCGCAGTATTACCAATCTATCTCTCGCCTTGACCAAGGCGTCGGCAAGTTGATAGAAATTCTCAAAGCGCAGGGCAAGTATGACAACACACTGATTTTATATTTGTCAGATAATGGCATTGCCTTTCCTGGCGCGAAAACCAATTTGTATGATGCGGGTATTCACTTACCTTTGATTGTAAAAGCGCCAGCAAAACTAAAAAGCACTGCCATATGCAAGAAAACGATTCAGCAGTGCACAGTTCACACTCAAATGGTGTCTTGGGTCGATTTAACGCCAACGATCCTTGACTACGCAGACGTAAGTTCAGTGCCTAACACAATGCAAGGAAAGTCGTTTAAAGCCATTCTCGAAAACGAACATCCTGCTGGCTGGGATCGAGTTTTTGCGTCACACACTATGCATGAGGTCATGATGTATTACCCCATGCGTATGGTGCGCACTGAACAGTACAAACTGATTTGGAATATTGCCCACGAACTAGGTTACCCCTTTGCTGCCGACTTGCAGCAGTCCTTAATCTGGCAAGATGTGCGTCGCCGCGGAATCACTCAATATGCGGGTCGTCAGATTAAGGACTTTTTACATCGCCCAGAGTTTGAGCTGTTTGATATACAGCACGACCCTGAGGAGCAAAACAACCTTGCATATTTGGCTGAATTTAGTGATGTAAGAGCCGAACTAATTCAGCAACTTAAAGTGTTTCAGCAAAGCACACAAGACCCTTGGTTTAGTAAGTGGCAGTACCAGTAAATTAATTGGTTAGGTTTTCGATTGAGCCATTGGGCTTATGATTTTTCAGGAGTAATACACAATGCGTTTTATCAGTAGTTCAATTTCACGCTATTCAGCTATTTTAATCGGGGCTTCCTCGTTATTTGTTGGCTTTTCAACGAGTGCAGCACAGCAGCCAGCCTCATTACAAAAGCCCAATGTGGTTATTTTTTACGTTGACGACCTTGGTTATGGTGATATTTCACCAAACGGGGCAATCGGAGTGAGTACCCCCAATTTAGATGCGCTTGCCAGTAAGGGCGTTAACTTCTCTGATGCACATAGCACAGCATCAACCTGCACACCATCACGCTATTCGTTATTAACAGGGGAGCATGGTTTTCGGCAAAACGCAGCGATTTTACCGGGCGATGCCCCCGCGCTTATCCGCCCAGGTAAGGCGACTTTACCAAGCATGTTACAAAAAGCGGGGTACACCACAGGGGTCATCGGTAAATGGCATTTAGGCCTAGGAGATGGTTCAGTTGATTGGAACCAAGATGTTAAACCTGGGCCACTGGAAATCGGCTTCGACTACAGCTTTTTGCTGCCAGCGACGGGCGATAGAGTACCCACTGTATATTTAGAAGGGCACAAGGTGGTTAACCTTGAACGCGATGACCCTATAGAAGTCAGTTACGATCATAACGTGGGTGAGCGCCCCACAGGCGTTGACAACCCAGAGTTGCTGCGCATGAAAGCGGATTTACAACACAGCCAAACAATAGTCAATGGAATAAGCCGGATTGGCAGCATGAGTGGCGGTGAAGCCGCCCTGTGGGTTGACGAAGAGTTTCCTGACGTGTTTTCTGAAAAAGCAGTGGATTTTATTGTTCGCAGCAAGCACGACCCGTTCTTTTTATTCTTCTCATTTCAAGATATTCACGTTCCTCGTTTACCGAATGAGCGCTTCAAAGGTAAAAGCACCATGGGACCAAGAGGCGACGCCATCGTGCAAATGGATTGGGTGGTAGGCAGAGTCATGCAAGAACTGAAAACTCAAGGTGTAGCCGACAATACCTTGGTGATATTTACCAGTGATAACGGGCCAGTGCTTGATGATGGCTACGACGATATGGCCGCTGAAATGCTGGGTGAACATTTGCCAGCAGGGCCATTTCGCGGGGGGAAATACAGTGTGTTTGAAGGGGGAACCCGTGTCCCCATGATTGTATATTGGCCGGGTAAAAGCACCCACACGCGCAGCAACGCGCTTATCTCGCAAGTTGATATTTATGCCTCACTGGCCGGTTTAGTCAAACAGCCGTTGGCGAAAAACGAAGCCATTGATAGCCTTGATGTAATGGATGCATTTTTAGGCCAATCGAACAATGCACGCACCTACTTACTAGAGGAAGCAGTGGGGACGTTAGGCCTGCGTAAGCACAACTGGAAATACATCAGAGCGATCAGCAAAGAGAAAGGGCTGCCCAATTGGTTAGGCAATAAAGACATAGAAATGGGGTTTGAATTAACGCCACAATTATTTGATTTAACCGATGACATTAGCGAGCAAACAAACCGCGCCAACCAATACCCCGCTATAGTCAATGCCCTTGAAAAGAAAACCCAACTGCTTATAGAGAAGGGTTTTAGGTATGCCAACTAACAAGGGAGGGGGGGCTAGCAAAAACGCGTTTTCAACCGTCAGTTATACTGCAACAGAAGCGCTTCACCATCACCAGCATTTGATTGTAAACGATGGGTCGCACAAATTTGTCTGGAACTAAATTTGAACATCCGAAGGATGGCCCGAAGGGAAAAATGCAAGGACGCATTTTTTAAAAAGTGGCGTAACGTATGGGGGGTAACTGTTTTATCAATTTTCGCTTTACGCGCAGCGTCTCGCACAGCTCTTTGCACACTAGATTCATCAATGTGATGACGACGCATCAATTTACTTTCAGGATCTTTCGATAATCGTGCAGATGGTAAAAGATACTGCCAACCGATAGTTTTGTTCGCTGATTGATTTTTTATTCTGTAACGATGAGGCAGCCAGACTCCAGCGAACTCTGGATTTTGTATGTCAGCTTCTAGATAATGTTTTACCAATGATATTTGCTGCCTAAGAGTAGGAATTAAATTATCAGCTAACGTGACAACTCGATGTTTTCCACCTTTACCGCCTTTATCAAATAAGGACTTTAATTGATTTAAAATCAAAATCGATGTCTTGTACCCTCAGCCGGACACATTCCATTAAACGTAAACCGCTGCCTGTTACTTTTAACAAAACTTAATTTTAGGGTGAGTGGTCTATCAATAATATCTCGGTATAAAAACACCAATGCGTTTAATGCTGAAGACTGGGTGTTAGCTGCGCAATCCTGCTTGAGCACTAAATGGGATAAAAATGCTTCTACCTCGTTATCGTGTAAATAGGTCGGATGTTGCTTATTGTGGAAAAGAATAAAACGACGGATCCACTTTATGTAGGATTCTATCGTGCGTTTGGCGTAACGCTTTTTATACATTTCTTCGGCGACCATAGTCAAAAAAGGCGAGGGTGAATTTGGCATAAATAGCACTGCAACTTATGTGTATGTTTATACAGTTATAGTTGCTATCCCCTATAACAGCAAGTTTTTGGCAAAGTGTCGCATATCAACAAACGTGTTTTAATAAACCGGAAAGATAGCTAACCTATACAATGACATAGGAAACATGTTAAAAGTGATAGATGTATATATGCGACAAAATGCCGTGTTTAATACGCGGATGCAATCACCTCATTTTGCAAGATATTAATATTGTTATATTGCTAAAGGATTATCGTGAAATACTCTAGGATTCTGCTCTTTTCAGTAGGCTTGTATTTATTGTTGGTTGTCTTATCAGCGATAGCTACGCTGATTGTTGGCTCTGATGAAGCGACTCAAAGTATGCCATTCATTTTTACTCTTCATGCCCTCGGTTTTGTAATCTCTTTAATTGCGTATTTTTACTTAGGTTATAAGCAAACAACTAGTCCGTATAAACAAGCAGCTTTAGTTGCGGGAGTTTATTGGTTTATTAATCTAAGTGTGAGTGTCTTACTAAACATTTTCTTAGAAATACCAATGGAGCCTTTGATATTTTTAATTCCAGCTTTACTACATGTTATTGCTGTTTTATTAGGTACGCTACTTGGTGTTCAATTGCGTCATAAAAGAGAGTTGAGCGTAAGCGCAATATAACAAGCAAATTAATCAGGACAAATAACAGTTGGTTTTTGCTCCTGCGTCGCTTATTTTAACCAACTGTAATTTGCCTATTATTTGGGCGTTATATTGCAAGGAAAGTCTGGTGCTAAATTTCGATAATTTAACCGAGCGGCTGGTTGAAGAATTAAAAGCTGCTGCCATGCATTTTGATCTTTATCGCTCAATAAAGGCATCAATTCCTTCGCATAAAAAAGGAATAAATAAATCACCTAATTTCTGGTCGTTAACTTTAAATGCACACCTTGAAGCGACTAGGTGTTCACTCTGTAAAATATATGAACAAACCAACAATAACAATTTAACTCTTAATAGTTGGCTTAAAGAATTCAAAAAACACCATTGTAAACAGGAGTTCTTTGAGACTAATGAGATGGATAAATTTAACAGAGTTCCTTTGGTCGAGGGCGAAATAGAGCAAGATATTGCTTTGGTTTCACTAAAAGATTCGTTAGTAAATACCCTATATACAAAACATAGAAATAATGAAGTGGCTCATATTTCCAATAAGCTCGTATCAAGAGGAGAATCATTCTGGGAAACATATCCGCTTACTGTAAATGATATTGAAGCTTTAATATTAAGATCAAAAACTATTGTTAATAAATACACAGCTCATTACAACGGTGTTCATTATGAGTTGCTCTCAATTTACCAGAAAGATGATTTTAAGTATGTTGTCGATAGTGTTGAGAAATTTGCAATATAACAAGAAATTAAACAAGGACAAAAAACAGTTGGCTTTTGCTCCTTCGTCGCTAATTTTAGCCAACAATTTTATTGCCTGTTAACTGGGCGTTATGTGTAAAGGATTATGATGAGTAGTTGGCAACATCCTAAGAATAATGGATTGGATGACATAGAATATAATTTCGGCTTGAAAGGCGATGAAGCTAAAGAGCTAAGCTTCTTATTAAATGAGGCGTGCCACGTTTATCATTACCATGCTGAGGGATTATGGGTTTCAGATGATAAAGATTCATATTCCAAAGGGTTGTTAAAATTTATGGATAAAAATCCAGAATTGGAATCACGCTTAATTCGGAGTAATGAAAGAGTTATTAAAATGATAACTTTCAGGGCTTTAGAGTTAAAGTAGTTTACACATAACAAGCTGTTAAGCAAGGACAATGAAGTTCCCCCGTTTTAGTGGACACCTTCATAGTTAGAATATGTCTAATAATATGAGTCGAATTAATTAAAAAAAAGCCACATAAAATGTGGCTAAAATAAAAACAAATAAAATGTGAGTAAGTTAAATCTGAGCTTTAGTGATCGTGCTCCTCAGAACCAGCAACACCTAACCACGCTGCTTTACCAGGTGTGAATGTTAAATCAAAGTGCCCAACTACGACACCTTCATGTAAATCCTGTCTCTTATACACATCTCCGAGCCCACGAGACTAAGGCGAATCTCG
>OJGO01000600.1_pt1 | contig 11505 bp, 11 predicted proteins | sample 1594871 | NCBI WGS metagenome assembly OJGO01 (sample SAMN05416798, study PRJEB24817) | seawater metagenome | isolation source: Sea water | place: Canada:Atlantic | collected 2013-07 | reverse complement strand
AACGAATCATTTTTTCTGGATGCTCGGCTTTGTCTAACATGCTGTTTAAATTTGCATTAACAATGTCGGTAAAACGGCTGAATAATCCCATAATTTTCTCCTGCTTATTTTCGATACTTAATTTAATTATTTAGTGTGGTTACTTAATAACGTGCAATTAAATTACACGTTATTAAGTTTGTTAAAAGTTATGTTAGTGACTTAAATTACTACTTCGTATTGTCTTCAACTGTCGGTGTCGTTTCTTTCACTTCTTCTGCTGCTAACCAGCTTGACGCATTATCAAATGAAAAGTTAACCGTATATTCTTCAATTTCTTTATTAATTGATTGCTGTAATTGTGTATTCAATTCAGTAATCATTTTCTCTCCTTGAGCAACAATGAAATCGCTTACCGTTTTTTCAACATTAGGTAACGGGGCTGCATTAACGCTAGTGCTTAGTGTGGCACCTAGTAAAGATCCGATAAGTACTAATGCAAGGCTTATATCTTTAATTTTGCTGCTAGTATTTGTAGTCATGTTAAATGTGCTCATAATAAATTCCTTCTTCTCTTTGTATTTGTTGGTTACGTTGTAGTGCAAGTTTGCTATTTGGATGTTAAACATCACTTGGTATGTCATAGTTATTACAAGTGCTGTGCCAAAGAGTATGAATTATTTAAGTTGTTGATAAATAATGAATATAATATTTTGTGTGGTTTTCTTAAAATCAAGAAGAAAACTTTAATTTAACTTTTTAGTTAAATTAACCATCAAAATAGTCTATTTGACCATGTTAGTAATCGTTGGCGTTATTCCTCTGTTTACTATTTATACAAATTAATGCTTGCAATTAAATAGACGATCGGTCTAATATAGTTTTATGCAATTAGATACGATTAAAAAGAGAAGAGGTCGACCGCCTAAGTCTGGTCGAGATACTACTAATACCAAAACTGAATTAATCAGTAGTGGCGTTGAGCACTTTACGCAATTTGGCTTTGCTTCATCAGGTTTAGACCAAATTTTAAAAAAAGTGTCTGTCCCTAAAGGATCCTTTTATCATTACTTTGCCAACAAAGAAGTCTTTGGCTTAGCGGTAATTGATTACTACAACAGTTATTTCAGTCGTAAGCTTGACTCACATTTAAAAAATGACCAGTTAGTTCCCGAACAAAGACTACTGAGTTTTGTTGAAGATGCTAAAGCGGGTATCGAACGATATAATTTTAATCGTGGTTGTTTAGTGGGGAATCTTGAGCAAGAAATTGCGCTACTACCTGATAGCCACCGCGAAAAGCTGGCCAAGGTCATGCGAGGCTGGCAGTGTAAAATTTCTGACTATCTTAAGGTGCTTTATCCTGATACAGAGCAAGAAGAACGTCACTTGTTGGCAGAGTTTTTTTGGATTGGTTGGGAAGGCGCGGTGAGTCGCTGCAAATTAGTACAAACAACTCAGCCGATTGATCTTTTTATCAATCATTACTTACTTTTGTTGAAAAAATAATTTTTTATTAATTAATAGACGATCGGTCTATATTGGAGGTTCATATGTTTAAATGTTTACTGGTAAATAAAGATGAAAATGGCTACAAAACATCGATCACTGAATTAGCTGAGGAAAGTTTATCTCAAGGTAATGTCTCAGTAAAAGTCCTTTATAGCACGCTTAATTACAAAGATGCGTTAGCGATAACCGGCAAAGCTCCCGTAGTAAGAAGCTTCCCTATGATACCAGGGGTAGATTTCAGTGGTGTTGTTGAGCACAGTGAAAGTGATGAATTTAAGGCTGGCGATAAGGTATTACTGAATGGCTTTGGTGTTGGTGAAAAACATATGGGTGGTTTATCACAAAAAGCGAAAGTAAACAGTGATTGGTTGATTCCTTTACCTGAAGCCATTTCACCTCTGCAGGCAATGTCAATTGGTACTGCAGGTTATACTGCTATGTTGTGCATTCAAGCATTAGAAAAAAGCGGCATTACCCCACAAAGTGGTAAAATCCTTGTGACGGGAGCCACGGGTGGTGTTGGTAGCTTTGCAGTGAAACTACTCTCCTTAATGGGTTACACAGTTGTCGCCTCAACAGGTAGTAATAAACAACACGAATATCTATATGATTTAGGTGCGACTGAGATAATAGACAGAGAAGAGTTATCAGCTCAAGGTAAACCGTTGATGAAAGAAAAATGGGCTGGCGCAATTGATTCTATAGGTAGTCATACACTTGCTAACGTGTGTGCAAGTATCCAATATGGTGGCGCAGTCGCGGCGTGTGGTTTAGCACAGGGTATGGATTTACCTGCCACAGTTGCTCCTTTTATATTAAGAGGAGTTTCATTATTAGGTGTTGATAGTGTGATGCGTCCAAGAGCAGATAGAGTGGCAGCATGGAAAAAATTAGCTGAAATTTTACCTGCAACGGAAATGGAATCGATAGCAGAAGTGATTAGTTTAGAATCCTCTATTGAGGTAGCTGATAAATTGCTTAAAGGTGAAGTAACGGGCCGCGTTGTGGTTGACGTAAATAAGTAGTCTACAGACGAAGTAAACTTCTGTAAGAAAAATGGCCGCTAAAGTAAAAACTTACCTTAGCGGCATTGAATATCAATGGTATAGCGACTACCTTATGTGAATATTACTTTTCTTGATGGAATAACTATGACTCACCCTATTATCGAAGATCTTGCTAACCGCCATACGGTAAAAAAATACGACGCAACCAGAAAGATCCCTCAGGCAGATTTGGATGTTCTCTATGAAGCCATGCGCCTTTCTGCTTCCTCGATTAATTCACAGCCATGGAAGTTTGTTGTGCTAGAAAGTGATGAAGCGAAAACACGAATGAGTAATACGTTCGCCAATATGCATCACTATAATCAGCCGCATGTATTTGATAGTTCGCAGGTCATTTTATTTGCTTATAACCCCAAATATAACCGTGATGATTATGCCAAGGTTGTAGATAAAGGCATAGTCGATAAACGTACAGCACCAGAAAAACGCGAGGCAGCCTTTGGTGGTTTTCTGTTTGCGGAACTAAATACCAGTGATACAGGGGACACCAGTACTTGGACTAAAGCACAAACTTACTTAGCGCTAGGTAATACATTACATATACTTGCTCGACTTCAAATTGATTCCACTCCTATGGAAGGTATTGATATTGATCTAGTCAATAAAGAATTTAGTAAAGAGCTTGATGGCTACCAATGTGATGTTGCCTTGGCGATTGGCTATCATCACCCAGAAGATGATTTTAATGCCAAGTTACCCAAATCTCGTTTAGCGCTAAATGAAGTTTTGTTACGCATTTAGTTCAAGTTAAGCGTAACTCACTCACAATGCGCTAGGACTAATTAAAAAGAGCCACCAATGTAAATAAGGTAGCAAGAGATTCATTGTTACCTTATCTTAGTTAATTTGTTGTGAAAAATTGGTGTTAGTCTCGTTTTTCAGTACAATAATGATTCTTTCATTTTTCATTTTCACGGCTATGCACTCAAACCAAAACTACTCCCTAAAAAGCAGCAACAGCTTTAATATTAAGGCGAGTTGCTCACGCATCTATTTCCCAAGCACTCTGGCAGAACTACAGCAATTACCTGACTTATTGGCTGAAAATTTCTATATTCTAGGTGACGGTAGCAATACCTTGTTTGTCGAATCTCAAGCGCCCATTATTATTCAGCCAAAATTTAACGGTATTAACATCCGTGAACTAGATGATCATTTTGTTGTAACGGTTGGCGCAGCAGAAAATTGGCATGATCTCGTGTGTTTTTGTCTAGAACAAGGCATTTATGGTTTAGAAAATTTAGCCTTGATCCCCGGTAGTGTAGGAGCAGCGCCAGTGCAAAATATTGGTGCTTACGGGGTGGAATTTGCCGACTTTTGTCAAGAAATACAGTGGTATGAGTTTGCAAGTAAAACGATGCATTCACTCACCAAACAAGCTTGCCGTTTTGCCTACCGCGATAGTATTTTTAAGCAAGAACGTTATAACAAGGGTTTAATTACTCAAGTGACTTTTAACTTTCCGAAAGTATGGCAAGCAAATCTTTCGTATGCGGGATTAGATAAGTTGCCAAAAGAAAGTACTGCTAAGCAGGTAATGGCGCAAGTTATCACATTACGCAGTAGCAAGTTACCCGATCCAAAAGATTTACCTAATGCGGGTAGCTTTTTTAAAAACCCTCTGGTTAATGAGGCAGACTTCGCTCAATTACGGCAGAAATATCCGAAAATCCCCTATTATCCACAGAAAAATGGTCAGATAAAGTTGGCTGCTGGTTGGTTAATAGAACAAGCGGGATTAAAAGGATTTCGCCATGGCGGTGTTGGTGTTCATCAACATCAAGCCTTAGTTTTAGTCAATTATGCCAGTGATTTAGGAACAGACATAATTAGTTTAGCTAAGTATATTCAGCGAAGAGTCGAAGACAAGTTCTCAGTATCCTTAATACCAGAAGTTCGCATGATTACGCAAAAGGGTGAAAGTACATTCTCGTCGTTAAGTGATATTGATCCCATTGAATATATTCAGTCTGCTGGAGGTCAAATCGATGACTAAAGCCGTTAAAGAGCATTTAATCAAGTCATTGGCCTCAGGACATTTTGTCTCAGGGCAACTGCTCGGTGAGCAGTTAGGGATCAGCCGAACGGCTATTGCTAAACATATTAAAGTGTTAACTGAGATAGGTTTAGATATCTACAGTGTTACTGGCAAAGGATACAAGCTGGCGCATCCTCTGAATCTTTTAGAAAAAGACAAAATTATCAGTCTACTGGCAGTTGAAGCAAACAAGCAGGTTATTAAGCAAAACGACTTGCCCTTGGTTGAAGTGCATAGCTTAATTGACTCTACTAATGATTATTTAATGAGACGCTTGCCTAATCAAGTAACGTCGGGACAAGTTTGCTTAGCTGAATACCAAAGTGCAGGACGAGGCCGACGAGGTCGACAGTGGATCTCGCCTTTTGGCTCGCAAATTTATTTGTCTATGTATTGGTATTTAGAACAAGGATTATCTGCTGCAATGGGCTTAAGCTTAGTTACGGCATTAGCCGTTAGTGACGCAGTAAAAGCTCATAGCAATGTACAAGTTCAGCTGAAGTGGCCTAATGATATTTATCTTGATGGCGTAAAGCTTGCGGGTATCTTAATTGATCTTGAAGGCCAGGCGTTAGAGCCGAGTCACTGCGTGATTGGCATTGGTCTAAATCTACACATGCCAGTGGAAGCCGGTAAATTAATTGAGCAAAAATGGACCGACTTACAATCACATAGTAAAGTCAAAATTGATAGAAATGGACTTAGTGCGCAACTGATTAGTTGTTTACGACAACGGTTACAACAACATCAGCAAGCGGGGCTAGTACCCATGTTAGAAGAGTGGCATGCTCATGATGCATTTTTAAATAAGCGGGTAAAATTGATTACTGGTGAACGAGCAACTCATGGCATATGTCGAGGAGTTAATAACCAAGGTGCTTTGCTGTTAGAAGTCGATGGACAAGTTAAACCTGTTTACGGTGGTGAAGTTAGTCTTAGGATGGACGAATGATCCTTTTAATTGATATCGGTAATAGCCGAACAAAATATGTGTATCTGATTAATAATAAGTTGTCATCGACTAGGCAGTTAAATAATGATGAGTTTTCTGCGGCTTACTTTGTTAAATACTTCAGTCAAGTTAGCCAGATCATCGTTGCTAATGTGGCTAAGTCGACACTAACCGATGAGCTTGCTGCTTGGTGCGTTAGCCAAAAAATTAGCTTTAAGCAAGTGCACAGTGAACAACAAAAAAATGCGCTAATTTCAGCCTATCAAGAACCAACAACTTTAGGTATAGACCGCTGGCTCGCGTTATTAGGGGCTATGCACTTCTATCCAAATGAAAATATTCTAATAATAGATGCTGGCACTGCGACCACGGTTGATTTGTTGGCAAATAATGGACAGCACCAAGGTGGTTGGATATTAGCGGGTGTTAATGCCTTATTTAGCAGTATTTTAAGCCATAGCACTTTGGTTCATGCAAAAAATAAGACCAGACCTAGTTTAGCATTTGGCACTAATACTACTGATAATGTTAATAATGCCTGTTGGGCAGCAACACTAGGTATGATTGAGCGAGCCATTTCGCAAGCACAGCAATTAGGTGACATTAATCGCATTATATTAACAGGTGGCGATGGCAAAGCATTAACAAGCTTGTTGCTGGCGCAGACAACTGAAAATATTCTCGCGGTAGAAAATATTCAATTTATTGATAACCTTATTTTCTTCGGCCTGCTGGAATATGCATAAAACAGCGTGTAAATTTTGCATCGTAAAATGAATTTAACCGTTACCTTTACATACTTGAATAAAATTAAATTAAACATAGTTAGGAATTATCATGAAAGCAGGAATTATTGGCGCAATGGAGCCAGAAGTTGCCATTTTAAAAGCACAATTAATCGGTGCCCAAAGCACAGAGCATGCAGGTTACACTTTTCATCAAGGCCAATTAGATGGTAGTGATGTCGTGATTGTTCAATCAGGTATTGGTAAAGTTGCAGCGGCACTAGCAACAGCAATACTTATTGATCGTTTTCAAGTAGATTACGTGGTTAATACCGGCTCTGCTGGTGGTTTTGATACGACCTTAACAGTAGGTGATATTGTTGTGAGCTCAGAAGTTCGCTATCACGATGTCGACCTAACGGCGTTTGGTTATGAAGTAGGTCAGTTACCCGCTAATCCTGCGGCATTTATGCCACACAGTGACTTAGTCACCGCTGCAAAAAAAGGCATTGAGCAATTAAGCCAAACAGCTGGGGAAAATATTAAAGCAGTAGTAGGCTTGATCACTACAGGGGATACCTTCATGACTAAAGAAGAAGATGTCGCTAAAGCTCGTGCTAATTTCCCTACGATGGCGGCAGTTGAAATGGAAGGTGCTGCAATAGCGCAGGCGTGTTTACAGCTAAAAACGCCTTTTGTTGTTATACGTTCACTGTCAGATATTGCTGGTAAAGAATCACCACATACTTTTGAAGAGTACCTAGAAACAGCGGCAGTTAACTCATCGCAACTTGTACTAAATATGTTAGGTCAACTTAAAGGTAAAGTGCTTAGCGCAGCCTAAGCTTTTTACCGGAAACTGAAGGGATAATTAATGACAGTACTCACCGAGTTAACGCCTTTGACCTATCATGTGTTGATTCTTGTGGTAGTACTGATCATTAAGTCTGTAATTAGCCATTTCATTGCACATGAGCCATTACGTTTTTTTCAATTCTATTGCGTACAGTTAGCTCATAAGGTTAATAACAGTAAAAATAGTACACAGCATCAAACCATTGCTGGTCTGTTAGCATTATTAATCACTCTGGTGCCGATAATTATTATCTTATGGTTATTCGCTGATTTTGTTGCTGTTGATTATGTCTGGCAAGGACTACTACTTTATCTTGCCCTAGGCAGTCTAAACCTAGGGAAAATCAACTTAGGCATTGCGCAAGCGTTAGTCGCGAAACAAAACTATCTGGCAAAACAAACCCTCAAACCACTTCTGTTACGAGAAACTGAGCAACTGTCACAAGTAGGGTTAAGTAAAGCTGCTATCGAAATGCAATTACTCCGCAGTTTGCAGCAAATTTATGTTGTTAGTTCCCTCTTTATTATTTTTGGCCCCTTAACTGCACTTAGCTACCGACTGCTGCTAGAAATGCACTATTGTTGGAATACTAAATTAGGGCAATATAAACACTTTGGCTATTATAGCCAGTTGCTTACCCAGCTTCTTCAATGGTTACCAAGCCGATTAATGGCATTATTGATATTATTGAGCTCGTTAGGGCAGGGAAGTTTATTGTTTTGGCGCTTAACACGGAGTCACTTTTTTAAACTCAATAATGACTTTTATATTGCTGTGCATGCCTTTTCACTTACTGTCAGACTTGGCGGAGTTGCGATGTATCAAGGGGAAAAATTACGTAAGGCTGCTTTTAACGATCTTGGCAAGCAACCTGAGCCATGTGATATTATCAAAGCTAATCGAAAGGTGAGTTTCGCTATTTATAGCAGTTTATTTTTACTTATACTATTTGCGCTGAGTTGGCAGTTAACCATGCAAAGCTAGCCGCTGAATTGGACTTTATAGCCATGATACTTCACTATGTGACTCCCTAATTCCAGCTGAATTCTGCATCCCGAGGTAACATAGATATACATGAATGATTTATTATTTTATTTAGATATTTTTGGTGTTATCGTTTTTGCTTTATCAGGTGCATTAATGGCGGGCCGTTATCAGCTTGATCCTTTTGGTGTGGTGGTGCTGGCCTCAGTTACTGCGGTAGGTGGTGGTACCATTCGCGATGTTATTTTACAAACACCCGTTTTTTGGGTGGAAAAACCCTACTATCTCTATGTTATTTTAGCGACTGCCATACTCACCATAGTGCTAATAAGACAACCAAAGCGGATCCCTAAACGTTTTTTACTCATTGCCGATGCTTTAGGTTTAGCTTTATTTGCCGTTTTAGGTACGCAAAAAGCACTTTACTTAGGGGCACCAATACCCGTAGCTGTTGTGTTAGGTACTATTACAGGGATCGCAGGCGGTATGATTCGTGATGTTTTATGTAATGTAATTCCGATGATCTTACGGGAAGAAATTTATGCGCTGGCGGCAATGTTAGGCGGTAGTTTATTTATTCTATTGCATTGGTTAGGTTGGAGCGATACCCAGGCTATGATGGTCTCTATACCGGCAGCATTGACCTTACGTTTAGCCGCTATTTATTGGCATGTTTCATTACCGGCTTTTCATATTGTTGAAAAGCCAAGTAAAGAACCAAAGTAATCGTGTTTTAGAACGAGTAACTGATACCAACATTGGGTGATTTTAGTGTTAATTCACCCATGTCTTGGTAGCGTAAACCGACATTCATACCGATGCCATTATTCCATTGATACTGCCATCCAGCTTCAAAGAAAACACCTGTACCATCTTCACCTTCAATAAAATTATCATTACGAGTAAATTTATAATCGTAATATTGAGCACCTAACTTAGCATATAAACTATTATTCTTTGAAAGGGGGGCCAGTGCTTTTATCGCCACAACAAAACCATCTAATTCAAATTCATCGGCGAGTAAGCCAAACAAGGGTTTGTTATTGGTAGCACAAGTCAACTTATCATCTTCGTCTTCTTCACAATCCCAGTTATTGGAATTAATGGCGCCAGTGTAGGCTAACTCAACGGAAAAATTTTCCAATACTTGGTAGTTATAAAAAAGGTAAGCTTGGATAAAACCATCACCATCTTGGCTTGAGTTTTTGTATTCACCACTGGCAGTGCCAGCTACCAATCCAAAACTATGAGGACGATCTTGGGCACTTGAATAGGTACTGAGTAACGAAAGTGAGAGTAATGAGATGGCTGCTAAGCTAGGAAACTTCATCATTGGTATCCTTTGCAAAAATTAATAAGTGATAAACTAGCGTCATTATTGATAGTTGAGTGCAATAATAATGTTTGGCAATTGTAGTAATAATGTAAGATTGTGTAATATGAATTTGTCAGCCGTTTATCTGATCACTTGAGGTAATAACATGATAAAAAACCAGCACTATCAAAAAGAGCTGGTTTATATCATAAATAGAACACTTAAAAGTTAACAGTGACCTTCACATAACCACGTCGGCCATGTAAGTCATAGGTCATTACATCAGTATTGGCATCATTCCACGAAGTTAAGAAAGGCGCCTTTTTATCAAATATATTATCGATACCTGCAGAGAGGCTGACATCATCCGTTAAATAGTAACTACCTTGAATGTCATGATAGAAAATACTGGGCACTGAACTGCCAATAGGACCACCACCGTTGGCATCATCTGCGGTACCAATGTAGCGTATAGCATAGTAAGTGCCCCAATCTTCTGCTTGTACGGTAAAACCTAAATTAGCGCGCCATTCGGTATAGCTGCCCTGATCTTCAGTGATCAGACCTAATAATTCATGAACCGCTTGCCCTGGCAATGGCTGATTCTCATGATTAAGTAGATGAGTCGCTTCTAAATCCACCTTAGTTGTTAAATTAAACAGTGATCCTTGGTATTGCACATTGAAGTCAATACCGCTGACTTTTTCCCACGCCGCATTCACAGGACGTTGATTAAGTGACGTCACTTGCTTACTAACATTATGGCGCTCAAAGCTATTACAGTAATCACTGTAAGCGACAGGGTCGGTATAACAAAGTTTAAGCACATCAGAGCCATTGACTGAGGTAATAGCTTCTTCAACTTCTATATCAAAATAATCAACAGTTGCTGATAATCCCTCAACAAAACTTGCTTGCCATACAAGTCCCACTGTTAATGTTTCAGCAGACTCAGGCTCTACTTCAGGATTACCACCAACTGAGGTTAGTACCGTAGTGCCGTCTTGTACAAAATCAACCGCAACGCCATCAGCTAAACAATTAGCTGCGATATCGCCAGTGGCATTTTCGCAGGGATCAATCGTGCGCAGGTTCTCAGAGTTGGTGCCACCAAATTGCTCAGTTAACATAGGTACTCTAAAAGCTGTCGACTTTACACCGCGTAACATTAAATTTTCGACAATTTGCCAAGTTAAACCAATCTTATAAGTCGTTTTATCACCAAAGGTGCTGTAATCAGCATAACGAGTGGCTACTTCAGCATTAAGTGATTTAACAAAGGGTAAACCAGCGAGTAAAGGCACCGAAAACTCAGCATAGATTTCATTGACGTCATAATCGCCATTAATGCTATCTTCACCGCCATTGCGTAACACCGTTGAATCTGGATTGCGCCAGCCACTTTCGTATCGACTTTCAAGTCCTGCGGCAAAGGCTAGCGTACCCGCAGGTAATTGAGCAATGTCACCGGTAAGATTTAAAGTAAATGATTTGAGTTCATTACCGCCATTACCTTCACGTCGATATTTAACGTAATCAATTACCTCGGGGCTTAACTCTCCTACTCCAAACCAATCTCCACAAGGAATGCTTGCACCGACATCAGTGCTACAAACGTTCTGATCAAGAGTTTGGCTTGCTCTCTCCTTATCTAAATCGAAGGTCCAGCCATCGTTACCGGTATTACGGCTATAGTTATAAGCCATATCCCAATGCCAGTCGTTACTGAATTCACCGTTTAGCCCTAACACAAGGCGCGTGCTATCGGTTTCTTGAAAAAAGAAAGGTGCGCCTAGTTCGGTATTACGACGTTTTGTTAGCTCAAGATCTTGCCCTGTTGGATTATAAGGAAAATCTTTAGAAACCATAATGCCGCCAATGCTTCGAGGTGTGACAATCTGTTCCGATTGGCGATTGCTATACATGGCTTCGGTAAATAAATTAATTTGCTCGGTTAATTGATAATTAACAGTCGTCGCCAAATTAATTCGTTTACTCGGACTGACAGCATTTAAGTAGGGGATCCAAGTAAAGGCATGCTTGCTACTGTCGTAAGTTTCATAGCTATTTCCATCAC
>OJGO01000599.1_pt1 | contig 11517 bp, 9 predicted proteins | sample 1594871 | NCBI WGS metagenome assembly OJGO01 (sample SAMN05416798, study PRJEB24817) | seawater metagenome | isolation source: Sea water | place: Canada:Atlantic | collected 2013-07 | reverse complement strand
ATCTACACACTGCATATCGTCGGCAGCGTCAGATGTGTATAAGAGACAGGATTCCGGTTATGTGCTGATCATCCGTGACTCCGTGTCCGTGGATACCACCCTGGGATTTGTGGTGCTGATGGCTCTGCTTGGCGCGGTGGCGCTGGTGGTGCTGACCTTGCTGGGCAACGCGGCCTGGAATGCCATGGAGCCGGTGCGGGCCACCCGACGCTGGAAAAAAGCGGTGGCGGAGCGTCGCTTGCGCAGTGGTTTCCTGCAGCTGGTGGATGGCGAACAGGAAAAAGCCGAGCGCTTGCTGGTGGCCGCCGGTGAAGACGGTGACTGGCCGTTGGTGGCCTGGTTGCTGGCGGCGGAAGCGGCCCAGGAACAGGACAAGGTAGAGGCATCGCAGCATTATCTTGAACAGGCCAGCACCGACCGGCGGGGACGCCTGGTCGCCGGCCTGATGAAAGCGCGCTTCGCTCTGGACGACGGCTACCCGGAGCAGGCACGCAGCGAGCTGAAAGTGCTGGCGGATATGGCCCCACGCAACAAGCGTATTCTCAACACCTACGCTGAGGTGCTGGAAAGCCAGAAAGACTGGCAGGCTCTGTGTGCGCTGATGCCGCGTCTGAAACGGGCCTTTGGCGAGGCGAATCAGGCTCGTCGTGAGCGCCGGGCCTGGCTGGCCTGGTTGCAGGAAACCGCCCGCAAGCCTGGCTTCAACGATGCCGATAGTCGCCGGGATGAATTGCGCAAACTCTGGAAAGATGTGCCGGTTCACCTGAAAAACGATCCGGCCATGGTGGCACGCTATGCCGGCTTTCTGGCCCAGCTGGGCGGTGGCCGTGGTGCCTTGAATCTGGTCCGTGAGCAACTGGGTAACCAGTGGGATGATCGCTTGCCGCCGGTGCTGGAAGCCATCGACGACATTCCCCCGGACGACCTGCTACAGGTACTGGAAAAGTGGTTGGTGGAACGGCCGGGCAATGCGTCGGTATTGATCACATCCGGTCGCGTCGCATTGAAAGCGCGTCTGTGGGGCAAGGCTCAGGGCTTTTTCGAGGCCGCGGCCAACTCCAGCCAGAGTGCCACGGCGCTGGCAGAACTGGCGCGCCTGTACCGGGCGCTGGGCGATTCCAGCAAGGCCATGTCTGCCTTCGATCGCCGTTTGGCGCAGCTGGAAGGTAGTTTGCCCGCCCTGCCGTTGCCAGATAAAAGCGTGCAGTAGTGTTGAATGTCGTTTTGTCGGGTTACGCCGCTACGCGGCTAACACGACCTACAAAAACCGCAGCACCTTGTAGGTCGTATTTACCCAAGGGCACAGAGAGGCCGAAGGCCGTAATCCGACAACGCATTAGGGGATGCAGGCAAGCCCCCCTTCAATCCATGGCGGCGGCAATCTCTGCCGCCACTGCCTGCCAACCCTGATCCAGCGTTCTTACCAGATTGGCATAGCCGCCGTTGTCCAGCGCGGCTTCCCATTGAATACGCCCCTGTGTTGCTTCCCCATTGTTTCCAGTCAGTGTCCAGCGGCCGGTGATGACGGCGGAATCCCTGTCTTTGCCTTGCAGGCCCTGAAAACGGGTTAGCTCCACGGTGAGCGTCTTTTCGTCTCCGCTGGGCATGCGGGCTTCCAGGGAACGTTGTAATTGCGTGGCCAACGGTTCGGCCCAGCGATGGTGGCGGCCCACCTGTATCTCGCTATCACTGAGTTGCATGACAATGCCGCCCCGGTTCAGGTAGCTGGCCAGGTGTACCTTGATGGTCAGCGGTGAATGCGCGGCCCCGGTGGCGGAGGGCAACAGGTAGCCCGGTGGCGATGTGGCGGGGGCGTGGCTACAGCCCCACAGGCCGGTGAGAATGGCGGCGATGGCTAGCAGGCGGATCATTGTGCACCTCGGGGTTGGGTGTCGGTGGCCGGGTGGCGCTGGAAGATCAGCGCGTTGGGCTGTTCATTCAAGGTGTCGAGTAATGGCTCGGCGTCATCCAGCAGGCGATTGAGCTTCTGCAGGGTGCCTTGCAGTTCCCGGTAGCCATCGCCGCCTGCCTGCCAGCCCTGCAGGGTGTTTTCCAGCGCATTCAGGTTGTCGGAAATCTGCTGGGGCAGCGCATTGAGGGCGGGATCATCCAGCAGGTTTTCGATGCGGCCGGTCACGCCGGACAGGTGTTTCAGGTTGCTGTTGAGGTTGTTGGCCATGTCCTGCATGGGAAGACCATTCAGGGTTTTCAGCAGGGCGTGGAGTTGATCTTCCAGCTTGCTCAGCCCACCGCTGTCCACGGAGGGAAGGACCGGTACGGAGCGGTAGGTGAGCGAGGCATCGGTTGCCGGGGCGTTCTTGTGAAACTCGAGGTCAACAAACAGGGAACCGGTCAGCAGGTTGCCGGCTTTCAGGCTGGCGCGCAGGCCGTTATCCACCATCTGGCGGATTTCACTTTCCCACGAGGGCAATGCAATCGCGGATTGATGGGTGACCCGTTGTGGTTCCAGACGGATCAGTACCGGAATCGGGCTGTCGGTCATGGCGTTGGGGCCTTCGGCGCCAAAGGCCCAGGGGACCTGCTCCACCGTGCCGATGCGGATGCCGCGGTATTCGACGGGCGCTCCCGCTTGCAGGCCGCGCACGCTGCGTTCAACCAGCAGCACATAATCCAGGGTCTGGGTGTAGAGTGCCCGCCTAGCGCTTTCCTGGTTGTCATGCAGCACGAACTGGTGATCGTCTTCCACGGGGGCGCCCGTGCTCATGTTGGGGTCCGGTACGGAGAAGGAAATGCCACCGCCAAGCAGGGCTTCCAGTGAGCTGAGTTGTGCCTGGAAGCCGCGGGCATCCAGCTGAAAGCCGATGCCGGAAACCTTCCAGAAGCGGCTGCTGTCGCTGACCAGTACATCGTAGGGTTTTTCAATGAACAGGCGGTGGCGAAACAGTTCGGCATCGGGGTCGAAGGTGGTGTCCACCACGCGGCCCACTTTCAGGCTGCGGAAACTCACCGGGTCGCCGTTGTTGATGTTGGTGCCCGGTTCGCTGATCAGTTTCAGGAACAGGCCGTCGCCGGTTTTCTCCGGCGGTGGCGAATTTTCTACGGTAAAGGTTTTGGCCTTCTTGCTGCTGTTGCCGGGCAGCAATTCGATATAGGCACCGGACAGGACAGTGCTCAAGCCGCTGACACCCTCGCGCCCGACTCGGGGTTTGACCACCCAGAATTGCGTGTCGCTGTTGAGCATGCGCTCGGTGTCGGCCTGCATCTGTACGCTGAGCAGGGTGTGGCTCAGGTCTTCGGACAGGCTGACGCTTTCTACTACACCCACTTGTACATTACGCATCTTGACGGCGGTTTTACCGGCGTTGATGCCTTCCGCATCTTCCAGTTCCAGGGTAATCACCGGGCCCTGGCTGGAGAGGTAGCTGAACACCAGCCACAGGCCGATCAGTGCGGCCATCAACGGAATCAGCCAGACAGAAGATAACCGCGGGCGACGATGTGACGGTGGCGAATCGGCCTGGTTCAAGAGGATTTCTCCGGTGCGAGAGTGGGGGGCAGGCGTTGTTCTGCGCGTTGTTTTGGGTATTGCTGCAGCTGTTGTTGTCGGTCCCAGATCAGGCGGGGATCAAACTGGTGTGCGGCGAGCATGGTGAAAATCACCACGGCAGAAAACGCCAGCCCACCCACACCGGGTGTGACCGTAAGAATATTGCCCATCTGAAACAGGGCGACAATGATGGCCACCACAAAGACGTCAATCATGGACCAGCGGCCAATCCACTCGGTGAGGCGATAGAGCTTCATCTGGCTGGTCATGTCCAGTGCCTGTCGCTGGCGGGCAGCGATGCACAGCCAGCCAAGGGCGAGGATCTTGCCGAAGGGGACCAGCACACTGGCGGTGAAAATGATCAGGGCGATGGGCCAGTCGCCGTGGCGCAGAAACAGCATGACCCCGGCAATGATGGTGGACGGCTCGGTCTTGCCCAGGCTGGTGGTGATCATGATCGGGAACAGGTGCGCCGGAAAGCAGCAGAGAATGGCGGTGACCAGCAATGCCCAGACCCGCTGCAGGCTGAAGGGATGGCGCTCATGGAGAAAGCTGTGGCAGTGATGACAGCGATGGGATTGTCCCAGCGGTTGCAGTTGCCCGCACCATTGGCAGCCAATCAGGCCCTGGCGCTGGGCGGTGTCGCCGGCATGCGCCTGCGCTGGTTGCTGCAGGTCGCCGAGCAGTCGCTGCCACAGGCCGATAGTGTTCATGCGGGTGACGGTGATCAGCAGGATCAAGGCGAACCCGGAAAAGGTCCAGAAGGCGGACAGCAGTTGAATATGGGCCATGGCGATGATCTTCACCAGGCTGACCAGGGCAGCGATGGCGAAGACATCCGCCATCATCCAGGGCTGCATGCGTGGCAGCCAGCGGGCCAGAAACAGGCTGCCGGGCAAGCGCCCGGGGCTGGCCAGGCTCATATGAATCCAGCACACCGACAGCAGGTATAGCCCCGGGATCACAATGATGGTGGCGATCACGATAGCGGCCAGGGCCGGGTGGTGATAAATCGCCAGCTCGTAGGCCGCGTCGGTGACGGTCATGGCCCGTTCAATGCCATTCTTCTCGAAGCCCAGATAGGGAAACAGTAAGGACAACGTCAGCAGCAGCAGGGCGGTGAACGCCAGGGCAGGGGTGAGCTGGTCGTTTTGCGCCGGCCGCATCAGCGGGTGCTGGCAGCGGGGGCACTGCAGCCACTGGCCGTCCCGGTGAATCACTACCTCGGAAACCAGGTCGCACTCGTGGCAAGGCAGCAGTAGCACTTGACCGTCGTGAGCCGAGGAGGGGGAGTCTGCCATCGTATCCTTTCCCTGGGGTGTAGCTTCAAGCTACAAGCTACAACGCGAGCCGGGTTGTTGCCAGCCCGACAGCCTTTTGGCCGCGATTTGTGCTGGATCCTGGCTTTGTCTGAGCAGCCAGACTTGGAGCGCGTGGCGAGGCCCTTTCCGGTTAGCGTTGGACTTAATTCGTGTTGCCGCTTGTAGCTTGAAGCTTGCAGCTAATCCCGTGGCGCGTAATCAAACACGTCGCAGTGGATGTTGCCGGCGGGAACACCTTCGGCGACCAGTGCATCGAAAACCGCCCAGCCCATGGGCGGGGAACCGCCCAGAAAGAACAGGGGCAGGTCGGGTTCGCTGAGCGCTTCCAGTGCGGCTTCATGGACCAGCCCTTCGGCGTGGTCCGGGTGGCGGATGTCCGACAGGGAGGTGACGAAATCGAAGTCGGCCAGGGCGCCCTGCCATTGGGCCGGCAGGTGGGGCAGATACAGGTCAGCGTCGGTTCGTGCGCCCCAGAACAGCCGCACGGGCTGGGTGAAATTCAGTGCGATCAGGCGTTCGATCATGGCTTTCACCGGCGCGAAACCTGTGGAACCGCAGATAAACCACACCGGCTGATCCGGTGCGCTGTCGATAAAACGCAGGCCGGCGGGCAGGGTCGTGCTGACGGTGCTGTCTGCCTGCAGGCTGGCCATGATGTCCTGGGCGGCACTGTTGTCATCGCCATGGCGAACGTGCAGCTCAATATCGCGGCCATCGCAATGGTTGGCGATGGAAAAGGGATAGCTTTCGCCGTGCAGGTTCAGCATCAGATACTGGCCTGCATGCCACTGGATTTTCTTGCCGGCGGGCAGGCGCAGCCAGACTCGACTGACGTCATGGTTGAGCGCGTCGATCTGCTGGATCTGGCAATGAATCTGGTGGACCGGCAATTCACCGGGCGCGGTTACCTCGGGCACATCTATCTCGCAGTCGCTGAGTGGCAGGGCGACGCAGTATAACACCTGGGAGCTACTGGCATCGCCCGCGTGAATGGTGCGGTTTTTCTGTTGCACCTGTCCATGACTGAGCTGACCGATACAGCGCTCACACACGCCATTGCGGCAGGCAATGGGGAAGCCGAAACCGGCCTGCTGGCCGGCGTCGACGATGCTCTGGTCGGTGCGGCAGGGGAAATGGCCCTTGCCACTGACGGTGATGGTGAAGGTCTGGGGCATGGAAACGTTGCGAGTATCGAGAAGCGAAGATCTACAACCGCTGTTGCCGGTTGCGGTTTTGCCTTTCGAAACTCAATACTCGTAACTCGCCACTGCTTTAACTGCCTACGCCCACAAACAGGGCCACAATACAGCCCATGCCAAAGGCCCAAACCAGGGTGCGGGCGCTGGCCCAGTCCGCCACATAGCAGACGGTGAAGAGAATGCGGCTGGCGACGAAGGCCACGGCGATGCCATCAATGGTGCCCTGCGGAGACGTGGCCGCCAGGTGGGCGATGATCACCGCAGCGGCAAAAGCCGGGGTGACTTCAAAACCGTTCTGCTGCGCCCAGTGCGCGCGTTTGCGGCCGCCTTCCAGGGTTTCCAGGAACTCGCGGGGGTTGTGATTCTGTCTGGGGCCGAATCCGCCCTGAAACTTGGCGATGCCGGTGGACAGATAAGGCAGGAACATGGCGGCAAGCACGCACCAATAGGCAATGGTCATAGTGATTCTCCTTGGTTATTTATAGGGCTCTGGGGCTGGGACGCGGCAGAAGAGTCAGTTCAAAGTTCAAAGTTCAAAGTTCAAAAGTGCGGGAGGGCTCTGGTGTTAGCTCTGATGCTTTGCCCGCGAGTCGTGTCATGCAGTGCGGAACACGAGCGCAGGAAATCGCCAGGCGCTTTCTTCGCGTTTCAACTTTAAACTTTGAACCTTCAACTCAACTCAGCCAGGTCCGCCGGCGAACCCTTCAGCGGCATGCTGCATCAGTCGTCGTCATGCTGGAGTGAGGCTAGCAGCCTCTGCTCGATGATCGCAAAACGATCCTGCCCCCAGGTCATGTCATCTTGGGTCATAAAACTGGGGACGCCCCAGCTGCCAGCGGCCATCATGGCGTCGCGGTTGGCTTCTGCCTGTTCGCGCCAATCGTCGTCGTCCAGCCAGCGGCGGGCCCGGTTCCAGTCCAGGCCGGCGTTTTCCACCAGAAACTTCAGGCCATTATCGCTGGCGGCGTTGATGCCCTGGCTCCAGATTCCGGTAGCAGCGGCGCGCAACCATTCGCGCAGGCGACCTTCTTTTTCGGCAAAGGGCCAGATCGCCATGCAGCGTTCCACGCCGGCGCCCACCGGGTCGCAGACCTTGCCGAACGGCACCGCGTGCAGGCGGGCTTCCCGGGCAGCGTCCTTGAGGATATAGAAACGCTTGGCTTTGGGGACCGTGAGCCCGCGCATCACCATGGGCAGCACCGGGTGGATTTTCAGGTCCAGCCCGTAGTGGTCGGCCAGCGCATAGGTGCGCGCCAGGGCGATGTAGGAATAGGGGCTGCGGAAGGAAAAATACAGCGCCAGCGGGGTGCCTTTGAGGGCTTCCGGAGTGTCTTTCAGGCGGGCCCGTTTGGCGCGGCCGTAGGGTAATGGCCAGTCGGCGCCGCCCAGTCCCAGTTCGTTGAGGCGGTGGCCCAGATGATCCAGTCGTTCCACGCTCCAGTACCATTCGCCGGCGTAGTGCAGGGTGCCAGTGAGGTAGTGGCCGTCTTTCAGGAACTGGTCCCGGCGGGCTTCCAGTGATAGCTGGGCCCGATCGGCAGCCTGTTGGCCATACTCGCTGAGCAGGGCTTCCAGTTTGTCGTGATCATTGCGCCACAGGGCATCGGCCAGGGCGGCGGCCAGGCTCCAGAAGCGCTCGTCGCCTTCGTGTTTCAGCAGGCAGCGGGTGGCGGCCAGGCTGACTTCGCGGGGAGGCAGCTGCCAGTCTTTTGGGAAGTCCAGCCCGTGCAGGTCGGCCAGCTTGACCGCGTCACGGGGGGCGAGCTCCGCGAGCATGTCGGCGGCGGGGTACATTTGCTGATCCAGGTACAGCATTACTCGGGGGGTGACGGTGATGCCGAAGTGCTGGGCAAAGCGCGGCATTACCTGCGCCATGAGCACCGAATAGGGATCATCAATGCGGAAGTAGAAGGTGGCCTGGTGGGGTTGGCGGCGCAATATGCGGCGCCACTCCAATAGTCTGCGGCGTAACTGTTGCAGGCCTTCACTGGTGATCAGGCGGGCAAACAGGGGCATCAGCTTGTGTTTGAGGCTCATGCGAATGATGGCTCCTTTGGCATGGCGCATTGTTGGCCAGACTGTCGACTATAGCTTAAGCCATCCAGCTGTTTCCGTGAAAAGGGGTAAAAAACGCAGCAATCCTTGCGTGTCAGCAAGCCAAGGGCTGCCGCGTAGGAGCGTCGCTGGCGGCGCGATAGACCTGCCTCAGAAGCGAGTCAGGAGTTTCGAGTTACGAAAACCGTTCCGCGCGGAATACGTTTTTGCTCTACGAAACCCGCTTCTCGCAACTCGACACAACGTTGATCGCGCCGCCAGCGACGCTCCTACGGCAAGTTCTGAGTCATCGGGTTGCGATTGCGAGGCACAAAAAAGGCGGCCTCATTTGAATGGGGCCGCCTCTTTATTTGCTTCGCGCCTTATTCGCCGATCTGGCTTAAGTCACGCACCGCGCCGCGGTCGGCACTGGTGGTCAGTGCGGCGTAGGCTTTCAGGGCGGTGGAGACCCGGCGTGGACGGATTTCCTTGGGTTTGAAGGCCAGCTTGCCACGGTTTTCCATGTGGGTGCGGCGATGTGCCAGCTCTTCATCGCTGATATCCAGGCGGATGGTGCGGTTGGGGATATCGATATCGATGGTGTCGCCTTCATTCACCAGGGCAATGGCGCCGCCTTCTGCCGCTTCCGGAGAGGCGTGGCCGATGGACAGGCCGGAGGTGCCGCCGGAGAAACGGCCATCAGTCAGCAATGCGCATTCCTTGCCCAGCCCTTTGGATTTCAGGTAGCTGGTGGGGTAGAGCATTTCCTGCATGCCCGGGCCGCCTTTGGGGCCTTCGTAGCGAATCACCACCACGTCGCCGGCAACGATCTGATCACCAAGGATGGCGCGTACCGCAGAGTCCTGGGATTCGAAGACCCGGGCGCGGCCGGTGAACTTGAGGATGGAATCATCCACCCCGGCGGTTTTCACGATGCAGCCGCGCTCGGCGATGTTGCCGTACAGCACGGCCAGGCCGCCGTCCTTGCTGTAGGCGTTTTCGTAGTTGCGGATGCAGCCGTTTTCGCGGTCGTCGTCCAGGCTGTCCCAACGGGTTTCCTGGCTGAAGGCGGTCTGGGTGGGGATGCCTGCCGGGCCGGCGGTGAACATCTTTTTCACGCCTTCATCCTGGGTGCGAATGATGTCGTAATGTTCCAGGGCCTCGGCCACGGACGCTGAATGCACCATGGGGATATCCCGGTTGAGCAGGCCTGCCCGGTCCAGTTCGCCGAGAATGCCCATGACGCCACCGGCGCGGTGCACATCTTCCATGTGGTATTTCTGGGTGGCCGGGGCCACTTTCGACAGGCACGGCACCTTGCGGCTGAGGCGGTCGATGTCTTCCATGGTGAAGTCCACTTCGCCCTCCAGCGCCGCTGCCAGCAGGTGCAGTACGGTGTTGGTGGAGCCGCCCATGGCGATGTCCAGGCTCATGGCGTTTTCGAACGCTTTCACCGAGGCGATATTGCGTGGCAGCAAGGCGTCTTCGTCCTGCTCGTAATAGCGCCGGGTGATATCCACGATGCGACGACCGGCTTCCAGGAACAGCTCGCGACGGTCGGCATGGGTGGCCAGCAGAGAACCGTTACCGGGCAGGGACAGGCCCAGCGCTTCGGTCAGGCAGTTCATGGAGTTGGCGGTGAACATGCCGGAGCAGGAGCCGCAGGTGGGGCAGGCGGAACGCTCCACTTCGTTCAGGGTTTCTTCGTCCACGCTGTCATCGGCGGCCATCACCATGGCGTCCACCAGATCCAGCTTGCCCTCGGCCAGTTTGGTCTTGCCCGCTTCCATGGGGCCGCCGGACACGAAGATCACCGGAATATTCAGACGCATGGAAGCCATCAGCATGCCGGGGGTGATCTTGTCGCAGTTGGAGATGCAGACAATGGCGTCGGCGCAGTGGGCGTTGACCATGTATTCCACGGAGTCGGCAATGATGTCGCGGCTGGGCAGGGAATAGAGCATCCCGTCGTGGCCCATGGCGATGCCGTCATCCACCGCAATGGTGTTGAATTCCTTGGCGATGCCCCCGGCCTTCTCCACTTCACCGGCCACCAGCTGGCCCATGTCCTTCAGGTGTACGTGCCCTGGCACGAACTGGGTAAAGGAGTTGGCGATAGCAATAATCGGTTTACCGAAGTCCCCGTCCTTCATGCCCGTGGCGCGCCACAGGGCACGGGCGCCGGCCATGTTTCGGCCATGGGTGGTGGTACGGGAGCGATACTGCGGCATGGGAACCTCGTAATGGTCAATAGCGGGACTAAGCCCGGCATTGTAACCCAGAGAGGGGCCGGGCTGTAGGCGCTATGCGTTTTGGGGGGCTTGTGGGAAGTTATGTCTGTATGGCGGAACCGGTGCTCTTGTCGGTTTCCTGTCGTGGTTCCTGTTCTGTGAATATGACATCGTTACTGACCGTTTTCTGATGAGATCGTCCCGGATGATAAAAAACATGCGACTTTCCAAAGGTTGGTCACAGGAGCAGCTAGCCGACTTCAGCGGGCTAAGCGTCAGGACGGTACAGCGCCTTGAGCGTGGGCATAGCACGGGGCTGGAATCTCTCAACTGTATTGCGGCGGTCCTCGAGGTAGAGGTTTCCGCGCTGAGGAGTGAAGACGGTACTGATGGCGAGCTGTTCCTGGGTGCCAATCCAATCTTGCCGGTACGGAATGTGGTCGAGACGGCGGCGTTTTATGAGCAGGCACTGGGGTTTGAGACGGAGGTTCTCTGGCAGGATCCCCCCCTACGGTGTGGTCGCAAGGGGCCGAACCATTATCGAGTTTGGTGAAGGGCGAAAGGAATATGCCGGTTCCGGGGTGTGTGTAATCTTTGTCAGTGACGTGGATGTGGTCCATCACGAATTTTCGACCCAGAATCTCGACTTCGTTGGAGATTTGGCGGATCGGGACTATGGCAGCCGTGATTTTCGGGTGAGAGATAATAATGGAAATTTGCTGATTTTCAGTAGCCCGTTGATAGATCAGGGAGTGTTAATGGAGTCCGGGGAAGGTAGAGGGAGTGAGTTGGGTTAGGAACTCCTGCTGAGAACTCGCGAAATCAAGTCTCAACAGTGGAGAAAGTAAGGGCCCAACCTAGGCTTAGTCTTTCGATTTAGAGTGAATGTGAGAAGTTATTTGCTTGGAAATGGCTGGATTTTAGAAGTATAGATGCCGGGGCTCTTCTTCGATTTCGAAATTTTGAAAAAGTACTCTTCTTTGAGAGAGGGGATGGCGATTATTATCGATTTATCTTCACCTTTCTCATAATAGTAATATTCTTCGTCAATCACCATTGAAGTAGCGGTCGCTGTCGATGTTACTTTGACTTTAGCTGCTCCCCCCGTGATGCCGAGGAATTCATAAGATGTACTTAGAATCGGTTGATCCGGTTGCTCGGATTTTGCTGTGCTGTCTCTTATACACATCTGACGCTGCCGACGATATGCAGTGTGTAGATCT
>OJGO01000598.1_pt1 | contig 11527 bp, 19 predicted proteins | sample 1594871 | NCBI WGS metagenome assembly OJGO01 (sample SAMN05416798, study PRJEB24817) | seawater metagenome | isolation source: Sea water | place: Canada:Atlantic | collected 2013-07 | reverse complement strand
AGAAAAAGTGATCGGATAAAACCGAAACGACCGACCGGATTCACCGAAATACGCAGGAATACCCCATGCAAGCACGCCGTTTACCAGAATATACTTCTCTCTACCTTTTTGACGCGTCTTTTTCCACTTTTCTAAATTCATACTTTTTGAAACATTCCAGAGCGCAAATTACGGCGCAGCTAATTTGGTTGGTATTTTTAGTGTAACAGCGAAAACCATACCAAACGAAGCAGTGGAGCTCCACTGAACGAAGTGTGTGAATTCATTGAATTGCTAGACACTAGTGTTCTTTCGTTTTACAAAAGGTCCAATTAGCATGAGTAAGCTGAAAAGAGCTAAGCTAAAAACGCCAACAAGTATTAGCGGACCGACAGGTAAGAAAACTAGCATGTATAGGAACTGGCCAACAATAGCACCGACATAAATGCTGGTTAAAGAAGCACCCTCAGGCATTGCAGCGATAAAGCCTACGATGGACAGAGATACTAAATAGAATAAAGGGAAAGCATCCCAAGGCTCTACTTCGCCAGTTATAAAGGGGGACAAAAACCAAATAATTGCGCCTAAAAGTGCGGAAAATATAGTATTTATAGTGAAATTTTTCATTGGCCTTCCATGATGCCTAATACGCAATAAGTTGGTGTGGCTTTTTGCGTTGTTTGCCAAAATCAAGACAACATAACCATGTCAAAGTTTAGGCGCTTGTTAAGATGCATTCCATAGAAACAGTCCATACTCATTTGCCAAATACTCTATTTTAGCCAAATTGTCATTTCTTCCTTTAAGCCAAAGAATATTTGTATAGTCATATCCTTCATAATATGCAGCGACAATTTCAGGTAATAACACTTTGAAATTACCCATGTTAACTTGAGTGACGTACTCAATTTTCGCATTTTTAGAAGTGAATTCTTTGTACAAAATATTCTTTTTTCTGATACCTGCAAGCTTGAAGGAATAGGCATCGAATTCCGACATTAACCTAATACTAAATTTATTTAATTTACTTATTCGCTCTTTGTCTACAGAGACACTTACATTAACCAATAATTCTTCTGATTGCTCTTCATCTAGTCTGCCTTCAAACACAGATATAGCATAAGGTGTATAGTCTTCAGGGATTTTATTATTTAAAGGATTAGTTAATGTTGAAAAAGAACATTCCAACGTTCTTCGAATGGCGTTATTTACAGAGCGAAATTTTCTCATATTCCGTGTGCCAACCTAGCTTTTAATAAGGGGCGCAGACATGTGGGCTAAAATCCGAGCGAAGCGAGCCTACGTGTTTTTGTCCCCAGCGAGTGTTAATGCGCTTGTTAGGCATTTGCTTATAAGAACCCCGAACCCACCCTCAGCTTAGTTTGCGTCAATATTTAAGGTAGTAACAATAAAACGTACAAAATTCTAGTGTGACTTGTACAGGGGATAAATGTTTGAGAAGGAATCGAACCTTCTAGACTTGCCCCTACGTCTAACCTAGTTACAACTTTACCCAGTTGTCGGAAAATATTCGCCCGCAAACAGGCCTACCGTTCTTTTTAAATCAAATCCTCAGTCCAGTTAATTGACTGAATTTTCATATCCAACTCTCGAAATTGCTTCGAAAGTTTATCGGCTTCCTGTTGTATTGCTCTAACGTCGACGGAAGGTTTGAATTTAATCTCTAGTTTCTTATACCTATCTTGCGTAACGGTTGCTTGTTTGGCAAGTTCCCGATATAGCTCTATCTGTTTAGAAAGATAGTCTCTTTCGGATAATATATCAGAGAGCATTTGATGCTCGTCGAAACGAATACTGCAATTAGTTTTATTAATTGCTTTGATGAGCTGAACCAGCTCAGTATTCACTTGCTCTAATTCATTGAGCAGTTCATTCGGATCTTCTGCTGGTTTCTCATCCACTTGAATCTTTGCGTTACGTAAGATTCGTTCTCTAAGCTGATGTGAGCGCCGTTGAAGGTCCGCTCTAATGTTCAATGCTTCTGCAAGTTTCAACTGATTCTCCTTAAATGCCAAACTTTCCAATAACGAACGCAGTGAGTGCGTTTATTGGCTCGTTATGCGTTGCGCTCACTCATACTTCTGACAGCAAAGAAGTAATAAACTAAAAAGCCTAACCATGAAAAGAATAGTGAAACGAGGCACCAAACTAATTTGTGTACCCCCTTAGCTTTCTTTGATGTTAAGGCAACTAATACTGGTAAAAGCGTTAGACTGAAAAGCACAATAAAAATAATAATTTGCCAAATACTCATGTTAAAAAAGAACTCCTTATCTTTTGTCTTCTATTTAAACGTATAACTTTTCAATAACAGGGTCAGGCACGTAGGGCATAATGGCGAAGCCGCCCTGCGTGTATGCGCCCCAGCGAACGAAGTGAGTGACTTATTTTTTTGTTACGTGCCAAGCCTCAATCTCCTTCTGAATTTACATTAGGTGAGTTTGGGTTATTTGCCATATAACCTTTCTCTGAAATACCAGGCTTAATTCCTTTAAGTATTCCATACGCCACTATTGGGCCAAAAATTGGAGCGAACAAAGCGAATACTCTATAGCGTTCTAATTCATTTATTTTTTTTGAAGCGTACCTATTATTTTTAATTTTTTGAAGCCTCAAAACCACCTTGGTTATCTGTGATGCGACAACAATTGCAAAAATAAAATGAACTAGAAGCACAGTTAATAAAACGATAATAATTTTGTTTTCAATCATGGCACATAACGCAGCCATAAAAGGCGAGCAACTTGTTTTGAGTCCAGCGCGTGAAACGCGCGATTTTTAATGGCCTTGTTATAGCTTACGCCCATTTATGAATACCCCAACACGCAACTGCGACGCTAACCGTGAAATAACCAAAGTACAAAAACGCGAGCAGCTTACTGGAAGAAGCTAAACAAAGAAGCCCGGCAATACCTAAAGCCAAAAGAACTACATTAATCAATGAAAAAGCCTGCATTTTTTGAAGAGCAACCACAAACGGCAAAGCAAGTAATGCTGTTAGGACATATGCGAATGCGATACCTATTACACTATAGAAATTAAAAACCTGCTTCCAATCAGTAATTCCTGATTCTTCTGGAAAAATTAAGTGACTAGCTAAGCCCATAAGAAGTATGGCAGGAATGATAGCTAGCGGTCCCACCAAGACAGAGATAATGTTTTTTTTGGTTGTCGCACTGAATGTTTTCATAGGCTTGGTCTTACCCACTAAAAGTGGATATCCATGTTAAGCGTATATCGCTTCGTATTCATATGGGCTTACATAACCCAGTGTTTAATTTCTTGTTAGGTGTTTAGTCACTAAAAATAAACAAATTGCTTTTTTTATTAGAGGCTTAAGAGTTTCAACTGTACCATTATATTCGTGATAAAGGATATATGTGAAATCCCATGTTTCCTCTAATACTGCATTTAATGACGGAATAATAATAGTCGAGAAGTTCATTTGCCCTCTATCCATATCTTCTTCATAAGTGGGCGAATATTTATCTATGTCTTCAAGTTTATTGATGCTCTCGCTTTCTAAATTAACAGCGAACATTTCATATTCTGAATGAAGCAACCCCACTAACTGATTAAACCTTTCCCAGTAAGTCCGCTTTTTGGCGAACGACTTAAGCGTTTTATTAGCATTCAATCCGCTGACGCAGCTAGACGCTCCACAATTTTTTCTTTTATTTGATACAGCGTCGATTTATTTCCATCGCTAGACATTATGATTATGACCAAATCATTTTCGAAGTCGTGAAATTTTAATGTGTGATGAGACGGATTAGAGCCATCATGTTTCCATCTGAGCAGAGTACCCATACTGTCCTTAGAAAATAAACCGAAATCATACAGAGCGCGATTATTTTGACCAGATAACTCATCACCGTCCAGTTTGGTTTGAACATCTGCAAACGGGATTAATAAGTTTGATGTAAGGGCGTTTTCAAATTTCATTAAGTCTATCGGTGTAACGTAAACTGTTACTCCGTTGAGGTAAGTTGGGTAATCGCCTACAACCTTTTTGGTTGAATTGTCTTTTAGAGTTAGTTGTTGATAAGAGTCTTTAATTTTCGCAGGCTCGAAAATGTTGTCGTACATAAATGCTGAAAATGGCATTTCAGTTAAAGCTTCTATAACCAATGCGCGGGTAACAACGTTTAAATTTGAATATTGGTAACCGTTTCCTGGTTCGAACAAACCTTCGCTGTTTAATATTTGTTTAATCGCATCGGTTGTTGATATATTTTTTTTCCATTTAATTTTAGGGAAACCCGATGTGTGGTTGAGAATTTGGTGAATTGTTACATTCTTTGCCCACTCAGGAAGCTCAGTTAAGAATTTTGAAACCTTATCCTCGTAGGATAATAGGCCTTGGTCTTCCAGCATCATAATGCCAACAGTAGTGAACTCTTTTCCAACAGAACCGGGACTAAAAAGATGTTGACGAGTTAGCTCGGTAGTCTTTTCGCTATCCGCGTATCCCAAATACTCCTCAACAATAAGTTTTTCTTGATGGCTAACTAAGATTGCTCCATTGAAGCCTGATTCATTGACATATTTATAAATTTCACTGAGATCTTTTTCGTTCCAACCACTACTTGCAAATAGTTGTGCTGAGAAACTTAACAAAAGCAAAAACTTTAGGTATGACTTCATAGGTTTCCTTTGAATGCTAACGCTAAGTTATGGGGCAATTATCTTGCTGCTTATACTTGAGCGAAGCCCAAAGCAGCGAGTAATTGTCCAAACGAACGCAGTGAGTGAACATAAGCGCTTTGTTAGCAGTCATTGTTTAATTTTCTCTTATATTTAACAACGTAGTAGCCACCAATTAAGCATACAAAAAATGTTGAAAAGGCCACAGCCAAACCAAATATTACACCAAATTCAATGAAAGGTAATCTCACCGCCACTTCAGAAACAAAGGCTGCCCATAAACCAATATAAGACCAGCTCATTGCCTGAAAATGCCAGTACATCCATTTCTCATTATTTCTTAACAGCAAAGGCCAAACCATTCCAAACAGTATTGTTGTTAGCGACAACACCGCAAGGTAATGAAAAGGTCCAAATAAAAACAGTGTTTGAGTAAAAAGAGCAGTAAGGTTTGTCGCAATCATAGAAGCAACATAAACATAACCCATCTTCTTGTGAAAAGAGTTACCCTTGGTATTTAATATTACGAAGCCGCCACTAATCATTGCAATTAAAGCAATTAAAGCAATTAAAGCAATTAAAGCAATTAAAGCAATTAAAGCAAGTAAAGTATGAACAATTCCCGTAGATGTATGGAATACTTCCATTGGCTTCCCTTGTGATTGCTAACACCCACATAAAGGGCAGTAACACGTGGGCTAAAATCCGAGCGAAGCGACAGAGCCCACGCGTTACTGTCCCAGGGAGCTTGCGACCGACTTAATGTGATTGTTAAATGCCGCCTACTTTAACTTCGAAAAACTTAGTTTTTTCACTTAAGTGTTGATATACCCAAGGAGGATTAACAACATCAACGTTAGATACCCCAAGTGCAGCAAGCCCTTCAAGCGAGTAGTACCAGCCGACAAAGTCTTCTTTCTCAAGAAACTCATCGTATTTGGGAGATTGTCCAAGTGTTGTTATCTTTTGGTCCACACCAATTTTTTCGAAGAACTTTCGCTCACGAACAATGGCTGACTTCATATAATTTTCAAGGTTCTGCTTCGTTAACTCCTGCTCCTCTTCAGGTAGACCCTTAATAAACGAAGTTATTTCTTTCTCCATTCCGGTAGTACCGCCATGGAAACCGATGACTGCATGATTCGATACCCTGTGGTGGTTTGCTGCAGAAAAAACGTAGTTGGCGCATGATGAAAGACAATAATCATTTACCTCAACCTTCAAATCATAGTCATAAACAAGATCACCAAGTTCCATACCATGATTAATTTCGCCACCTTTAGAAGTTATAGACAGCCATTCAACTTTATTCTCACCATTTTTCAGAAGGGAAAGAAGTTTCTGGTTTGCTGACGGTGATAACTCACCGCGATAAACTACGGTGTTTTCATGCAAATCGACTGATGTTTCACTACTTTGTGCTGATACGCACGATAGAGGAATAATTAAAATGAAAGACCATAAAAGTTTAAACATGCTGATTCCTTGTGGCATTTAACTTCCAAATATGGGGCGCAGGCAGGTGGGGCATAATGGCGAAGCCGCCCCGCGTATAGGCGTCCCAGCGACCGAAGGGAGTGGCTTAAGCGCTTTGTTAGAAGCAGAGCCTGCACCTTTGGCTTTATTAAAAACTAATAAAGCCAGCATACGATTGATTATTAACACAAACAAGTAAAACGAAAGTGCAGTGACGTAGGTGATTCAACTGAAGCGAACCGCCCTATGAATTACCAAGTGCAATGGCGCTTGCTGACTGAAAATAAGAACTTGGCGATAAAGCGCCTATTGCGCAACCTTTTAAGTAAGCGCGGTGACATTAAAACTACCAATGCTTTGGCGATGATTGAAACAACAGGTGAGGGTAGTTGAACTGATATTTTTATAAAGCCAAACGCAGTTTAGGCTGACACGTTCTAACTTTAAGCTAAGGGGCGCAGATGCGTGGGGCATAATGGCGAAGCCGCCCCGCGTATAGGCGTCCCAGGAGAACGCAGTGAGTGTGTTAATTGGGTTGTTAGCTGCCATTGTCAAATTGAAAAATGATAGCATATACGCTAGCATGTAAACCATGAATAAAGTAGTTATTGACACCAGTGTACTTATTAGCGCCCTGATTGGCAAAACAGGGCCAGCCCGAGAAGTGATAAGGCAATGCTTGTTGGGGGATTTAAAGCCGCTGATTAGCACGACCTTATTCTTGGAGTACGAAGCAGTAAGCAAGCGAGACAAAATTAAAGAATTGTGCCCGCTTACTGAGGACGAAGTGAGCGAGTTGCTAGCAGCATTTTTTAGTGTTTGCGAATGGGTGCAGATACATTATTTGTGGCGGCCAAATTTAAAAGATGAAGGCGATAACTTTCTTATAGAGCTTGCAGTGGCAGGAAATGCCGAGAGCATTATTACGAATAACCTAAAAGACCTGAGAAATGCGGAATTACAATTTGATGGTTTGAAAGTGTTAGCGCCTGAAGATTATTTGAGAGGAGTTTAATATGTCCACTTTAACTGTACGTTTACCAGACGATAAGCATAATCGATTGAAGGCTTTGGCAGCGCATAAAAAGTTGAGCTTAAACAAATTGATAGAAGAATTGTCTACGCAAGCGATAGCTGAATTTGATACTGAGGTAAGATTTAAGGCGATTGCTGCTACTGGAGACAAAAATAAAGGTTTGGAACTTCTAGATAAGCTTGATTCACATTTTGGCAGCTAACATTAAGCTAAGCGGCGCAGTTGCGTGGGGCATAATAGCGAAGCGCCCCGCGTAAATGCGTCCGAGCGACCGAAGGGAGAGGTCTTAAGCGCTTTGTTAGAAGCAGAGCCAGTTCTTTTGGTCTGTTTAAAAACTGATGAAGCCAGCATACGATTGATTATTAACACAAACAAGCAAAACGACTGTGCACTAGTGTTTTTGATTTAGCTTAAGCTAGCCCCCATTTGAACTGTCGAACGCATTGGCGCTTGTTGACGTTGAATAATAACTTGGCGATAAAGCGACTAATGCGCAACCTTTGAATTGAAAGCGGCGGATTTAAACCTACCACAAGCCAGAGCGATGCTTATAAAAACAGGTGAGGGTAGTTGTACGGGGATTTTTATAAAGCCAAACGCAGTTTAGGCTGACGCCTTATAGACACAATGACTCCCTGTGAAATGCTAGCCTCCGCATTTTCGTGGGTTCACTTTTCAGCCAAAGCCATAATTAGTTTGTTCAATACTAAATCAATTTGGAGGCTAGCATGAACAAACATAGCATGATTTTTATCGGATTGGATACGCATAAAGAGTTTCACGAGGTTGCCTATTGTGAAGAGCAGCGTGGAGCAAGTGCGGTGCACTATGGCCGAATTTCTTCTTCAAAAGTCAGCGTCAAAAAGCTCATTCGTCAGTTTGAATCGAAATACCCCGGGGCAACGATTCACGTGGTGTATGAAGCAGGGCCATGTGGATATTGGATTTATCGACTTATCGCAAGTTTAGGACATTGTTGCTACGTCGTTGCGCCCTCCCTTATTCCGAAAAAGCCTGGTGAACATATCAAGACCGATAGGCGCGATGCATTGAAGCTGGTGAAGCTGCTAAAGTCGGAAGATCTCACGCCTATTTATGTGCCTGAGCCAGAAGATGAGGCAGTAAGAGATTTATCCCGTGCTCGCGAGCTTGCCATGAAGGATCTAAAAGAAGCCAAATACCAACTCAAAGCGCTGCTACTGAGAAATAATATTCGATATGAGGGCACTGCTAATTGGTCGAAGAAACATCTGCGGTGGCTGACTGAGTTGATATTACCTCATCCCGCGCAGCACATTGTGCTGCAAGAGTACTTACAAACGATAGAAGAGCGCATACGACGATTGGAAAGGTTAGATAACGAACTGACACATCACGTACACCAGTGGCGGTATTATCCTGTCGTTAAAGCGATCCAAGCCATGCGTGGTGTGAGGCTGCTAGTGGCGGTTGGGGTTGTTGCGGAACTTGGTGATTTACACCGCTTCGACCATCCTAGGAAGCTTATGGCTTATTTAGGTTTGGTACCAAGCGAGCATTCCTCAGGCGGAAAACGTCATTTGGGCGCTATTACGAAGTCTGGTAACGGCAGAGCTAGGCGCTTGTTAATTGAGGGGGCGCACAGCTATCGATATCCCGCGAATGTGTCGACTAATATTCAAATCCGGCAAGAAGGGCTACCCAAAGACATCGTCGACATTGCGTGGAAAGCACAGCTTCGCCTGTGCAAACGCTACCAGCGAATGAGCAAGAAAGGTAAACATTACAATCTCATTATTACCGCAATAGCCAGAGAAATGGCAGCCTACATATGGGCTATTGTGAGAGAGGTCGTGCTTACGCCGGTCAATCCAAAATTAAGACTGAGCAGAGTACCTGCATGACAAACGAGTTTGAGCTAACTCATTCGGATCAGGCCGCGGAATGTGGCACAACCTACGAGGGCGTTATGACGGCAATAACTTAACGGTTATTGATCCACGAACATAGACTGATGAGAAGGTGACCACGGCGGAGTGAGTAAGGTAGGCGCTGTTCATTGAGAGATGAATAATCCATGAGTACCACTGGGGCGACACTCGCCATGACAACCGACGACATTACTGCCTCATCCGGTGCGTTAGCTCATTTATTTTAAGTGAGAAACAAAGCTAATTATGGGCTGAAAGAGTGTCAGGGTTACGCTCGGTTTTTATTGACAAGGGGAGTCATACCAACACCAAGCTAAGGGGCAAAAACACAATGCGATAATGGCGGAGCCGCATTGTGTTTTTGTCCCAGCAGCCCGCACAGCGGGTTGCGACTTGAGCGTTTTGTTAGCACGTTACCTTATCCAAACGTGATCTACTAGAAGCTTTCCGCCTTGTTCAATAATGCATATTTCAGCCAAAAACTCTTCATGACTATTTGTAAACCACTGTTTCCATAATACAAATATAGAATCACTTTTGTGAATAATTGATAGAAATTCTCTTTTAGAAAATTCGCCTATCTTATTTCCTTTCCATTGTTCCAGAAAATTATCTTCGGTAACGATTGCTTCAAGGCGTTCAGTAAAATCACGAGTGTGCTTTTGATGATTCCTTTCACTAGAGCCATCCATAAGATTATCCATTAATGGATTGGCTATATTTAGTATTTCTTCATCGGTAAGCCTATCGAAATTCATGTTTTACTCCTGTAGTGCTAACTTTCCAATAACGGGCGCAGACATGTGGGGCATAATGGCGCAGCCGCCCCAGGTGTATGCGTCCCAGCGAACGAAGTGAGTGAGTTTATTGGGTTGTTAGCTGCCACGCCCCTATTAACCCTGCATTACACGTGACAAAAATTCAAACGGGTCGCCAATGTGATAGTCCCAAGTTCCATTTATAAGAAAATAAGACGACGCACCTAAGGTTGCAAGCAAAACGACTTGTCCAATACGAATGACGTATTGTGGTGTAATTAGTTTCTCTACTTTATCACTAAAAAAATGAATGAAGTCCAGCATTAAGCCGAAAGTTAATAAAAGAGAAAAGGCTAAGAAAAAACCAGAAAACCGTGATGTTTGATCCAAGACTAAGAAATAATCTGTTAGCGCGACCCACCAACATAGACAAATTCCGGAAAATGCTGCGGCGGGCGTGTAGTCGGTTGTTTTGCGAAATTCAAAAGAACTTATCTTGTTACTACCAGCTCCATAGGCAATCCAAATGAAGAATAATAAATAAAATACAAAAGAGCGTTCGTCATGCCTTTTGATGTCGAAAACTACAAAGCTTAAAGATAAAACGATGGCTAAAATGAGAACGAAATGAATGAAATTTGTTTTATCTAACGAACTTTTGTTTACGTATTTTTCCAAAATGCCTCTATTGCCTCCATGCTGGCAGCTAGACACAATGACTCCCTGTAAAAGTGCTAGCCCCCGCATTTTCGTGGGTTAACTTTTCAGCCAGAGCCATAATTAGTTTGTTCAATACTAAATCAATTTGGAGGCTAGCATGAACAAACATAGCATGATTTTTATCGGGTTGGATACGCATAAAGAGTTCCATGAAGTAGCTTATTGTGAGGAGCAACGTGGTGCCAGCCCTGTTCACTACGGACGGATACCTTCATCAAAAGCTAGTGTAAAAAAGCTGCTCCGGCAGTTTGAATCTAAATATCCTGGTGCAACACTTCACGTCGTATATGAAGCTGGGCCTTGTGGCTACTGGATTTATCGGCTGATAACAAGTTTAGGGCATTGTTGCTATGTCGTGGCTCCGTCTCTTATTCCCAAAAAGCCTGGAGAACGAATTAAGACTGACCGCCGAGATGCGCTTAAACTCGTTAGGTCACTAAAGTCTGAAGATCTCACGCCCATATATGTGCCCGAGCCTGAGGACGAAGCCGTTCGGGATTTATCCCGTGCTCGTGAAGCGGCAATGAAAGATTTAAAAGAAGCCAAGTACCAGCTTAAAGCGTTACTGCTTCGCAACAACATACGCTATGAAGGCACTGCTAACTGGTCGAAGAAGCACCTTCGCTGGCTTACAGAATTGATATTGCCTCATCCGGCGCAGCAAATAGTTTTGCAGGAACAATTGCAAACCATAGAAGAGCGTATCCGTCGACTGGAAAGGCTAGATAATGAATTAACTCACCACGTTCACCAATGGCGTTATTATCCAGTAGTGAAAGCCATTCAAGCGATGCGCGGTGTTCGATTATTAGTCGCCGTTGGTGTTGTGGCGGAACTCGGTGATCTACATCGCTTCGACCACCCAAGAAAGCTCATGGCTTATCTGGGCTTAGTTCCCAGTGAACAATCATCAGGTGGAAAGCGACACTTAGGAGCCATTACCAAAGCCGGCAACGGCAGAGCAAGGCGTTTACTGATTG
>OJGO01000590.1_pt1 | contig 11630 bp, 11 predicted proteins | sample 1594871 | NCBI WGS metagenome assembly OJGO01 (sample SAMN05416798, study PRJEB24817) | seawater metagenome | isolation source: Sea water | place: Canada:Atlantic | collected 2013-07 | reverse complement strand
GGTCTATAACAGAGGCTATTGCTATTCGTGGTGCTATGAGTACAGGCTTTAGAGCACCGTCGATGCAACAACTCTATACCGACAACATTAGTACACAGTTCCAGACCGACCCTGCAAATCCAGGCGGCGATCAAATTGCGGTACAAGTCGGAACTTTTCGTAATGATTCAAACTTAGCAAAAGCCATCGGTATTCCTGAATTAAAAGAAGAAGAAGCGACTAACTTTAGCTTAGGAACTGTCATCAATATTACCGATAACATTAACTTAACAGTTGATTGGTATTCTATCGATATCGATGACCGCATTGTATTAAGTAATTCTTTAGGACAAGGTTTGTCCCCAGCTTTAGATGCAGCTCTTATTGCGTCTGGTGCGGGTGCAGGTCAGTTTTTCCTCAATGGCGCTGACACTGAAACAACAGGTGTCGATATCATTGCTACATGGAATACTGAGCTTCTTGGTGGTGACTTTAACTTAACTGCAGCGGCAAACTTTACTGAAACCGATGTAGTAAATATCTATACACCGCCAGATAGTGCGCTGGGTAGTATTGATCCAAGTGATGTCTTTTCAGAGCAAGCTATCTCTATTATTGAAGAATGGCAACCACAAGACCGTATCAGCTTGAGTGGCTTATATACCATTGGTGATGTAAGTATTAATTTAGCCTTTAACCGTTATGGTGAATACACAGTTACTGATGGTGGTGAACAGACTTACGGCGCTGAGGTATTAACTGACTTACGTGTTAACTATCAAGTGACCGAGAGCTTGTCACTAAACATTGGGGGTAATAACTTGTTTGATGTTTACCCTGACAAAAATACCATAGGTAACTCGCGTTCAGGCACTATTGTGGATGCTAGTGGCAACGTAGTAGTAAGTAGCCCTGGCGTATTTACTTATTCACGTCGTTCGGCTCCTTTTGGCTTTAATGGTGCATTTTACTATGCAGGTGCTGAATTTACATTCTAAATTTAACTTTAACAACGAGTAAATAAAAAAAGCGCAGAGTAATCTGCGCTTTTTAATTTTAAGGCGAGTTGCCGATGTACAATCGTGTTTTCTATTAAAACAATGGAGGCACTCTTACCCAACCTTCCATTAATACTCGAGCACTTCGGCTCATACTTACTTTTTTCACCGTCCAGTTACTGTTAACACACTCAGCTTGTGCGCCAACTTTTAACGTGCCTGATGGATGACCGAAAGTTACGTCGTTTCTTTCTCCCCCGCCAGCAGCTAGGTTTACCAAGGTGCCTGGGATAGCTGCAGCAGTGCCAATGGCAACAGCAGCTGTTCCCATCATAGCATGATGTAATTTACCCATAGAAAGTGCACGTACGTGCAAGTCAATGTCACTAGCAGCAATATTTTTACCGCTTGAAGACGTATATGCCTGAGCCGGAGCAACAAACGCTACCTTAGGGGTATGTTGACGAGAAGCAGCTTCAGAAATATCTTTGATTAATCCCATTTTTATTGCGCCATATGCGCGAATAGTTTCAAAACGCGTTAACGCTTTTTCATCACTATTTATTGCCTCTTGAAGCTCAGTACCCGTATACCCTATTTCATCTGCATTTAAGAAAATGGTTGGAATACCTGCTGTAATCATACTCGCTTTAAATGTGCCAATGTCAGGAACAACAAGGTCATCCACTAAATTTCCTGTCGGGAACATAGCTTCACTCGGATCAACTGGTGCGACAAAGTCCACTTTCACTTCAGCTGCTGGGAAAGTTACGCCATCGAGTTCAAAGTCACCCGTTTCTTGTACTTCACCGTTAGTGATTGGCACGTGGGCAATAATCGTTTTACTGATATTTTTTTGCCAGATCCTTACTTCGCAAATACCATTAGTTGGAACTCTATCGGCACTGACTAAGCCTGAACTAATAGCAAAAGAACCAACAGCCGCAGTAAGGTTACCGCAATTGCCACTCCAATCGACAAACGCTTTATCAATAGCCACTTGGCCAAAGAGATAATCAACATCGTGATCAGCTTGTTCTGATTTTGCCAATATTACCGTTTTACTGGTACTAGAGGTTGCCCCACCCATACCATCGGTTTGTTTGCCGTATGGATCTGGGCTACCAATAACGCGTAATAACATGTTATCGCGAGGTTTACCTGGAACCTGACAGCTTGCTGGCAAATCGGTTAAATTAAAAAATACGCCCTTAGAGGTACCTCCACGAATGTATGTAGCAGGAATTTTCACTTGAGGTTCGAAAGCCATTTGCTCTCTCCTTTTATGTTTTTCTTACAAAAATGGCACATTACCTTTTAAGAACAATGCGCCATTTTAAAATCAGATAAATTCACCTAGAACACAGGAATTTTATTTTAGAGCAAGGCGAAGGCGCGGAGTTGACGAACGTCAATGAGCACCTTCAACAAAGCTATAAAATAACTAGTTATGCGTTAGATTTAAGAAAATCTGTTGCGAATTTTTGAAGAACCCCACCACCGTTGTACACGGTAACTTCTTCGGCTGTATCTAAACGACATTTCACTGGAATTTTAATTATTTCGCCATTTGTACGCGTCATAATCACAGTCATAGCACCACCTGGAGCGGTAGTACCTTCAACATCATAAGTTTCAGTACCATCAATGTTATAAGTATTACGTGTCTCACCCTTGGTAAATTCGAGTGGTAACACGCCCATACCAATCAAGTTAGTACGATGAATACGCTCAAAGCCTTCTGAAACGATAACTTCAACACCCGCTAAACGAACACCTTTTGCTGCCCAGTCACGTGATGAACCTTGACCGTAATCAGCACCAGCGATAATGATTAATGGCTGTTTGCGTTCCATATAAGTTTCGATCGCTTCCCACATGCGAGATTCAGTACCTTCAGGCTCAATACGTGCAAGTGAACCTTGCTTAACTTCGCCTTTGTCATCACGACACATTTCATTGAACAATTTCGGGTTAGCGAATGTTGCACGTTGTGTTGTTTCATGATCGCCACGATGCGTTGCGTATGAGTTAAAGTCTTCGTGTGGAACGCCCATTTTATCAAGATAAGCACCTGAAGCACTGTTTAACTGAATAGCGTTAGACGGTGATAAATGATCCGTTGTGATGTTGTCGCCAAGCACGGCTAATGGACGCATACCTTTCATAGTGCGCTCACCCGCTAAGGCACCTTCCCAATAAGGAGGACGACGGATATAAGTACTCTTAAGATCCCAGTCGTATAATGGACTTTCAGCAGGCTCAAATGCACCTAAATCAAACATTGGTGTGTAGATTTTTTTGAATTGCTCAGGTTTTACTGCTGAAGCAACGATTGCATCAATCTCTTCATCTGACGGCCAGATGTCTTTCAAGGTAATGTCATTACCATTTTGATCTTGACCAAGTACATCTTTTTCAATATCAAAACGCATAGTACCAGCGAGCGCATAAGCAACAACCAGTGGTGGCGACGCTAAGAAAGCTTGTTTAGCGTGTGGATGAATACGTCCATCAAAGTTACGGTTACCCGATAATACTGCTGTTGAGTATAAATCACGGTCAATGATTTCTTGTTGGATTTTTGGGTCTAATGCACCTGACATACCATTACACGTAGTACATGCGTAGCCAACAATACCAAAGCCTAGTTTTTCCATTTCAGATAACAAACCCGCTTCTTCTAAGTAAAGTTTTGCAACTTTTGAACCCGGCGCGAATGATGATTTAACCCAAGGTTTACGTACAAGGCCTAATTCGTTTGCACGTTTAGCCACTAAACCAGCAGCAACAACGTTACGTGGATTAGAGGTATTAGTACAAGAAGTAATCGCAGCAATAATTACTGCACCGTCAGGCATTAACCCTTCAGCTTCTTGTGCTTTACAAGCATCAAGATTTTTAGCAATATCTTTAGATACAAGATCAGCAGTCGCTAAACGGCGATGCGGGTTAGATGGACCCGCTAAGTTACGACATACCGTTGATAAATCAAATTCAATAACACGTGGGTATTGTGCTTCTACTAAATCATCAGCCCATAAACCTGTGTGTTTTGCGTATGTTTCAACCAGTGCTACTTGCTCAGGCTCACGACCGGTAAGCTTCAAGTAGTCAATGGTTTGTTGATCGATATAGAACATACCTGCAGATGCACCGTATTCTGGTGTCATATTTGAGATAGTTGCACGGTCACCAATGGTTAAATCTTTAGTCCCTTCACCGAAGAATTCTAAGTAGCTTGAGACAACTTTTTGGTTACGTAAAAATTCAGTAATCGCGAGCACCATATCGGTTGCTGTGATGCCTGGTGCACGTTTACCCGTTAACTTAACACCAATAATATCAGGTAGGCGCATCATTGATGGGCGACCTAGCATTACTGTTTCAGCTTCTAAACCACCAACACCAATCGCGATAACACCTAAAGCGTCAACGTGTGGTGTATGTGAATCAGTACCAACACAAGTATCAGGGAAAGCAACACCGTCACGTGCTTGAATAACGGGAGACATTTTCTCTAAGTTAATTTGATGCATGATGCCGTTACCAGCAGGAATTACATCAACATTTTTAAACGCTGTTTTGCTCCACTCAATAAATTTAAAGCGGTCTTTGTTACGACGATCTTCAATATCACGGTTTTTCTGAAAGGCATCAGAGTCAAAACCCGGCGCTTCCACTGCAAGAGAGTGATCAACAATTAATTGTGTTGGCACAACAGGGTTAACTTTAGACGGATCGCCACCTTGATCAGCAATGGCATCACGAAGACCAGCAAGATCAACTAAGGCTGTTTGACCTAAAATATCATGACAAACAACACGAGCTGGATACCATGGAAAATCAAGGTCTTGCTTAACATTAATAAGTTGTTTTAATGAATCGGTAAGTGCAGCTGGATCACATTTACGGACTAATTGCTCAGCTAAAACACGAGAGGTATAAGGTAGTTTGGCGTAGCTACCAGGCGTAATTGCTTCGACCGCTTCACGCGTATCAAAAAAATCTATAGTCGTACCTTTTTCTTTATAGCCAGGCAACGGTTTGCGGTATTGGTAATTCATAAGTTAATCCAGGAAAATATCAAATAAAAGAATTGTCAAATAACATATACCCGTTACCAATCAAGGTGCTTTACTACAAGGGCCTTAACTTGCCCTTTGAATGGTAACGGGTATACATTGCTTAAACCTTTAAAAGCTCTAGGTTATGATATTTGCCACTCATTCAAGAAAGAAAATATTACATATAAATATATGCGGTTATTTTATAACGATGAAGTTGTGGCAAATAACAAGTCGTTACTATCTCTCAGAGATAGGCTTAACTGTACGTGGTTCTGCACCAGTATAATCAGCACTTGGACGGATAATACGGTTATTAGAGCGTTGCTCCATGACGTGCGCAGCCCAACCTGTTAAACGTGAACAAACGAAGATAGGTGTAAACAACTTAGTTGGAATACCCATATAGTTATAAGTAGAAGCATGGAAAAAATCAGCGTTACAGAATAATTTTTTCGTATCCCACATAAACTCTTCACAAGCAACTGAGATATCATAAAGTGATGTATCTCCATTTTCTGCTGCGAGTTTTTCAGACCATGCTTTGATAATGACATTACGTGGATCTGACGTGCGGTAAATTGCATGACCAAAGCCCATAATTTTTTCTTTACGTTCAAGCATACCTGCCATTTGCTCTTTAGCATCAGCAGGAGAAGTGAATTTTTGGATCATATCCATAGCGGCTTCGTTAGCGCCACCGTGAAGTGGTCCACGCAACGTACCAATTGCACCGGTAATACAAGAGAACATATCTGATAAAGTTGAAGCACATACGCGCGCAGTAAATGTTGACGCGTTAAATTCATGCTCAGCATATAAAATTAACGAAACATCCATAACACGTTCATGCTGTGCAGATGGGCTTTCACCATTAAGCAGACGTAAGAAGTGACCACCAAGTGACTCTTCTTCACTTGTACAGTCAATTTCAACACCGTCATGAGAAAATTTATACCAGTAACACATGATTGCTGGAAACGCTGCTAATAAACGGTTAGCTGCTTTATTTTGCTCAGAAAAATCTACTTCTGGTTCAAGATTACCTAAGAAAGAACAACCTGTACGCATAACATCCATTGGATGTGTTTCTTTAGGAATTAGTTTTAAAACGTCTTTTAATGCTTGTGGAATGTCACGCATCGCTAGTAATTCAGCTTTGTACTCAACTAATTGACCCGTTGTAGGTAATTCACCGTTGAATAATAAAAAAGCCACTTCTTCAAAGGTTGCATTATCAGCTAAATCAGAAACGTCATAACCACAATAAGTTAAACCACTGCCTGATTGACCAACAGTACAAAGAGCCGTTTCACCTGCGCTTTGACCACGTAAACCTGCACCACCAATTTTTTTCTCTGACATAATTCTTTCCTCATTCTTTAATATTTTTATAGGTAAATTACTTATTTTTTCCATCAGCAAATAACGAATCTAGTTTTTGCTCATAATCGTGGTAACCAAGATAGTCATACAAATCCATACGTGTTTGCATGTTGTCAATTTCAGCTTTTTGATCACCATCATTCAATAGTGTTCTGTAAACAGATTCAGCCGCTTTGTTCATGGCACGAAATGCTGATAATGGATAAAGCACCATTGCACAACCCCATTCACCTAATTGTTCTTTATTCCAAAGTTCTGTTTGACCAAATTCAGTGATATTTGCAAGCACAGGAACATCTAAAGCTTCAGTAAAAGCACGGTAATGTTCTTCTGTTTGAATTGCTTCAGCAAAAATACCATCAGCACCTGCTGCAACGTATGCTTTAGCACGCTCAATAGCTGCTTCTAGACCTTCTTGAGCAAAAGCATCTGTACGAGCCATGATGAAAAAATCAGGGTCAATACGTGCATCAACAGCGGCGCGAATACGGTCAGCCATTTCTTCTGTTGAAACAATTTCTTTATTTGGACGATGGCCACAACGCTTTTGCGCTACTTGGTCTTCAATATGAACAGCTGCTGCACCTGCTTTTTCCATATCTCGGATAGTTTTAGCTATGTTGAACGCGCCGCCCCATCCCGTATCGATATCGACAAGCAAAGGTAAGCTTGATGCGCCAGTAATGCGTTGAACATCAGCAATAACATCATTTAACGACGTCATACCAAGATCTGGTAAACCATAAGAGGCATTGGCTACACCGCCACCTGATAAATATATGGCTTGATGACCAATTTGCTCAGCCATCATAGCGCTGTAGGCATTGATTGTGCCGACAACTTGTAGTGGTTTGTTATTTACTAACGCTTGGCGAAACTTTGCGCCTGCAGATAATGGACTAGTCATGATATATTTCCTCTTAAGACTTGATGAGTTGAATTTTGTTTTGCTCTTTTTGAGCGATTTCTTTTGTTATTTTATTTTCGATATTTTTACGTGATGCAGCGATATGACGTCGCATTAGCATTTCTGCCAATTCTCCATCTCTATCTGCAATTGCTTGGATTATGCGAGAATGTTCATCAAAAGCACGACTAGCTCTAGGGCTATTCATACCAAATTGACAACGATACATACGAATTAAGTGATATAGCTGGCCACAGATCAATTCGATTAATTGTTTATTATGACTACCTAAAATAACCTTATAATGAAAATCAAGATCACCTTTTTCTTGATAGTAAGCTACGCCATCTTGCAGCGCTTTATCACCGGCATGTTGAGTGAGCATATCTTGCATGTGCTCGACTTCTTCATCGGTCATATTCATTGCAGCTTGACGACATGCCATACCCTCAAGTGCTTCTCTTGTTATATATAACTCAAGTAAACCTTCTATAGTGCAATCAACGACACGTGAGCCAACATTGGCCTTACGCTCTATCAAATGGCATTTTTCTAAGCGATTTAACGCTTCACGCAATGTAGAACGACTTATTTGGTAATGCTTGGCAAGCTCAGGTTCGCTAATTTTGCTACCTGCTGCCATTTCGCCTTCAACAATGGCAAATTGAAGCTGTTCAAAAACTTTATCTGCCGTAGTAACCGCGGCTTGTTTGGTTGGATTTTGTAAAAGCATAGTGTGCCTTATAAACCTAAATATAAACGTTAAGGTAATGTTGTCTAACTACACAAAATTGTCGACAAACATAATAATATGAATCAATAATATCTGAAAACCTGAATTAATCAAGTAGACTTAAGTATAATTGTCGACAATTTTTAATTTAGTTGAAAAATTAACTAAAATTATGCGATAAATAAAGGTGACTAGAAAACTTGAATGGCTAACTGGATGGCTAAGCTATAGCAAACGGATTAATTTATAGATCCATTTGGCGTAAGCTATACAGTTAATTATTGCGATGTGATTACCAACTGCCTAACTAAATAATGGCGATCTGGTGACATAATGAACAAAGCAAACCAAGCTCTAAACACTCTTAAGATCATTGTTGTCAATTCATTCATCAGTTAATTTAATTAGTAAGCTTATTTATTATGCTTAGTTATTAAATTTAGTTAAACGATTTTGAAGATGAAGCACCAAAATATGTTATCCGGATGCCCTACTTTCAGTTAGTTAGTTAGTTAAAAATATAAATTAAAATGAAGAGTTAGGTTGTGTTAAAAATTCAACTTCTTCATCAGTAGACTCTCGATTTAAAATAATATTCCTGTGCGGATACCGACCAAAGCGTTCAATAATGTCTTTGTGTTTCCCTTCAAATTCAACATTACTCGCTATGCCATTAGCCTGATAAAGCGCAAGTGCTTTTTCATGTATGGCTAATGATTCACTGTGCATAAAAGGCATATATAAAAAACTATTCTCTATCGGTTCAAGTGTTTTATCTGCGCCTAAAGCGATAGCTTCTTGCGCTAATGCTAGCGCAATGCCATCATTGGCAAAGGCTTGTGGGGTATCTCGATACATATTGCGCGAAAATTGATCTAATACAATAATTTCTGCAAGTCGTCCTTTAGCCGTTTTACGCCAATGCACTAATTCACATTGTTTTGCCGACTGATGAAGGTCAAAAAACCGAGCGGTTATCTCTTTGTCAAAACTAATATCTTTAATCCACCAGCGAGCAGACTCTATTTCGTTAAACCAAAAATCAATGACTTCCTGATAGTGCATTTTATTTCTCCTGTATCACACATTAAGCTTAATTATTTTGTAAAATAGTTTCATCATACTGATCTATTGTAATTAAATTTTCTGATACAACTCTAACGGCAAGTCATCAGGATCACTAAAAAATGTAAACTGCTTACCCGTATACTCATCCACTCTAATGGGCTCAACCTCAATCCCCAAGCGTGTTAAATACTGACAAACTGTTTCAATGTTTTCCACATTAAATGCCAAATGCCTCAGTCCTTGCGCTTCCGGAAAACTTGGTCTTTTAGCTGCTCCTGGAAAAGAAAACAGCTCGATTTGAGTATCATCATCTAATGCTAAATCTAATTTAAATGAATCGCGATCTGCTCGATAATTTTCTGCTATGATTTTAAAGCCCAAAATTCGAGTATAAAAATCTTTAGATTTTTCATAATCAGAGCAGATAATCGCAACATGATGGATACCATTTAGCACGTTATATTCCTTATAGTGTGGGCACTTAATGAAAAAGGTGAACAGTACTTCTTAGACCGTTAATTTTAAGACAGTTAAACGGTTCACTGATTATTTTTTAGCGAAGCTAAAGAAGCTTCTGCCGTATCATAACCAAGCTTTATCATTTCATCTGCACGATGAAATTCTAGCGTTCCGCAAGCATTACGTGCTACCTCAACAAAATAATCTGCTGGGTATGCAGCGAGTTTTTGTCGAGCAATAGTACTTTGCATAGCATCGAATGCCTGGTTGACAACGTCATAAGCGCCCCACTCATTTGCATTGTGCAGCACAGCTTTACTTTTAAATCGTGCTAAAAAATTATCCAATTTACTTGAAGGCTTATTATCAATAAGACTTACCTGAGTCTCAGCATCATTTAGTGTTTTAATACTTCCACCTAAATTGACTGCAATTGAAAAGTCAGTACTATCACTAAACGTTGGCGCAATGGGTACCGGATTAAGGACACCCCCATCAATTAGGTCGACACCATTGTAATGAAAAGGCGTAAAAAATAGCGGTAATGAAATAGAAGCCCTGATCGCACTAAATAAACTGCCCGAGCTTAGCCATACTTCCTTTTCATTTGCTATATCAGCGGCAACCGCTGTGTATTTAATGGGAAGATCTTCAATGTTGATGTCTCCTACTAACTCGGTTAGTGTCGCAATTATTTTGTCCCCTTTAACCAGACCATTTTTTTGCCACGATAAATCCAGTAAAGTAAAAATATCAACTTTACTTATGTCTCTTACCCAGTGCTCAAATACATCAAGTTTACCTGCAGCATAAATACCACCAATAAGTGCGCCCATCGAACAACCAGAAATAGAAGCAATTTCAAACCCCTGCTCTTCCAACCAATGTATAACACCAATATGCGCTAATCCTCTTGCGCCACCACTACCTAACACAAGAGAGATAGAGGTTTTCTTATTTTCTGACATCCATTTTCCTTTCAACTTACGATCGAGTGATACTTATCAAAACACTTAATTCAGAAAATTAGAATGGTTGCTTTTCATGAGAGGGTAAATCTAAAGGCAACTTAAACCATGCTTGCTTTTCACTGGTCCAAATATGCATAGTGGGTTGTATGACTCTGGTATCTTCTAATGTACTTGGTTTTAATTTTATTTTATCTGGAAAATTCGGATTAAAGTGGTAGATACGATTACCACAACAAGGACAAAACTTTGCGCCGTTAGTATTGCCATTATCTGCTAAGCGACTCCAATCAGACATTTCTCCAGTAAAAACAACATCGCTAGCATTAACTACCGCTGTAATACTAAAAGCACTTGTTGATAACTTTTGACATTGACGGCAATGGCAAGCCGCAACCATAAGTGGTGCAGCTAATAATTGATAGGTCACTTGTCCACATTGACAGGCACCTTTTATAGGATAGTTAATTTCGAGCATATTACTTCCTTATTACAATTCAATCAGATGAAAATTCATATTTAATAATACTATAAAGTGAAAATAAAACGCTGCCAACGATAAACTCACAATAATACCAATTCCATTAAATTTATTCCCACCTCAGAGCTATGTCAGAAGAGTTATAACAAACAAAATTTTTGCTGGTATAGTCATTCTATATCTCACAAATTTGTGCAGTTATTGCTTTTCTGACAAGCTCCCTAGGGCGAGTACCTAATAAAAAGTAAAGGCTTACATGCTGTGTTATTGATTTTGACAAGGACGCTGCATGGATGCAGCTTATTAGAGAATGCAGGAGCATATTCTCCTGAATAACCATTCTCTTCAATCAATGCCTTGCCTTTAAGCCTTTTAATTCTCGCTGAGTGGGAAATAACTTAATGGACTTGGTATAAAATAATAAGCACTAAAAATTTGGCAAAAAAAAACCCACGTAATATTTACATATTACGTGGGTTTTCTTGTGTAGTTACTTGCTTACTTATACAAGAAAGAAAGTGGCATCCCTAAGGGGATTCGAACCCCTGTTACCGCCGTGAAAGGGCGGTGTCCTAGGCCTCTAG
>OJGO01000585.1_pt1 | contig 11732 bp, 9 predicted proteins | sample 1594871 | NCBI WGS metagenome assembly OJGO01 (sample SAMN05416798, study PRJEB24817) | seawater metagenome | isolation source: Sea water | place: Canada:Atlantic | collected 2013-07 | reverse complement strand
CCTAAACAAATTCGCCTTGTTATTGAACATCTAACATAGCTCTGAGTTGGGAAGACATTTAATCAAATTGGTATTAATCGCGTTAATAGTTGATTTAGGATTTTTAATATCTCATGAATGAAAAAGCCACATTACTGGCTTTGCAGGTAATGTGGCTGGGTAAATGATGATGCTAAAGAAAAGTTTAGCTTAAGTTGTTGTAAATAAAGTTAGTGCATGGCTTTAACTTCTTGGCGTTTTTGATGTAATAGCGGTTCTGTATAGCCGCTTGGCTGTTCTTTACCATGGAAAATAAGATCGGCGGCAGCCTTAAAAGCAGTACTTAGCTCAAAATCTGTGCCGATAGCAATATAGCTGCTATCAGTAGCATTTTGTTGATCAACAACTTCAGCCATGCGGCGTAGTGATTCAAGTACTTGGCTTTCACTGATCACACCATGATGAAGCCAGTTACAAACATGCTGACTCGATATTCGTAAGGTCGCTCTGTCTTCCATGCGAGCAATATTGTCGATATCGGGTACTTTTGAACAGCCAATGCCTTGATTTACCCAACGAACTACATAACCCAATAAACCTTGAATGTTGTTGTCTAATTCTTTTTGAATGGCTGTTGCTGATAATTCGGTTTGATTTTTCAGCAAAGGTATCGTTAACAATTCAGTTAAATCATCAATGGTTCCTGGCAAAGAAAACTCAGCTTTCATGGCACTTTGAATGTCTTGAACATTGACTTTATGATAATGCATGACATGCAAGGTCGCGGCAGTAGGCGAGGGAACCCAAGCACAATTTGCTCCTGATTTTGGGTGGGCTATTTTACTGTTAACCATTTCGGACATTTGATCCGGTATTGCCCACATACCTTTACCTATTTGTGCTTTACCTTGCAGACCTGCTTGTAAACCAATTCTGACATTTCTATTTTCATAGGCTGTAATCCAGGGTTCATCTTTCATCAAGGCTTTTTGTGCCATAGCACCTGCGTGCATGCTGGTATGAATCTCATCACCTGTGCGATCTAAAAACCCGGTATTAATGAATGCGAGACGTGTTTGCGCGGCGCGGATACATTCTTTCAAATTAGCCGAAGTGCGACGTTCTTCATCCATGATGCCCATTTTTATGGTGTTTTGCGCTAAGCCCAAATGACGTTCAATAGCGCTAAATAAATCATGGCTAAAGGTGACTTCTTCAGGGCCATGCATTTTAGGTTTTACTATGTAAATACTGCCTTGTTTAGAGTTTTTGAATTTCGAAGTACCTTGTAAATCATGCAGTGAAATTAAACTGGTGATAAGGCCATCAACAATACCTTCAGGCACTTTTTCATCCGTTGCCGTGACGATTGCATCGGTTGTCATTAAGTGACCGACGTTACGAATAAATTGCAGACTTCTCCCGGGTAAAGTGATTTCTTTTTGCTCAGGAGATAAATAGTTGCGATCATGATTTAGGGTGCGGGTGATGGTTTTAGTGCCTTTTTGAATAATCTCAGCAAGATCGCCTTTCATTAAGCCTAACCAATTACGATAAACTGCGGTCTTGTCCGAGGCATCCACCGCGGCAATGGAATCTTCACAGTCTTGAATAGTACTTAACGCTGACTCTAACACCACATCTTTTACTGAAGCTGCATCGGTTTTGCCAACAACATTGTCTTCATCTATTTGGATTTCAATATGCAAACCATTGTGACGACAAAGCAGTGCGGAGGGAGCAGCGGTAGAGCCGTTATAACCGACAAACTGTTCAACATTTTTTAGCTGTACTTGTTCACCAGTAAAAAGGGTCACAGTAAATTGTTTTTTGACGATATGATACCTCACCGCATCAATATGACTACCGCGGGTTAACGGTAAAGTTTCGTCTAAAAATCTGCGAGCATATGCTTGAACTCTGCGTCCGCGAATAGGATTGAAATCCTTGGTTTGTTTAGCGCCGTTATCGTCACCAATAACATCGGTGCCATATAAAGCGTCATATAAACTACCCCAACGTGCGTTAGCCGCATTAAGAGAAAATCGTGCATTCATCAAGGGCACGACCAGTTGAGGGCCTGCGACAAGGGCAACCTCATCATCTACATTTTTAGTTGAGATAGTAAAATCTGCTTTTTCATCGACTAAATAGCCAATCTCTTTCAAAAACAACTCATAGCGTTGCTGGTTAAAAGGCTGATTAGCAGTGTCAGCGTGCCAAACATCAATATGCGTCTGTAAATTGGCTCTGGTCGCCAACAGTTGCTGATTACGTGGAGTAAATTCAGCTAATACGTCGGCAACAGAATCCCAGAAGTCATTGGCATGAATGTTAAGACCAGGTAATACTTCATGATTGACTAAGTTATACAAACAGCCTGAAACCTTATAACCGTGCTTGATTGTTTTTTGCTTCATTCTTTATCCTTTATCTTGGTCTTCATTTTTGCTTAACCACAGTGACAACGTTAGGCGTTCTTCCTCTGTCATTTGGGTTTTGTTCATAAACGGCATGTCCTTAGAATGAACAACGCGAGCTTCAATTCTTGGTGCCCATTGTTTGATTGAAGCGATGTCTGAAAAGATAACGCCACCTTGTGGTGATGTAAATACATCGTCAGTGGGGGCTTCTGAATGACAGGCACTACAACGGGTTTCAATAATATGTTGTACTTGCGCATTACTCACATCGTGCTGTTTTTGCTCGGCGGTGAGTTCGACTGTCTTTGGAGCAATAGCGTAGGCAAGCACAATAGTGGCGATAATTGAGCTTACAAGAACCATAGGTTTTTGTTTACCAAAATGGCGTAATACAAAATACTGGCGCACTGCAGCAGTGATTAAGATAATGGCCATCAATACTAACCAATTTGCACTGTGGTTATAGGTGATCGGGTAGTGATTTGAAATCATGATAAACAACACAGGTAAGGTGATATAAGTGTTGTGCGTTGAGCGTAACTTGGCGTTAAGACCATATTTAGCGTCAGGTGTAGCACCTTCTTCTACCGCTTTTACTAACGCGCGTTGAGATGGCATGATGCCAAAAAATACGTTACCAGCCATGATGGTACCTAAAATGGCTCCCATATGCATGTAGGCACCGCGGGCGCTAAATACTTGAGTTAAGCCGTAAGACAAAGCGGTGGCAATAATAAATAAAATAACTGCCAATACTAAGCCATGATCTTTAAGTTTAGTGCGTACCAATAACTCATAACTACCGACACCAATAATGATAGCCCCCAGCCCTAAGCCAATAGCTTGCCATTGAGTTAATTCTTGCACGCGAGGGTCAATGAGATAAGACTCAGCGCCAACATAGAACATAAGTGACAGTAGTAAGAAACCTGTGATCCACGTGGTGTAAGCTTCCCACTTAAACCAATGTAACGTGGTTGGCATTTTAGGTGGCGCTAATTTATATTTTGCTACTTCATAGAAACCACCACCATGAATGGCCCAAAGATCACCTGAAATGCCTTTTTCGGCCTTTTCTTCGGGTGGTTTTTCGAGATGGTTATCTAACCAAACAAAGTAAAATGATGCACCGATCCAAGCGATACCAACGATAAGATGTGCGAAGCGAATGATTAAATTTAACCACTCAGTAATATACGGGTCCATAGTCTTTCCTTTTGTACGCCTACCTTAGGTAGACGTTTTATAATTTTATGATTAACTAATATTTTTAAATAGGGTTTGTAAGTGATGTTGCCTTAGCCCCGCGCTTGGCAACCGTCTGTTATATCTAGTACTGGTATTTTTATTGGCTTCTTAATTTTTAGTAAGAGAAGCTTTTTAAAATAAATTTACCATTAGTGAATTAGTTGAAGACTGAAGTTTGTGAGTACAAAGAAGAGGCACGGAATTTATAAATATAAATGAGTACTTCTGATGCCGTATTCGCAAGTTTCAGGTATTAACTAATTTGTTAATTAAACGCGTTCTCCCATGATATGCGTGGCTTTGACGTGTCTATCATCGCCTAACATACTCAATACGAACAATTTTTCGGTTAACGTTTTACAGCGTTTAATGCGTACATCCATTAAAGGTGTTGCTTGATAATCAAGCACGATAAAGTCAGCTTCAGCGCCTTTGACAAAGTTACCTATCGTCCCTTCTAAATCTAAAGCAATAGCACCACCTAAGGTCGCTAAATATAAGGATTTGTAGGGACTTAATTTATCACCACGTAATTGCTGAGTTTTGTAACCTTCGTTGAGTGTGGTTAACATAGAAAAACTACTGCCGGCGCCAATGTCTGTGCCTAAGCCGACATTCACATCAAATGCTTCTGCTTGCTTTAAGTTAAAACAACCACTGCCTAAAAATAAGTTTGAGGTTGGGCAAAAGGCAATTGCTGAGTCAGTATCACTTAAGCGCTGACACTCATGATCATGCAAATGTACACCATGAGCAAAAACACTACGGCGACCTAATAAGCTGCTTTTATCGTACACATCAAGATAACCGTCACTGTCAGGGAATAATTCACTCACCCAAGCGATTTCATCTTTGTTTTCAGATAAATGGGTATGTAAATAAACACCAGGATATTCTTTTAATAACTCACCGGCTTTATTAAGTTGCTCTGTTGAACAAGTAGGGGCAAAACGTGGGGTTATCGCATACTGTAGTCTGTCGATGTTATGCCATTTCTCAATGAGCGCTTTACTGTCGGCATAGCCTGATTCAACCGTATCTGATAAATCTTCAGGACAGTTTTGATTCATCAATACTTTACCGCAAATCATGCGTAATTTTTTCTGCTGAGCGACGGTAAAAAAGGCTTCAACAGACTCTTTATGTACCGTGCCAAACACTAATGCTGTGGTGGTACCAGCATCTAATAACTGGCTTAAGAAAAATTCAGCAACACGTTTACCATGTTCCATATCAGCAAATTGTTTTTCTTCAGGGAAAGTATAGTTTTCTAACCACTCAAGTAATTGTTCGCCGTAAGAAGCGACCATTTCAGATTGCGCATAATGAACATGAGTATCAATAAACCCTGGCATGATAAGGCCGTTGTCATATTGAGTGATGACAACCTCAGCGGGTAAGGATGTCAGTAAATCCTTGGCGTTACCGACGGCTTCAACTAAACCATTATTGATGACTAGTAGTCCATCTTCAAAGTACTGATAACTCTCTTCTTCTGCTACTTTGGCAGGATCTGCTAAAAAGTGCAGCACTTCGCCACGGTATGCTTTGCGGCCGGTACTTGTAGCTTTACTAATTGCTTCACTTGTTGAAGAAGTGTTTGCAGTGTTGTTCGACATATTTCTTAACCTATTACTTATTAAATTTTGCTATTACTGGGTATGGTGCTGTTGTTCTCGGTCTTATACCGTATTGTTTACTTTCTGTTTTGTTTTTTATCTTTTACTACTCAGTTGTTAATGTGATGACAAGTGAACCGTCGAGTTTTTCAACATCGCAGTTATCGCCTTTACCGCCACGGTCAACCACGAGAAAGTCACTCACTTCATTGAGCGCTAAACAAAAGTGATGCCACGTACCTTTATGGTAATTAACGCCTTGCTTGCTGCTGGCTAAAAATACTTCAATTTTGCTGGTATCAAGCTCACCTGATGGCGCAACTACAACCACATAAGGTTGATTACTCATTGGAATAAATGCTTGGCTGCCTAAGGGGTGACGCTCCATCATTTCTATCGGTAACGGAAAAGCCAGCGGAGTAGAACGAAAAATATTAAGCAGGGTTTTACCTTGTTGCTCTGTAACATCAACCTCGGCAAGATCGTGATAACGCATGGTATGGCCATCATTAATAGCAAAATGTTCAGCACTTTCGGACACTGAAATTACATCGCCATAAACAGCAAAGTTCTCTGCTGTTAATTGCTGGGGGACAACATTAATGATTTTATCGCTCATCTTATCTCTCGTTTAACGGTTGTGGCTTAATACTATTTTATTTATGCAAAAGCTGTTTATTGATACTTAACTATTGTTGCCTAGCGACTAACTACCACGGTATGTTGAGTAACCGTATGCGGTTAATAGCAGTGGGATATGATAATGAGTACCACTGGCATCTATTTCAAAAACGATATCGACGTATGGATAAAAACCTGTTTCCTGGTTGGCTTCAAAATAGACCGCTGTAGCAAAGTGCATACGATAAATACCTGCGGGTAATGTTTCATTTTCAGCTAATAAACCGGGTAAACGTCCATCTTCATTAGTAACGCCACCATTAACTTCTTTCCAAGCTGCACCGTCTTGGGCAAACAAGGTAATAGGTACATTTCGTGCAGGTAAACCACGGGTAGTATCAAGTATGTGGGTAGTAATTTGACTCATAACTTTTCCTTAAAAAATGGCTTTATTATTCAAAGTAATTGCTATTATGATTAACCTTCAGCTAAGGCTTTATCTATACGCAGTTGAAAGATCTTACGTTGTTCTTCTGCGGCATTAATAAGCTCTTGGGCTTTATTATTAGGCAGGCGAGCTTGCAGTAAATCAGACATTTGTTTTGCGCTTTTTCCTGTTGCACAAACAATAAAGATAAAGCCAAACTTTGCTTCGTAATCAGCGTTACCTTGAGAAAGCACTTCCAATACCTCGTCATTGGCTTCTTTAACGAGTCCTTGCTCATTACCAGCTAATTCTTTGGTATTTGCATATTTAGCACGCAAGCTGCTGACATCACCAATTTTGGGATGACCTTCAAAAGCTTCAAAATAATCTTGTTCGGTTAAACCTAACCATGCGTTATCTGCTGCTTGTGTTAATGCTGCTTCACTAGCAAATGGACGGGCATTAACCATATTGTTAACCCACGCACTTGAAGTACAACATTGCATGAACGTATGGCTAGCATCTGCTACTGGTAATTGGTTCAAATCTTCTAATATCATGTTCTTTTCCTTGCTTTTTATCCTTAGCAATGGCATTTAAAAAATGCCATTGCTAAGTGTGCAAATTAACCTTGGCGGTTACCAAAAACACGCATGCGAGAAATACCACCATCAGGAAAGATGCTTAAACGTACATGAGTAAATGGTTGCTCTTTTTCAACGATGATCTCTTTAGTGAATAAGTGTTCACGATGAGCATATAACTTAGTGCTTGGAATTATGGCTGTCCAAGTTACAGGTGCTGCATTTGTGGTGAAATCATCACTATCACTGATACAACCTTCCAGCATAAAGGTATCGGGGAAGTTACCTTTAAAATGACACGTATCAATGATTACCTTGTTGACACTTCCGGTAGCGGCAAGTTTTACGATGGACCAATCAGGACCAGGATCACGACGACGTTTAGTTTCCCAACCATCACCCATGTTCACACCACGACCTGGCATAATGAGATTGTTTTTATCGCTGAAAAACATGTCGCTCACTAACAATGCTTTAGCGCCATTTCTAATTGACGCTAAATCGATTAGTTCACCGTCAACAAAATCATTCCAGTTAACTTCTGCTTCACCGTAAACACGGAAACGCGCAATACCACCATCAGGAAACATAGTTAAACGCACATGAGTAAAAGCCGTGTTATTAATCTTTTTTTCAGCGTCGAGGACAAAAAGATTTTGGCTGTGTGCTTCAACATCAGTGGCTTCAAAAATAGTATGCCAAACAGTATCTTTGTTTGGTTGAACTTCACTTACACAGGCTTCAACCGATACTTTTTCTGGCGCATTGCCACGAAAGTAGTTGGTATCAATATCAAAAGCACGGATAACACCACTGATACCTAAACGAATAATACACCAATCTGAATCACGACCATTGTTACGACCATAACTTCTGCGTGATTCCCAACCGTCCATCCATTTACCACGTTCAGTAAATTTCTCTTCGATAAAAATACCACGACCGGGTTTTAATAAATTTTCCATTTCAGCAAAGAAATCATCACTACATGACAGTGTTTCACCGCCAACGCGTTCGCTAGCTAAATCGACATAATGTGTTTTTAATTCTTGCTCTAATGCTGCATCATCTGTCGATAATTTGTTTTGTGCTAACCAATCTTCAATCATTACTTCATCTCCTGTTAACGCTTTGTTAGCCAAACCTTTCAAAGGCTCCGCTAGGTTGCGTGAGTGTTAGTTTGTTTTAGTTCTTATTGTTAATTTTTAATTTATTTCATTTGTTAAGTAGAAGACTGCTAACTTACAGCTGGCCTTTAAGTAACGGTCTGCCAATCGGTGAACTGATAAATTGGTCATTACAGTAAACTTGCTGACCACGAACAAATGTTTGCATTATTTGGCCATCAACTTTGCGTCCCACATAAGGGGTGATTTTATGTTTATGTTTGATCATATCAGTGCTGATGATAAAACTGGCTGTGTCATCAAAAACCATGAGATCGGCATGATGTCCAACAGATATTTGGCCTTTTATTTTATCTAAACCAGCAAACTTGGCGGTTTCATGTGACATCAAACGGGCTAAATCAACCAGAGTGAAATCACGATTTTTTGCTTCGGTCCAAATAAGGGGTAAACCAAATTGCAGTGCTGAAATACCGCCCCATGCTTTTTCAATATCACCGGTATCTATGTGTTTTAATTGCGGTGTACACGGTGAGTGATCTGAGACGATAAAACTAATGCGACCATCAGTTACTGCTTGCCATAACTGCTCTCTGTTTTTGTTTTCGCGAATAGGTGGACAACATTTAAATAACGTTTTGCCATCAGGAATGTTTTCTGAGGCAATAGTTAAATAATGTGGACAGGTTTCTGCGGTAAAACGCAAGCCTTCAGCTTTTGCTTTTGCAATGGTATCAAGGGCTTCATCAGAGGATAAATGCACTATGTGAATTTTACAGTTATCACCGGCTGCTTTTGATTCACGCGCCATGTCTACCATTAACGAGATAGCATTGTTTTCCCAGCTTTTAGGCCGTGATTCTAAAAAACTATTGTATTTATCGGTAATTTTAACGTCGTCAAAACTGCCGCAATCTAGTTCAGCATGAATCAAATATGGCACGTCGTGTTTCGCTAAAATAGGCATAGCAGCACGAATGTCTTTTGCAGCAACATTAGGGAATTCTTCAATGCCTGAGTCGATTAAGAAGGATTTAACGCCTAAAACACCTGCAGTTAGTAAATCATCAAGTTCGTCAATATTGTCAGGGATAACGCCACCCCAAAAGCCACAATCTACCCAAAGTTTGTCATGTACTGACGCTAGCTTTTCTTCAAAAGCAGCTTTGGTTGTTGTAACTGGGATACAGTTCAATGGCATATCAACTAAGGTAGTGATACCACCTGCCGCTGCTGCTTGAGTTGCGGTATTAAAACCTTCCCATTCGGTGCGACCTGGCTCATTAATATGAACATGAGAGTCAACCAAGCCTGGCATAAGTACCTGTTCACCTAAATCGGTTATTGGGCAATCAAGGGCTTGTCCATAAGGGTGAATGTTATGGATTAGTTGACCTTTTATTTCGATGCAGGCAGCGATCATTTCGCTCTGATCACCAGCATGAACAATAACTTTTTTACTTTGCAGGGCAAAATGAGACACCTTGCTTCTCCTTAAAATTTGATAAACGTGAACGTTGAGAATACTTATACTCATTGCTCGAACTGACTTCTTCCGTCATTAAACTTTTTAGCTCTTGCCAAGCGACACCTTGTTTAGTGCTTTGTGGTTTGGCATCTTTTTGTTTGTTGGCACTGGGATTAGCTAATGCTTGTGACGCTAGCTCAGCTTGATACAGCTGAATAATTTCACCAGCAACTGACACTGCTACTTCCATCGGCAACTTACCTTGTACCTGCGATAATCCAATGGGGCAGTTCATCTTCTCTACTAAGCTTTTAGCAATATCACGATGCTGGAATCGTTGTTGAAAACGACGCCATTTGGTATCAGAGGCAATTAAACCTAAATAAGCAAAATCAGCGCGTTTTAAAGTATTGTGACTGATCTCAAAATCCAGTTGATGGTTATGCGTCATGACAATGTAATAACTATTCGCTGGCATGAGAGCAACTTCTTCAGCCGGGTTTTCACTGACTAATGTGGTGACATTATGATAATTGCCTGCGTCATCGGGGAATTGATCCGCACGGCTATCAACCCAAGTAATGCTGCAAGGTAAACCAGCAAGAATAGGCATTAGTGCTTTACCCACATGACCTGCGCCAAACAGCATGATATTGACACCACTGGCGCTAAAACTTTCAAACAATACGCTGGCATTACCACCACAACATTGACCAAGTTGTGCACCTAACTGAAAATGTTCTAGCTGTTGGCAATCATCTCCAGCCATTAACAGCTGGTGTGCATGTTTAATCACTTTATGTTCAAGGTGACCGCCACCTATGGTGTCAAAAATATCATCATGGGTTATCACCATTTTGGTACCACTATTACGCGGAGTTGAACCAGTTACCCCAACAATTGTCGCGATAACATAGGCTTTGCCTTGTTTGTTCAATTGGTGTGCTGCACCAGTCCAATTCATTTTCATGATGATATTCCTATTTATTCCGACTTAATTCAGATGAAAGGGCGAATTACTTCGCCGTCGCTGCTTTAACGGCTTCAACTGCAAACAATACTCGCTCTGGTGTTGCTGGCGTATCTAGTTTCGGATTAGTTTTGTAATCATTAACACTGGCGATAGCATCTTTAATTGCAGACCAAACGGCCATACCTAACATAAATGGTGGTTCACCAACGGCTTTAGAGTTGTAAATGGTGTGCTCACGGTTTGGTGCATCAGGCACTAAGGCGACACGGAAATCTTTAGGTGCATCGTTAATTGCTGGAATTTTGTAGGTCGCTGGATTGTTTGAAAGTAAACGACCTTGTTCATTCCATACTAATTCTTCAGTGGTTAACCAACCCATACCTTGAACAAAAGCGCCTTCAATTTGGCCAATATCAATTGCTGGGTTAATTGAGTGACCAACATCTTGTAAAATATCGGCACGTAAGGTTTTGTATTCACCCGTTAAAGTATCAATGATAACTTCTGATACAGCGGCACCCGTTGCATAGTAGAAGAACGGACGACCTTTACCTGTAGCACGGTCAAAATGAATTTTAGGGGTCTTATAGAAGCCGGTAGAAGATAAAGATACACGGCCCATGTAAGCTATTTGTGAAAATTCAGCGAATGAGAATGTTTGCTCACCGACAATCACATTGTTGTTTTCAAAATGAACTTGTTCTGCTTCAACCTGATATTTCTCACAAGCAAAGTCAATGAGACGTTGTTTAATGGTTTTAGCCGCCGCTTCTGCCGCTTTACCATTTAAGTCAGTACCTGATGAAGCTGCAGTTGGAGATGAGTTAGGTACTTTATCGGTACGTGCTGAAGAACAGGCAACCGTATCTACATCAACTTGGAATTCTTCAGCAACAATTTGCGCTACTTTAGTATTCAAACCTTGGCCCATTTCACTGCCGCCATGGCTTAAGTGAATGGTGCCATCAGTGTAAACATGAACAAGTGCGCCAGCTTGGTTCAAATGCTGTACCGTAAATGAAATACCAAATTTAACGGGTGTTAAGGCAATGCCTTTTTTCAAAATAGGGCTGGTAGCGTTAAATTCAGTAATGGCTTTACGACGTGCTTGGTAATCAGAACTTTCTTCTAATGACTCAATAACTTCGCTTAAGTTATTATGCTCAACTTTTTGATGGTAGTGGGTTTCGTTACGGTCATCAGTGCCGTATAAGTTTACTTTACGAATGTCTAACGGGTCTTTACCTAAATGACGCGCAATAT
>OJGO01000584.1_pt1 | contig 11741 bp, 11 predicted proteins | sample 1594871 | NCBI WGS metagenome assembly OJGO01 (sample SAMN05416798, study PRJEB24817) | seawater metagenome | isolation source: Sea water | place: Canada:Atlantic | collected 2013-07 | reverse complement strand
AGCGTCAGATGTGTATAAGAGACAGAATATAATAGGCGCTTCAGCGCTGCTTGGTTCTCTTCCAAGAACTTTTTTACCAATGAAATTATTCATATTGATATTAGCTTGGTGTAAATATAATCGCTTAATGTCATCAGCACCTATATCCATTTTTGCCATTTCACTGGTAATTAAATTAGACACCATAGGCAAAACTTCTTTAAACACTTTTCGTCCCTGCTGGATAAAGAATTTGTCATCATTATCCGAGTTTTCTGGACTACAGTTATTCATATAACCAATATTACTACGAATATTATTAGAAAAACTGGTCATTGGTTTTTCACTGATGATTTTAAAAACATGCTCCGCATTAGCGGTACTTTCATCTTCGATAATTGATGCCGTTGCTACATCACCAAAAATAAAATGACTATCTCTATCTCGATAATTAATTTGTGGTGATAGTATTTCAGGGTTAATGACCAACACTGTTTTTGCTGTGCCACTACGAATAGCATTTGCTGCATTGATAATGCCAAACGTTGCTGCCGAACAAGCGACCAACATATCAAACCCCCAACCACCACAGCCAAGGGCATTTTGTATTTCAATTGCCATGGCAGGATATGAACGCTGGGTATAAGCACAAGCAACAATAATCAGATCAATATCTTCTGGCGTTTTATTGGCAGCTAACATAGCTTCCTTAGCAGCTGCTACACCTATTTCTGCCTGCATAGAGAGTTGATCATTTTCGCGTTCGGTATAACGTGGCGACATAATATCGACATCTAAAATACTTTCTTTCTCCATGACATAACGACTTTTTATGCCTGATGCTTTTTCTATAAAACTACTGTTTGAAGGAGATAATGCGTCTATCTCACCATTTTCGATCTCTTGACTATGAGTAAGATTAAATTTCTCTACGTATTGGTTAAAACAGTGTACTAATTCATCATTTGAGATGCTCTGAGTTGGCGTGTATAACCCAGTTCCACTAATCACTACGGCCATAATAGGTCTCTTAAAATAAGGGGTAAATATCATTGTATTTATGCGACAACGACGTACTTAAGACAAGTATACTGGTATGACCATGCAATTACCACAAACTCAAATAATGTCGTAAAGCTATCAAAACCTTACTTTACTTGCCTATTTATAATACTAATACTACACCACAAAACTATGGTTTCAATTTTTAATTAACAGCATAGTTGACTACTCTATACCCGCTTCACTTGAAGGTGCTCGTTTTAGCAAGTCAGAGTGATTCATGATCAAGGCGCATTTTTTATAAAGGACACTCATCAATCAATGTTTTGCCCTAAGGTCTTTCTAATTCCAGCTGAATACCGCCTCTACAAGTGGAGCGGGTATATAATGGCTGTCAGACTAAAATGCTAACGCTCAGTATTCCAACTAAATAAGTAGGCCCCTAATACCAAAAAGACACTACTCATCAACAGTAATATATTAATATGAAAACTAATATCACTCAGAGTGGCACCTTCGGTAATTACAGCTCTAGCGCCAGCAACCAAGTGAGTTAACGGCATAAAATCTGCTAACACTTTTAATGTATCAGGCGCTCCTTCTAAACTAAACCACACGCCTGAAAGCATCATCATAGGCCAAGAGGTTACATTTAGTAGGCCACCAATAAGCTCATCACTTTTACTACGGCTTGCCACGAGAAGCCCTAAGCTAATTAAACAAAAAGCGCCTAATGCACCGATAATAAATAGGTCTATATAACTCCCAAGCATGAAGAAGTCGAAAAAAACATTGCAACCGCTATAAACGACCGTTGACATAAACATAACGATGAATAAACGTGATAATAATTGTGCAGAAACAAATTCAAAAGCTGATAACGGCGTTGCTTTTAAACGCTTTAATACTGAGTTTTTCCGATAACGTACAATGACATAACCTACACCAAATAAGCAACTGAACATCATATTCATGCCCAATATCCCTGGCAGTACCCAATCAATATAGCGAATACTTTTGCCACTACTTTGTAAACGAGTAAATCCATGTTGCTGACCAAGAAATATTTTTTCAACTAAATAACTTTTAGATGACTCTTTATTAACCCAATAGCGTTTAGCATTGTAGTCAACCAACAAATCGAGACTGTGACGGCTAAGCTTTGCTTTTGCTAAAGCTAGATCGTCATAGTTGATAAAATCAATAAAGCGTAACTGAGTCAGCGCTGTTTGAGCTGCCTTATCATTCTTTTGTTGTGTGTTTTCTTGTTCTACAAGCAAGCCTATTTTATAGGCTGGACGACCATCACCTGAAAAAATAAAGGAAAAACCGACCAACAAAAGAATTGGAAAGATTAGATTCCAACCGAGTGATGATCTATCACGAAAAAACTCAATATTTCGCGCTTTAAACACAGCAAAAAAACGTTTGAAATTCATATTATGTCCTAAAATATCGGAGTCAGGGTACGTTATGCTTGTAACGAATGGCCTGTAAGTTTCAAAAACAGGTCATCAAGATTTGCCGACTTAACATGCAAGCCATCAAGGGAGACATTATTCCTCATTAACAAGGATAAGGTTTGTTCAACATTTTTGCTCGTGATTTCAATGCGATCAGCTAATTTAGTCCAGCCGTATTCATTGACTAATTCATTCGAAATTTGTGCCTGAGGTAAGTAGATAAAAACATCTTCAAAATGTTTAGCTAACAACTCATGTGGGGTTCCCGCTTCAATTATTCGCCCCAGATCCATGATAACAATATCATCACAAAGCTGTTCCGCTTCATCCATATAGTGGGTTGTCAAAATGACGGTTTTGTTTTGCGCTTTAATATTTTTAATCAATTGCCAAAAATTTCGACGAGCATGGGGATCTAGACCTGTTGTAGGTTCATCTAGAAAAATTATTTGAGGATCATTTATCAAGGCTAATGCCAGTAATAACCGTTGCCTTTGTCCCCCTGACAATAACCGATTATCACGATCTAAAAAGTCACTTAAATCACACAGCTCGATTAGTTGCGTTTGCGGTAATGTGTTTTGATAAAAAGAAGCAAATAAGTTTAAGGTTTCTTTAACGGTTAAAAAATCTTGTAAAGCGGTATGTTGAAATTGAATACCTATTTGTTGAGATATTTGACTATCGACCTGCTGGCCTTGATAAAGCACCTGTCCTGATGAGGCACTTATAATACCTTCCATAATTTCAATTGTTGTTGTTTTTCCTGCGCCATTAGGCCCGAGTAAACCAAAACAATGTCCTTGTTGAACGTCAAAACTCACATTATTAACAGCACAGACATCTTTATAATGCTTACAAAGTGACTGTACGCTGACTGCTGCGCGCATATATTCAATTCCTATTACTCAATAACGATACCTGTTATCAATCAAGATACAGGTTTCAGAGTGCTTGAGCAATTTCAATACAAGGCGCGCCTTTGCATTAATGGTTACTCAGGAGGATATGCTCCTGCATTCTCTAATAACACCATCCATGTAGCGCCCTTACAAAAAAGTGTAACGATGTAGTGGTGTTGCTCAAGCGTTTCGTCGATGGGGCTAAAAATAATTTATATTGCGTTATTCATCTGAACAAAGGAGCAACCATTGTCCAAAATGAATGCCTTACCTGAATCGTTTTTAGCTATCACTGAAACCTGCACTTTGAATGATAGCGGGTATATACAGTGTACTGATTAATCACTAGAAGCAATACTAAATGACATTTGCTTTCAAAAGCTTTACCAAAAACAACAAATGATAATAATTATCATTTGCAACAGATCTTTTATTTGTTTATGATTAATAAAACAAGGGGAGAAAATATGACGACTATTACCACGAACAATATTGACAAAGTACAAGTTGAGATATCTAGCAAGCTATTGTCTTATTTACTTAATTCAGGTTTATTACATTGCGGTGATTGCAAATGTTTAAATGCCAATGCTAAAACAGTTATTTGGCATAATTTACTTGCGAGCAGTACAAGCTGCAATGCCCTCGATGGAGAAGAAGTATTATGTGCTTAACTGTGTCAAATGAATTTGCTTATATGGAAAATTGGCTAACTATGTTGCTTACCACCTATAAAAACAACCCAAGTACTGGGCTGGCTAAAACCATTAGTTTTTATCTCAATAAGCTACTCCATCATGATGACATAAGCTTTTGTGGTGATAAGCAATGTGAATATCTGGCTATGCAACGATTTTGGCGTTGGCATGCTAGAATAATCAAGCCAGCTAATGTTGCCAGTACATTAAGTTCATTAAAGTGATTAATCTGTTTCGTCATGACCAATGGCAGTAGTAAGCCTTGAATAAACATAGTCTTTAATATGTTTATTCAGCATTTTTTTCCCTGTTAAGCCAAACTGTTGACAGACATAGTCACTATCCTGTTTTTGTATTAGCCTGGCAATGAGTACCAAGGACTGCTGTAAGGCTTCTGTAGAATGGTACTTGGCCTCACTCAATAGCTCATGTTTAAGCCATAAATATAAGCTATAACTACAACTGCTATATAAACGTTCACCACGCGAAAATGCCCGAACATTAGCAATATCTCGCACTGATAATACTGTTAAATCTTTTTTAGTATTTTGCCTTAACAGCAACAAAACAAGCTTAGTGCTTAACGCTTTATATTCTTCCAAAAGTAAATAATCAAAACTCTGATAAAAATTACTTTGAAAGTGTTGCTGCTCATGCTCGCTTTTTACACTAAGACCTTTAATTAATAAAGCAGAATGCTCTCCACTCGCTTTGTCCTTAGTAAAACCTATCCTTGCAGGAGAAAACCCAGCACTAAACCAAAAAGAAAGCAGTTCAGGATTAACACCAAAACTAGAGCCAACAAAGTCAACACCTTGTTTTTTAGATAATAATTCAATGTGATGAATAAATTGAGATCCAATACCCTGCTGCTGAACCTGTGGGTGCACAGCAATACGCATAATACGTAAATATTTAAAATTAAAAGCTTGTTCAAAACCGCAATGGCTGAAGAGTGATTGCGGTAAAAAATGGTTACGTAAACGCCGTTCAGAGTTTTTTACTGCTCGAACATCCTCAGCACTAACATCACTTCCTTCATTCATTAATAGCGCAACAGCAAGCATAGTGGCATTTTTCTTTTCTGAAGAAAAAAGACACGTTAATTGCACTTGAGGATTGTCCAATAGTAGCTGTAGATCGCTTGGTTTAGTTTGGTAGTGTGCCGTTACCAACACAGCAAAAACTTGTTTTAACAATGCTTCATCTGCAACGAGTTCTGTAGCTGTGATAACTTTAAACACGGCTTCATCAAGTGTTTTAAAGCTTTCGGTCTTATTAGTAGAGCTCTCTTTATTATCTAATAATGACTGAGGGACAAATGTTGCTTTTATATCGGGTAACTCTGCGTTTAACAAACAGGCATCAAAAACTAATTGCTCAAGCGGATCATTTTCCCGCCACCGGATCGGCTGTTTTAGATGAAGACTCACCCATTGTGGGCATAACCTATCCAGTGTTTTTTGAAATTTTAAAGTGAAACCTCGTCCCGCCCCTTCATAGCCATGGACTGTACTAGAAAAAACCATTCGGTGATAACTTTTAAGTAACTGCTCAAGCAGGTAAACGGGAATTGCCGCAGCTTCATCAACTAAAAGGAGATTAACGTTCACCGGCTCTTTAATTAATTGGTCAACTGCAATAAACCCCAGCCTAGCTTTACCAAAAGTAATCGTATTGCCCTGCTGCTCAAGACTCGTTAAGCTCTGCTTTAATTGTCGATAAAAAACTGACAAGGCCTGAATATCAGGAGCCGTAATAATAATGCTAAACTCGTCATGTTCATGTGCTTTCATCAACTGTGCACAAGCAATAGCCAATGCCGATGACTTGCCTCTACCGCGATCAGCGGTTAATACTAATGGTCTTTTTCTATGGCCAGTCACCACTTTTTCAATAGCTTTGACTGCAGTGTGCTGTTCTGCAGTTTTGCAACCTTGCGGATAAAGCTGCTTGTTGTCTGCTTGTTCTTGTTTATTTGTATTGAAAGAGTTTGCTGGCAGCTCAACCTTTGTTTGAGAAATAAAAGCATGTTCAGGTATGACTTTAACTAATGAATAAAACCGCCTTAAGAAACGACTGCCTTCGCGCTTTAACTTAATTTCAGGTGCAATTAGAAAAAAGATACAACCGGCTTTTAAAGTCCCCGATAACGCAGCAAAAGCATCGATGGTAAATTGACTATCAGCAAAAATGATCACTTCACTTTCACTACCCAATTTATCGCGATAACGTTTTTTCTGCACATTGGCAGGAAAAACGGTGCTATCACCATAAATAAAACAATGACTAGGCACTATTGCAGAGCTAGGTTTGGCCCTTAAAGCCGAAGGTAAAATATCAAGCGACTCAATTAACGAGAGTGCCCAAGAATCACTTCCTGATAGTACAATAAGTCGCCTTTCGTTCGACAAACGGGCGTTTTTTGTATATTCATCAAACCAAGAGGTAAAAATTCGAGCTGGCATAGCTTTTTATAAGCTCCAAAAAATAAATTATAACGGATAATAAAATTAAGTTTATCAAGCATATTTAAGCAAAGAAAATTTAATTTATTCTAGCTTTTTCACGTCATTAAACTCTATACTGCATAAAACCACAAATGAACTATGGTTATCTTGCATAATTTGATCTACATCAATAAAATAAATTAGCAAATTATTAAACTTAGCCCTAAATCTAGCTTACTTTAATCATAAACTTTCGAGAGCATTATGAATCAAGCAACATCTCCTGAACAACAAAAAAAACATGAGCGTAATACCTTCATATTTCTAGCCGTATTCCTAGCTCCCATCCTTTCGGTAATCATTGTTGCCGGCTTTGGTTTTGCAGTATGGTTCAGTCAACTAGCATTCTTAGGACCACCAGGATCTTAAGCACTTGTTTACCAAGAAAACCAATACTGTGGAAAAGCTAGCAGACCCATCTAGGCGACGATTATTTCGCGGCCGAGTAAAAACACAGCAAGTCATGCGATTACCTTGGGTAATTAATGAAGCGGTTTTTACTTCTGGTTGTACTCAATGCCAAGACTGCATAAAAAGCTGTGAAAGCAACATTATCGTCAAAGATGAAGATGGTTTTCCAAAAGTCGACTTTAATCAAGGTGAATGTACTTTTTGCAATAAATGCATTGAAGTGTGTGAGCAGCCATTATTTTCAGGGGTATTTACTGAAGAGTTAACTGAAGATAATAGCGACAAAGCTTGGCCCGCCACCTTGGAAATTAACGATAAATGTTTAGCCAAAAACAATATTTACTGTCAAAGCTGTCGTGATGAATGTGAAACGAGTGTCATTAAATTTAATTACCTCAACTCAAGTATTCCACAGCCCAGTATTAGCGAAGTAGATTGTAGCCAGTGCGGCGCTTGTATTAGCGTTTGCCCGCAAAGCGCAATAGCATTCAACTTTGACCAAACAACAGTTTGAAAAATAACTTAAGAAATATATGACTCAAAATAACCATAGAACACCTGAATACCATGTAGCTAGTCTAGTTGCCTCACCAATATTGGCACAACTGGATGAAGTGAAAGCGGTTATTACTGCTGTTGAGGGTGCCGAAATTCACGCAGTCAGCGATGAAGGTAAAATAGTGTTCACTGTTGAAGGAACTGGATTTAAAGATCTTGACAAAAAAATAGATATTATAAGAGTCCATAAAGGCATACTTAATTTATCACCTGTCTATCATCAGGTTCTAGATGAAGAGCAAGAAAAAAAACTTACAGAAAGTGATAAAGCTGATGAGTTGAGCCACCAAGTAAAATAAAACAAGAAAAATAGCTTTAGAAAAAGATTAGAAAACATAACCATTTATTCAAAATCGAATCAAAATTATCAAAAGGAAGGTGACATTATGACAATTAATCGCCGAGAATTTATAAAAGCAAATGCCATTGCAGCAGCTGCTGCCGTTGCTGGAGTTTCTGTTCCAGCAGTTGCTTCAAATTTAATTACCAGTTCTGATATTACTAAACTTAAGTGGGATAAAGCTGCTTGTCGTTTTTGTGGTACTGGTTGTAGTGTTAATGTCGGTGTAATGGATGGCAAAGTTGTTGCTACCCATGGTGATATTAAATCACCAGTGAACAAAGGGCTTAGCTGTGTAAAAGGTTACTTCCTTTCAAAAATCATGTACGGCAAAGACAGACTCACCACCCCTTTATTACGTATGACCAATGGTAAATACGATAAAGAAGGTGAATTCACTCCAATTTCTTGGGATCAAGCTTTTAATGTCATGGCTGAAAAAGCTAATGATGCGTTGAAAAAAGACGGCCCAGAAGCGCTAGGCATGTTCGGCTCAGGTCAATGGACAGTACAAGAGGGTTACGCTGCTTCAAAATTGATGAAAGCCGGTTTCCGTACAAACAATATCGACCCTAATGCTCGTCACTGTATGGCGTCTGCTGTTGGTGGCTTTATGCGTACCTTTGGTATCGATGAACCTATGGGTTGTTATGATGATTTAGAAGCTGCTGATGCCTTTGTATTATGGGGCTCAAACATGGCAGAAATGCATCCAATTTTATGGACGCGTTTAACTGATCGTCGTTTAAGTGCACCACATGTAAAGGTTGCTGTATTATCAACTTTTGAGCACAGAAGTTTCGATTTAGCCGATAACGGCATGATCTTCACACCACAAACAGATTTAGCAATTTTGAACTACATTGCTAACTACATCATTAAAACTGATCGTGTGAATAAAGATTTTGTTAATAAGCATACTAACTTTAGAATCGGTCAAACGGACATTGGTTACGGTCTTCGTCCTGAGCATCCGCTAGAGCAAAAAGCTAAAAACAACGATAAAACTGCTGGTAGTTCTAAGCCAATTGATTTTAATGAGTACGCAAAGTTTGTTAGCACTTATACTGCAGAATACGTATCAAAACTTTCTGGCGTTCCAGAGCATAAATTAGAAGCACTTGCTGAAATGTATGCGGATCCAAAAGTAAAAGTAACCTCTTTCTGGACTATGGGCTTTAACCAACATACTCGTGGTGTTTGGGCCAACAACTTAGTTTATAACATTCACTTATTAACAGGTAAAATCTCGACTCCTGGTAACAGCCCGTTTTCATTAACGGGTCAACCTTCGGCGTGTGGAACTGCTCGTGAAGTAGGTACTTTCTCTCACCGTTTACCTGCAGACATGGTTGTAAAAAACCCTAAGCATCGCGCTATTGCTGAAAAAATCTGGGACTTGCCTGAAGGCACTATTCCACCGAAACCTGGTTATCATGCTGTTTTACAAAACCGTATGCTTAAAGATGGTAAGTTAAACTTCTATTGGGTGCAGTGTAATAACAACATGCAAGCTGCCGCCAACATCAACGAAGAAGCTTTCCCTGGTTACCGGAACCCGAAAAACTTTATCGTAGTATCAGACCCATACCCAACAGTTACTGCACAGGCAGCTGATTTAATTTTACCAACAGCAATGTGGGTAGAAAAAGAAGGTGTTTATGGTAATGCTGAGCGTCGTACACAATCTTGGTACCAAATGGTTGAAGCACCAGAAGGCGCTAAATCTGATTTATGGCAATTAGTTGAATTTTCTAAGCGCTTTAACATTGAAGATGTATGGCCTGAAGAGCTTATCGCTAAAAAGCCTGATGTACGTGGTAAAACATTATTTGATGTACTTTATAAGGACGCCTCTGTTGGTAAATTCCCACTTACTGAGATCCCTGAAGATCGTTTAAACCATGAATCTCGTGATTTTGGTTTCTATATCCAAAAAGGTTTATTTGAAGAGTACGCATCATTTGGTCGTGGTCATGCACATGATTTAGCGCCTTATGACAGATACCATCAAGAACGTGGATTACGTTGGCCTGTTGTTGACGGCAAAGAAACTAAATGGCGCTTTAAAGAAGGCTCTGATCCATACTGTAAGCCTGGTAGCGGCTGGGATTTCTACGGTAAAAAAGATGGTCGCGCAATTATCTTCGCTCTACCTTATGAGCCCGCAGCAGAGTCTCCGGATGAAGAATACGACTTATGGTTATCAACTGGTCGTGTATTAGAACATTGGCATTCTGGTTCAATGACACAACGTGTACCTGAGTTATACAAAGCAATGCCAGATGCACTTGTTTACATGCACCCTGATGATGCTAAGAAACGTAATATGCGTCGTGGCGATTTAGTTAAACTTATTTCTCGTCGTGGTGAAGTACAAACACGTGTAGAGACAAGGGGTCGTAATAAGCCGCCAATCGGTTTAGTTTATATGCCTTGGTTTGATGCAAGTCGCTTAGTTAACAAAGTCACTTTAGATGCCACAGATCCATTATCGAAAGAAACGGATTACAAAAAATGTGCTATCAAAATTGTTAAAGTTTAGGAGTCTACAATGAAAAAATTAAACCTAGCAGTAATTGCCAGTTTATTGGTAGTAGCTGTATCGCCAATTATGTACTCTCTAAACGCCAATGCAGCAGATAAAGAGACAATCAACTCTGTAGCTACGCTTAGGGATGCAACCCCTATCGATGTGCAAAAAGAACCAAATGCTATACCTAAAGTAGTTAACAAAGATATTAAGCAGGGTCGTAACTACCCTATGCAGCCACCTGTTATACCTCACACTACGCGTAGTTATGAGGTAAATAAAAATAACAACAAATGTATGTCTTGTCATTCTCGTCATCGTACAGAGAAATCACAAGCACCTATGGTTAGTGTGACACACTACATGAACCGTGATGGCAACTTCTTAGCTGAAGTGTCACCTCGACGTTATTTTTGTAACCAATGTCATGTGACTCAGCTTGATGCTAAACCTTTAGTGGAAAATACTTTCACTGATATGCACAGCTTGATGAAAGAAAAATCAAAAGCTAATAAGCACTAGGAGTTAGTATGAAAAATTTGCTTAAAATTGGTTGGCAAACTGTTAGAAAGCCAAGTGGTTACTACAGCCTTGGTGCATTAGTTATCGGTGGCTTTATTGCAGGTATTATTTTCTGGGGTGGTTTCAACACTGCACTTGAAGTAACCAATACCGAAGCGTTTTGTATTTCATGTCATGAGATGGAAGATAATGTCTACGAAGAGATGAAAACTACAATTCACTTTTCTAACCGCTCTGGTGTACGTGCAACATGCCCTGATTGTCATGTTCCACATGCATGGACTGATAAAATAGCGCGTAAAATGCAGGCTTCAAAAGAAGTTTGGGGCATGCTTTTTGGTACTATCGACACGCGTGAGAAGTTTTTAGCTCATCGCAGAGGTTTAGCAGAAAACGAATGGCGCAGACTTAAAGCCAATGACTCATTAGAGTGTCGTAACTGTCATAACTTCGATTACATGGACTTTACTGAGCAAAGTGAGCGTGCTTCTTATCAGCATTCAACAGCACTTGCTGATGGTGAAAAAACCTGTATAGATTGTCATAAAGGCATAGCACATCAACTGCCTAATATGAAAGGTGTTGAAGGCTGGTAAATCTCTTCAAAACACGAAAAAGTAACTTTAACTAAAACCAGTGCTTGTCACTGGTTTTTTATTGCCTGCGATTAGGTATTCACTTACTAAATACACTTTAAAACCGCTTAATAACACCAATAGTTTATATTTTCTTACACATATTTTAGCCAGCTATATAGGGGTAGCAAGCGATTTGTATAAGCTTTATACCAAGTTAGATTAAAAAAAAACTAGTCAGTAATTAT
>OJGO01000583.1_pt1 | contig 11801 bp, 7 predicted proteins | sample 1594871 | NCBI WGS metagenome assembly OJGO01 (sample SAMN05416798, study PRJEB24817) | seawater metagenome | isolation source: Sea water | place: Canada:Atlantic | collected 2013-07 | reverse complement strand
GGAATAAATTTAATGGAATTGGTATAACTATGTTAATTTTTGCACACCGAGGCGCGAGCGGAGTTGAACCAGAGAATACGCTACGATCCATTCGTACAGCATTAGCTGCTGAAGTGGATGGTATTGAAATAGATATTCAAGAAGTTGATGGTCAATTATTTGTTATTCATGATCGATGGTTGCACAGAACCACATCCGGTCACGGACAAATTTTTAACTACGATTATCAGTACTTACGCAGTTTAGATGCTGGTGGTGGGGAGGTTATTCCAACCTTAGATGAAGTTTTAAAGCTAGTAGCCGGCAAATGTACTATCAATATTGAATTAAAAGCGGTGAGAAATTTAACACTTTTATTTTCCTATATAGATGAAGCTATCAAGACAACAGCACTCTTAAGTAATGATGTTTTATTTTCATCCTTTAATCACAGGTTATTACACGCTATCAAGCAACAGCGACATGAGTTTGCTATTGGTGCACTGACTGCGTGTTACCCATTAGACTATGCAAAGTTTGCCGAACAATTAAATGCTTATTCAGTTCACCTTGATGTCGATTTTATTAGTGAGCATTTTGTTGCTGATGCTCACAAACGTGGCTTAAAAGTATTTGTATATACGGTAGATGAATTAGAAGATATCAATGCAATGAAACATTTAGGTGTCGATGGTATTTTTTCTAATTACCCAACAAAGGCCAAAAGCCATATTGCCCATTTAAATGGTATTGCCAAATAAGCAATGAGAATAAACTTTAAGGAACAAGACGCTTAATTGAGCAATAGCGGGCTATTAGAGTTGAAAGCAATAATGTTGTTGGATATTAAGATCGTTTCAAGGTGTCGAATAGCCTTATTCCCTTAGAAAAAATAACGTGCAGCTAATTGCCATTGTTTTTCAATTAGATCAACGGGCTGTGCCGTATAGTATCGAGCAGGCCTGCGGCTATCAATAAGGGTAAACTCTGCAGATAAAAACCAGGGTTTACTCAAACGATAACTGTGATTCAATGTTAGAGATTGCCCCTGTTCATTATTATTATCGCCCCAAGTATCATCGTTATCTGTCACCGAAAAATCTTCTACTCGCAAAGTGCTTTTATGCTTTTTATTAGCAACAATGGCTTGCCAATTATAATGTAGAGCGACAAAACCACTGGCATAATCATTGTTGACCACATCCTCCCTACTTTTGCTTTGCATCAAGGTATCACCTGATAAATATTGCGCAGTTAACGATAAGTTTTTATTAAAACGCCAGCGTGCGCCTAGGTGATAAAAGCGTGTTCGCCAACCATATTGGCCATCAACCACTTTATAGGGTGTCGCCCTGTTATCATAATAACCTGCGGATATTTCACCCTTTCCTCTTAGTTTCCACTCTCCACGTGCGTGATAGCCGACACGATGGTCTATTTCTAAAAACGGATCTGATTTATCAGCTTGTCCTGCTAATGCTTGTCCGTCAGCTCGAGCTGGGAACCATGGAAAAGGACGTTTCTCTGTCCATAGCGTTTGTCTGTTACTTACTGTCCAACCATGCCAAGCTAATAAAGCTCCTGCAGGGTCATTATTAATAAAGGCCGTTGCTGACAGTGATAAATCATACTTATTATTGTTCATTCGCCCTAAACGAGTCACTTTAAATTCTGAGCCTACTACCCGAATTTCTTCACCAATCCAGGTGTTTATTGTTGATGAATCTAAGGTGTCTTTACTCGCCCAAGCATAGGCATTATTTTCAAGCGAGATCTCGGGATAGAAGATACCTACTTTAGTTTGAAAACGATAACCTGAATTCGTTGGTAGCGAGCGATATTTTAGATAGGCTTCAGTAAGCCCTAAAACAGTGCTTTCACCATCTCCGCTAGCTTTAGGATAAACATTCACTACACCATGGGCACTAAGACCATTTTCCCATGCTACCGATAAATCTACGCCAATTTGTGCTACTGAAAAATGCAGACCATCACCTAAACCAAGTTTACCTTGTCCACTAGTGAGGTAACCTTTATCGACAGAGTCAATGTAGCTAACTCTAAAGTCTGCAATACCATGTGCACTATACTCAGCAGCTAATGCTGTGTGTAATGGCAACACAGCCATTAAAATCAAAAACTGACAAAGCGTTACGCCTGTTTTAATCAAACCTTTTCCTTAATATCTTTACTATTTAATTGTGCTAACAGCCAAGGAGTTAGCTCAGCTGCTGGTTTCGGTTTACTGATGTAATAACCTTGGGCAAGTTCACAGCCATGAGCAGCTAACCAATTTAGCGCAAATTCATCCTCTATTCCCTCAGCAACTACATGCAATCCCATATTATGAGCAAGCTCAATAGTTGAGCGCACTATAATTTGATCATCGTCATCATGTTCCAAATGCTGAATAAATGATTTATCAATTTTTAATTCATGTACCGGTAACTGTTTCAATTGTGCTAACGAAGAATACCCAGTGCCATAATCATCAATGGATATCTTCATACCGTGATTTTTAAACTCAGCCAATATTTTAATTGCTGCTTCTGGATCTTCCACCACGGAGCTTTCAGTCACTTCCAGCGTGATTTTTTCTGCAGGTACCTTGGCCGCCATAATTGACTTACAGATAAAGTGATGAAAATCGTTTTCTTTTAAATTTTCTGCAGAAACATTTATCGCTATATTCAAATCAATGCCTTGTTCTAACCAAGTGTTATATTGAGCCAATGCAGTATCAAATACCCAACGTGTTAACGCTTTAATTTGACCTGTTTGCTCTGCAATATGAATAAAGTTATCCGGTGGTACCATGCCTAAGGTAGGGTGCTGCCAGCGAACCAATGCTTCAGCATGCGTTACCTTTTTAGTTTTCAAACACATTTTTGGTTGAAAATGTAACTCCAACTCCCCTGCTGGAATAGCTTGTTTTAAGTCATTAATTAAACTTAAACGCTCCACTGTATTTACATCAAGATCTGGATGGTATATTTGTAATAACTTACCCTTCTCTCTCGTACTATTTAACGCCGTATCTGCCATTTGCAATAATGATTTATCATCAACAGCATGCTCTGGATAAGCCGAAACACCAATCCTAACTTGCAACTGTAAGCTAATACCGTGGTAATCAACTGTTGGTTCAAGCTCAGCCCTGAGCTGATAAATAGCTTCATCTACCTTCAAATGCTCGACCAATAGAATAAATTCATCTGCCCCTAAATGTGCCAAGGCTTTAAAACTATTCATTTGACACAAGTTATGTAAACGACTTGCGAGCGCTTTAATAATTTCATCACCTACATCATGACCTAGAGTATCGTTAACATCTTTCAATCTACTGAGATTTAAATGTAAAACTAGAAAGTTTTGCTGTTGCTCGATGAGTTTATTTAGTGTTTTATTGAGCTTATTTCGGTTGGGTAAATCTGTTAATGGGTCATGATCTGCACGGTGAGTAATCGCTTCTTCACGCTGTAACACCGCAGCTTGCATTTGATTAAATTCATCTGCAAGTTGCCCTATTTCATTGTTATCTTTAAGCGTAACTGTTTGCTGATAATCACCGCTGGCAATAACTTTAGCTTGAGCAACCAAACGTTTAATTGGCTTACTAATAGAGCCGGCAATAAAATAAGCGCTAGTGAGCGACAACAATAGGGTAAACGCTGCTAGAAATAAAAGCTTCCACCATTGCTCTTGTAACAAAGCGACAAAATTAGCCCGTAAACCATGCATGGCAACGCCAAATTCTTGATCATCAAATTCGGTAATTAAAGCATGAGTAGCGATATATTGTTCAGGTGTTTTATCTTCAATAACTTGTACAGCCAACGTAAGAAGCTGATCGTAATTGCCATTACTATCATTGTTTTCATGACTCTGAGAAATTGAAAGTAATTGCCATGTGCCATCATGTTTAATGACAAAATCAGTAGTTAAACCGGTAATATTTTTAAATTCATTCGCTAGTCGCTCATCAATCTCAAAACCAAAAGCAATCCACCCTAAGGTTTTAGCTCCTACTGTAACCGGCGATAAACTCAATTGATAAAGTGCATCATCAATCATATATAAATGTGCTGCTTGACCTGTTTCAAGCCATTCAGTAAAACGAAAAGCCTTATTTCGTTCTGCGCCTTGTCTAATTTTACCTTTGCCATTGACGAAATGACGTTGTAATTGTCCATTGATGATCCCTTCTGAAGAGATTGTCATGGCTAAATCAGCATCAACGCGCTTTCTGTGGTTATTTAACGCAAATAATAAGCTACGAGTATCCTCATTAAAAACTTCTTTTAAACCATAATCTTTAGCTACTGTTTCAGCGAAAGTGGATAAATAAGTCAGCCTGCGATCAAATATCTCGGTAAAAATTGTTTTTGCGGTAATTAAGCGGTTATTAATTTCTGCCGCTTCGAGGTTTTTCTTTTCACTATATAGAGTCAAAAAAGCAATGGCTTGAACCATTAATAACAGTATGACAAACAATAAAAATATTTTATTTTGTAAACTCTTCATTTATTAACTTCTTATTTTTTATTTTTTATTTTTTATTTTTTATTTTTTATAACTAATAATCTGAAAGAAAATCAAAATCATCATCACTTTTTTGGACAGGTATATCATTCATATCTTGCTGTAAAGTAAAAGTGATAGTGTCTCCTGTTAAAATATCCTTTTCTATAATCATACGATTATCTTCTGCCCGCATTTGAGGATGCCAGACCACAACACGATATTTCCCTAATTCATTCAGCGTAAAACTAGCGAGTCCTTGTTCATCCGTTTTTGCAAAATAAGGTGTATCAACAACTAAAAGGTACCCACTCATCCAGTCATGAATATTACACCCCATGGCAATTTCTGCAGCATGATTGAATTGTGCTGTTGAGTCAGTTTTACCTGCGCGTATTTTAAAGGAGAATTTGTTTTCACTATCGGCTGAGTAAATATGATGAGTAATATCATCTTTATTTACAAAGTTAACTTTAGTGGTACTTTGACTAACACTTATATAGGGAATGAAGGATTTACTATGCTGACTAATACTTACAGTCTCACTCTGTTGGGGCGAGACTTGTCCTGCTAAAGGCTCAAGGTAGACCACCATATTTTCCAGAGGATTGTTTTTTACATTATTAACTTGTACTTGAACGCAGCTTGTACTTTCTTTTGAACAAGCTTCCACCGACCAGGAGGCCAAGGAGATAAAAAATAATGAAGCAATAAAAATACAATAATGTGAAAGCGCAGAACGCAAAAGAAAAGGATGGCTCACCATCTACTCCTACCAAAATTTACTTGAGCGAGCAGTGTATACCAGTTTTGTCTTGGTGGAAAATGGTTGTCCGAATGCTTGCTACTTTAACCTGAAAAAGTCATATATCCTTATACAAATCAAAGACTGTATACTTTTCACACATCTTTTTTATAAATCAACGGACAATAAACACTGTAGCCAGATAGCCAATATCCCTTTTTTTATTAGTCTAAGTGATTAACTCTTCAAGTTATAGCAAACTAAGTAAATAAACAGCATTTGAAAAGTTTCATGCTCGAACCAAGATGATTATTAATCTACTTTAGTCATGAGTACCGCACTGCAATACTCATGACTGAGTGCTTTATGCACTCTCATTCATCAAGACTTGCTGCCCATTTTGAACTAAACGGCTCAATGGATTTACCCCAAATTGATAACAAAGTTCTGCCGGTTGGTTAATATTCCATAACGCAATATCAGCATCATAACCAACGGCCAACTGCCCTTTACTCTCACTTAAGCCTAAGGCCCTAGCGCCATAACAGGTAATGCCTGCTAATGCCTCAGATGGTGTTAATCTAAATAAGGTACAGACCATATTGAGCATAAGGTGAATATTATGAATCGGTGACGTACCTGGGTTTGCATCTGTGGCAACTGCCATCGGTACTTGATGCTTCCGAAGTAATGCTATTGGTGGTAACTGTGTTTCACGCAGGAAGTAAAAAGCACCCGGTAATAATACTGCTGTCATGCCTGCTTTCTTCATCGCTTTAATACCCGTTTCATCTAGAAACTCAATATGATCAGAAGACAAGGCATCATAGTTAGCCGCCAATTCAGAAGCGCCTAGGTTTGATAATTGTTCAGCATGAACTTTAATAGGTAAGTTATGTGATTGTGCTGCATCAAAAACTCGTTTGGTTTGTTCAAGGCTAAACCCTATGCCTTCACAAAATACATCAACAGCATCTGCTAAGTTTTCATTAACAACTCGTGGCAACATTTCTTCGCAAACAACATCAAGAAAGCCTTCGGCATTATCTTTGTATTCAGTCGGTAGAGCATGGGCGCCAAGAAAAGTACGTTTAATCGTAACGGGTAGTTCTTCTGCTAATAAGCCTGCTACTTTCAACATTTTTATTTCGTTTACCGTATCTAAACCGTAACCTGATTTAATTTCGACCGTAGTAACACCTTGTTGATGTAAAGCAGTTAAACGTGGTAGAGCACTAGCGAGTAGTTCAGCTTCACTCGCCTTTCGCGTCGCGGTAACTGTTGAAACTATACCACCGCCAGCATTGGCGATCTCTTGGTAGCTTTTACCTTGTAAGCGCATTTCAAATTCATTAGCACGATTTCCGCCGTACACTAAGTGCGTGTGACAATCGATTAAACCAGGAGTTAACCATTGCCCTTTACCATCAATAATATCAAGGTTATTATCTTTTGCTGAAAAGTCCGCAGGTAAGTCACTTTCTTTACCTAACCAAGCAATTTTACCATCACTAATCGCTAAGGCAGCTTGAGTAACTTCACCATAACTATTCGCGCCATCGCTCATCGTTGCTAAATTTACATTGATATAGAGGGTTTGCCAGTGTTTTGAATGTGTCATACTACTACCTAAGAGAAAAAGTATACTGCAAAATAGACATCTAGTTTCTGTTATAGAAAACCAGCGTATCAGCTTACAAGAATAAAAAAATTTTACCTTGAAAGTCACTAACAATCAACTTGTATATACAAGTATTGCCTTTTCATTAAAGATATGAGATCTTATAAACAAGTTAAACAAATTCGAAACAAATCATGATGACCCCCCCTGGTAATAGCCAAAATAACAGCTCAACAAAAAAAGATAAGCCTGCTAAATACACTATTATTAAACAGTACATCTGCGAAAATATAGAATCGGGAGAGTGGCCACAAAATGCTAAGGTACCTTCTGAAAATGAGCTGACTCAACAATTTGATGTAAGCCGTATGACCGCAAGGCGTGCGCTGCAAGAATTGACTGCACAAGGAATTTTAGTACGTTCTCAAGGTGCTGGCACTTTTGTTGCGACATTTAAATCACAATCGTCTTTACTTAAAATTCGAAACATCAGTGATGAAATTAGCGAGCGTGGTCATGAACACAAAGCACAACAACTGTTACTTCAATCTATTCCTATCACTGAAGAGTTAGCCATTTTATTAAATTTAAAAAATAATGAGCTTGTCTTTTATTCAGAAATTTTACATTTCGAAAATGGTGAGCCGATTCAGTTAGAGCAACGTTATGTTAATGCTTCATTAGTGCCTGAGTATCTATTTCAGAATTTTACCGAAATAACATCCCATGAATACCTTTCTTCAGTTGCGCCTTTAACTGAGGCAACCCACGAAGTTGAAGCTGTGCTTGCTGAACAACATATTTGCCAATTGCTAAGTATAGAGAAGACAGATCCTTGCTTGCAAGTAAGGCGAAGAACATGGTCAAAACAAGGTGTTGTTAGTTTAGCCATACTCACATCACCAGGCAGCAAGTACCGTTTAGGCAGCCATTTAGTTTTTTAAGCACTTCCGTTACTACCTTAAATTTTTCAAAGTGACAAACGTTCCTATTAATATTGAATGTTAATAACGTCAATTACTTAATAAGTACTTGAGAAGGTAAATTTTGCAGAGATTTATTAAAGCGATGAGTTGCTTTACTAAGGAATGATTGTCAGAGTTACGCTATTTTCATAACGTAACTCTGAATTTTATTTACTTGATTTGTCACTGAATAAGTAACGTAGTTAATTATTTAAAACGATAGTTTATTTAAAACATCGTCTTCAACTAAGTTAGCTAAAGTGACTTTAAGCTTGGGTGTTCTTGCCATTTCACGCTTAATCGCAAAATTAGCTTCTTCGTTACGTGCCCAGCTTCGACGTGCAATACCATTGTTTACATCAAACAATAACATTGATTTTAATCGACGTTCAGCTGCTGCTGAGCCATCAAGTAACATACCGAAACCACCGTTCACTACTTCACCCCAACCTACGCCACCACCATTGTGGATTGAAACCCAAGTTGCGCCACGGAAACTATCACCAATTACGTTGTGAATTGCCATATCTGCAGTAAAACGACTGCCATCATAGATGTTTGATGTTTCACGAAATGGTGAATCTGTGCCACTGACATCATGATGATCACGACCAAGTACAACAGGTCCAATTTCACCATTGTTAATCGCGTCATTAAACGCCTTAGCGATTTCCATACGCCCTTGTGCATCAGCATAAAGAATACGTGCTTGTGAACCAACCACTAATTTGTTTTGCTTAGCGTCTTCAATCCAAGTGATGTTATCTTGCATTTGTTGCTGAATCTCTTCAGGCGACTCTTGCATGATTTTTTTAAGCACACTAGCAGCGATAGCATCAGTTTTATCCAAGTCTTCCGATTTACCTGAAGCACAAACCCAACGAAATGGTCCAAAACCATAATCAAAACACATTGGACCTAAGATATCTTGAACGTATGACGGGTATTTAAAATCAATACCATTTTCAGCCATTACATCGCCGCCTGCGCGTGATGCTTCAAGTAAGAAAGCATTACCGTAATCGAAGAAATAAGTACCACGTGCGGTGTGTTTGTTCACAGCATCAGCATGGCGCTTTAAGGTAGATTGTACTTTTTCTTTAAAGACTTCCGGTTCTTCACGAATTAAACGGTTCGATTCTTCGTAGCTAATATCTACTGGGTAGTAACCGCCTGACCAAGGATTGTGCAGTGATGTTTGGTCTGAGCCTAAGTGAATAAAAATATCTTCTTCAAAGAAACTTTCCCACACATCAACGATATTACCAATATAAGCGATAGAAACAACTTCTTCGTTTGCTTGTGCTACTTTAACACGCGCAACAAGCTCATCCATGTTATCAATTAATTCATCAACCCAACCTTGCTGATGACGCTTAGTTGCAGCGTTAGCGTTAACTTCGGCACAAACCGTTACACAGTTAGCAATGTTACCTGCTTTAGGTTGCGCGCCACTCATGCCGCCTAAACCCGCAGTGAGGAAAATTTTACCTTGGGTTTTTTCGTCTTTCTTTCCACCGGTATTAAGCACTTTACGAAAAGCGTTCATCACCGTAATCGTCGTTCCGTGTACTATGCCTTGTGGACCAATGTACATAAATGAACCAGCAGTCATCTGCCCGTACTGAGTAACACCTAAGGCATTGAACTTTTCCCAGTCATCAGGCTGAGAATAGTTAGGGATCATCATACCGTTAGTGACAACAACACGTGGTGCATCTTCCGATGATGGAAATAATCCCATAGGATGACCAGAGTATAAATGTAAAGTTTGGTCGCTTTCCATCTCACTTAAATACTTCATTGTTAATAAGTATTGTGCCCAGTTTTGGAATACTGCACCATTACCTCCATAAGTAATTAGCTCTTCCGGATGCTGCGCAACAGCAGGATCTAAGTTATTTTCCACCATTAACATAATCGCTGCCGCTTGCTGACATTTTGCTGGATAGTCAGAAATTGAACGAGCTTGCATATGGTAGCTTGGCTTAAAGCGATACATATAAATACGGCCAAAGTCTTTTAACTCTTGCGCAAATTCAGTCGCTAACTCTTGATGCCATTCTTTTGGAAAGTAGCGCAAAGCATTTCTTACTGCTAACTGTTTTTCGTCTACAGAAAGGATATCTTTACGCTTAGGGGCTTGGTTAGCATCCGCAGGATAAGGCTTTGCTTGCGGCAATACACTTGGAATACCTTGCTTAATTTCTTGTTGAAAATTTCTAGTTTTTTCCATGGTCAGGCTCCCTAATTATTTACTTTCATCAGCGTCAAAGCGCACTTTAAACGCTTGCGTTTTAACTAACTTAATCATGGCATCGATATCAGGCTTAAGTAATCTATCTTCTTCAAGCTTAGATACTTTATCTCTGATTATTTTGTGGTTTAGCTCAATAATGTCTGAACATTTATTAGGTCGTCTAAATTCGATCGCTTGTGCTGCATACATTAACTCAATACCAAAGATTTTCTCTACATTGCCTAAAATTTGGTTTAATTGTCTTCCCGAAATACTGCCCATAGAAACATGGTCTTCTTGACCCATAGACGTTGGTACACTATCTGCTGATGGTGGGAAACAAAGTGATTTATTTTCTGTTACCAGTGCAGCTGTAGCGTACTGTGGAATCATCATACCTGAGTTTAAACCACCTGCAGAGGTCAGTAATCTTGGTAAACCGTGTAAACCTTCAAGAAGTAAGTAACAACGTCTGTCAGAAATATTACCTAATTCAGAAGCCGCTATTGATGCATAATCAAGTACCATGGCAAGAGGTTGGCCATGAAAACTACCACCTGAAATTGCTTCTTCACTACTGATAACAATTGGATTATCAGTCACTGAGTTCATTTCAATTTCAGCTAATTCTTCTAAGTGGTAAAACGCATTACGTGATGCACCATGCACTTGTGGGATACAACGTAATGAATAAGGGTCTTGAACACGCTCACATCCTTCATGATCAGCCATGTTTTGTGAACCTTTAAAGAAACTTCTCATACGCGCAGCAACTTCCAAGTTACCTTTAAATGCACGTGTTTGATGTAGCTCCTCTCTAAATGGAGATTCGCTGCCTTGCATGCCTTCAATACTCATTGCACCGGTCAGATCTGCTAAGTCTAATAAGTAACTCATCTTAGTTAATGCTGTAATGGCATGTGACAAAATAAACTGAGTACCGTTAATTAACGCCAAACCTTCTTTGGCTTGCAGGTCCATAATATCTAGACCATTTTCAATAAGAAGTGGTGCTGCAGGTACTATTGTTCCGTCCTGCCAGAATTCACCTTCACCAAGTAATGGTAAGAATAGGTGAGAAAGTGGCGCTAAATCACCTGATGCACCTACTGAGCCTTGCTCTGGTACCACAGGGATTAAATCAAGTTTGATGAAGGCTAACATACGTTCTACTACTTCAAGGCGAATACCCGAAAAGCCTTGGCTTAATGCATGTACCTTAGTGATCAACATCAGCTTTGAAATTGCTTTTTCGATTGGCTCACCAACACCTACGGCATGGGTGATAAGTAGGTTCTTTTGTAATAAATTGGTATCTTCAGGTGAAATTTGTGTATCACATAAAGGGCCAAACCCTGTATTGATACCATATACCGCTTTATCTGAAGCAGCCATTTTCTCAACTCTTTGGCGACTTGTGTTAATTTTATCTATTGCTTCTTGGCAAAGCTCAGCTTTAATACTGCCGTCAGCAATACCATTTACAATATCAAGATTTAAACGGTCAATTCCATATTTAAACGTCATCTGAATGCTCCTAAAATATCTATCTGTTTTGTTTAGCAAAGTGCTATATGTTTTATGCACAAAGTGCTTCTAATGAGTTTATTTTATCTTGCTCTATATGTTTTATAAATAGATAATAATCGTAATTCATTCCTTGTTTACCGAACTAATAACAATACCGAGTTGAATAAGCTGTGAGTTGTTAACAGAGTTAATCAAATTGAT
>OJGO01000582.1_pt1 | contig 11821 bp, 6 predicted proteins | sample 1594871 | NCBI WGS metagenome assembly OJGO01 (sample SAMN05416798, study PRJEB24817) | seawater metagenome | isolation source: Sea water | place: Canada:Atlantic | collected 2013-07 | reverse complement strand
GATTTATTTGATGAAGAACGCTTTGAACAATGTGAAGTAAAAGCGTGGGATAGGACTGATACCGCTACGCTGATTGAGTCTGGCGCGATTCAAACGAAATTTAAAGTTGTTGATACCTTAAATGCTTGGATTGTTAATGATTCGGACGATGAAGTAGCTGATAATATGTCAAACGAATATTCTGATGAATTTGAATCGTTAATGGGTGAAGGCGGTTTATTGGCTGATATCCTATATGACGAAAATACAATTTTAGAGAACAGTGTGCCGGTTAGTTCATTACCTGTGGCTGGTCGCAATGATCCTTGTCCGTGTGGCAGTGGAAAGAAATATAAGAAGTGTTGTTTAAGGTAGGGCGTAATCTGGAATAGCTCATTATGCGTTACTAGTGAAGCATAACTACATTTTCAAAGTCTGCCTATGTATTAGATCAAGAACAATGTTTAGGGTTCTATTGAAGTGGGCAAGATAACTGACTTAGCTATTTTAAATCAAACTTATTAAAAATGAGTACCAACAAAATAGGCAATACTAAAGTATAAATGACAATTCTTGATGGTGAAGTGATTTATAAAAAGCACGTGTTAAATGGTTGGGTTTTATCGAATGAATCGTTGGGCTATTTAACTACTATTATCCTATTAATACAAACGCTAACAGCTTATGTCGTTAGCGTTTTTTTGGGCTAAAATAGTGTTTACCATTTTTCTGGATTTATATTTGCTTGTGCTAAAGTCTGTCTAAATTGCGTAAGCTCATTATGGTAGTTTCGCCATAACTCTACTGATGATTGATAAATGCCTCCTCGTACTTGAGAAGAGCTAGCGGTCGCACTTGCTTGTTTGTTGTTTTCTAACTGCAAATATTCCTCTTGCCAATCTAAAGATAAAAAATCAAACACTTCTTTACCAACTAACGCTGGGCTAGTAACCAATTGCTCGTAATTTATTTCAATGAAATTAGCTTGGTTTTCTTGTTGCCAGTGGCTCATTAACTTGCGATAAGCAATATAGTATTTTACTAGGTTATCTAGATTGTATGAAAAAGGATAAGCTTGACCGAAACTAGTTTTATAGATCGCGTAACAAGCGGCCATAGGTGATCGCGTTAAATGAATGATTTTGGCATGCGGTAACGCTTGTTGAATAAGGCCTGTATATAAAAAATTTAATGGCATTTTATCTATAAATATAGGGCTCTCTGTAGTTAACATACTGGTACTTTGAATATATGCTTGACCTAGTTCGCTAAAATCTACCTTCGCAGTTTGTTGAATAAAATCAACTTTATTGGTTAACGGTGTAGTGCTACTTTTTATAGTTGCTTTAGTTAAGCAAGAAGAAAAGTCATGAAGCTCGCCAGCAGCTAATACTTGCGGATGTTGACTAATGATACGTTCTAATAATGTAGTCCCCGTTCTGGGCAGCCCAACAATAAACACAGGTTGTTTAGTTGTGGTATACAGGCGATCGGTTATCTTTTTGTTGGCCTGAGTAAACGTAGTACGAATACACTCCATTGCCTCTATATCATGGCTAATATTATATTGAGTAAATTCATTCCTTAGGTCATTTGCCTGCTTAAGGGATTTGAATGAGTCTACATAGAGGGCACAATCTTCTTGTTCTTTTGCTAAAGAAAATAGTAACTTACTTTGTGCTTCTTTATTTTTCTTCAGGGCAATTTTTTGCTTAAGTTCAGCAATGTTATTGTCATCAAGGGAATGTTTTTTTAGTAAAGTACGAGCTAAAAAACCATCCCAATCGTTTGGGTTTAACGCGAGGTTTTTTTTAAGCTCAATTTCTGACTGCTTAATGTTGCCAATATTACGAAAACTCGTTGCTAAATTAAAACGAAAGTGGCTATTTAGAGGCTCAATTTCAACAGCATTTACAAAACAGTGATGGGCATTTTTTAGCGAGTTAAGCTGATGAAAGTTGACGCCTAAATTTAACCAGTCTTTAGCTAAAAGTTGTTTATTCTTGGAAAGCAGGTTATTCGCTGTTTGTAATGCGAGGTTATTGTTGCCCGTTAAGATTTGACAGTTAATTTTGAAAATTTGAATTTGCGGTTGTTCAGGCGCTAACTTTTCTGTGTGTGTGATTGCCTTTAAAGCAAGTTGTAGTTGTTTAGTTCGAAGATATAGATCTGAAAGCATATACCAAGCTTGCAAATTAGTGTTGTCTTCATTGCAAAACTGTAAGCACGATGAAAGTGCTAATGTATATTTTCCCTGTTTGATAAGTGTTTTAATCGTGTCTAGTGATTGTAATTTTTTGATAATTAGCTCCTAATTGAAGCAGTTCTTATAGTGGTACTATGTCAAAAAAGCAAAGGGTAAGCAAATGCCAACCCTTTGTATTTTATACTCTATTAAAAGAATGAATATTTAACATTTAAACCAACCGTAAGCGGACGAGATATTAATTGATTACGTCTCACATTTGGTGCACCAGCACCTGGATTTAATGGTGGCGTATTAATAATACCTTCTTCATTGAACATATTATTTACATACAGTCTAAATGACCAGTTGTCATTTTCTGCTGCAATGTAACTGTTCCAGATAGAATAACCATCCGTGATAGTGCTAAGAGCAGGGTCAAGTTGTGAACGTGCATCGCTGCGGTAGCTGCCATTAACACCGTAAACCATATACCACTCACCCAATTCTTGGGTATAGTTTACGTCAACTGAAGCTGTATGCTCAGATACACCTGGCAGGCGTTTACCTTTAACTGCTTCAGGGTCAATGCCTGCCTCGGTTAACTTCTCAACTGAAGGGTCAGTTAATGTGGCATCTACATAGCTATAGCCAACCGTAACGTCTAGGCCGTTATCAAATAGGGTGTTCAATTCAACTTCAACACCTTGGCTTTGGGCTGTACCAGCATTTATTACTGCGGCTAAAGCGTATGGAGTAACGAGAGTATCTAGTTGAATATCATTCCATTCAATATCAAATACAGCAACGCTATAACGTAACTGATCTAATTGCCCTTTAACACCAAATTCCATATTGATTACTTCGTCAGGAGCATAGGTGTATAAGTTTGGATTAGTTAAGACATCTTCACCATCAGGGAATTCAGGATTACTGAAGTCTAAAACGCTTTCAGGTAAAGCATTAGCACCACCACGTCTGAAACCTTCAGAACGAGTAAAGTAAAGCATCGCTTCGTCACTCACTTGATATGATGTGTTAAACTTAAACAAGGTATCATCAGCGTCTATCGTTCTGCTCACGCGTGAAACGGTATCAACAAAAAATGCGCCGTTGGCTTGTTCATTTTTAAAGGTTTGATCAAAACTTCTGACACCACCAGTCACTTGCCATTGCTCAGTTATCTGCCATGTTAGCTCACCAAAAATAGCCGTGTCTTTAAAATTGGCAACAGATTGACTTAAGAAGTTCTGATCTTTTTGTGGATCTAAGCCCATAGGGTCGCTAACACCAAAAGTACCTAAACCACAATCATCACGACCTGCTTCAAAACAAGCATTTGACCAATCAGTGTAACCAGGATATGAGTCGCTTGACGAAACATTAGTGTCTTGATTCATGTAGAATGCGCCAACAACCCAACTAAATGCACTGTCATTTTGAGATACTAAACGCATTTCAACAATATCAGCTTCATCATTCGTTGCTGAGGTATTGTAAACGAATGGACGAGGCATAACACCGTAGCTATATGAGTAGAAGCCAAATGCTTCATAGCTACCAGTTACATCTGTTTTAAACTCTTGCTCTGATGTATAAGTTGAAACAGAGGTTGTTAATGTTGCAAAACCTAGGTTAACTTCAACATCTAAAGAAACTAAATCGGTTTCACCTTCATAAGGCTCATCAGCTAAAGATGCCGTGTCATATTCACCTAGATCTAAATAATCTACGGCTCTTGTTGGGTTACCACCTGAATTATCTTTTTGATAGTTATAAGCTAGAGTTGCTTTGAAGTCATCGCTAGGTTGCCATAATGCTGCAATACGACCATAGGTAGAATCTTCATCATTAACACCTTTTTTGCTTTCAAAAGCAGCAGGGCTATTAAGGTAATCATCTGTATCCGCAAGTGCTGGCACACCATCAGCGTCAAATTGATATTTAAGTGGTTGATCAATAAAGCCCGCGGCATCTGAACGACCAACATTAGCACGAACGGCAAAGGTGTCAGAAAGCGCTAGATTAACAATGGCATTAAGCTCGGAGTTAAAGCCATCGCCATTTTTAGTTTGTGATAAGTTCGTTGATACTTCAAATTCAGTACCGTCTAGACTTGGCATATTAGGGATAAAACGTAATGTACCACCTAAAGAGCCTGAACCATATAATGTACCTTGAGGGCCACGTAATACTTCGACACGATCAAGATCATTAAAACGAATATTAGCAAAAAGAGGTGTGTCACCTACGTACGTTGAAACGCCAGGTGCAGTATATAAAGGGCTTGAAATACGACCATCTTCAGTACTTAACCCTCGCATGGCTATGCTTGTAGAAAAGGCTCCAGAGCGAGCACCACGGTCGGTATAAGAAATACCAGGTAAGCGTTTAGTTAAATCACCAAGGCTGGTAATACCCGCTTGTTTAAGAGCATCTCCACCAATGGCTGAAATATTATATGGCACACTTGATATACTTTGTGAACGACGTGTTGCCGTCACAGCAATCACTTCCAAATCTTTGTTCTTCTTTGCTGCCTCACCTTGTTCTTCGGCAAAAGCGCTTGATTGACAAGCAATAGCAATTGAACTTGCTAATAATGATGCTTTAAAACCTATTGTAATTTGTGTCATGTGTTTACCTCAAAATTATAATTGACTTTTATTTTTATTATCTGTGTATTATTTTTACTGCTTATGACATTACAATTTTTAACATTCTTGATAAAACAAAGATTTTTAATTAAATAGGTGAAAAAATATAATGCAAAAGTTATTTGTTATAAATTTCAATTGAATAAGTTGTTGTTTTGAGGCAAGTAGATGGGATATCTAATTATTAAAGGTTATCACGGCATAGAATTACTTATAATCTTAGAGAATAGTTTATAAAGTATGAGCCCTGAGAATAGACTAAAGCATGGTAAACCTTATTAGTAGTCTAGGTTATTATACTTTGATAGGCAGCAATTTAATTATACTGCTTATTAAGAGAAATATACCTTAACGTTATCTTCTAAAAGCGATAAGAAAACTTAACTCCAAAAGTTCTCGGCATACCCAGTGTTTTAATCACAGCGCCCTCAAACGATAAATCGTTTATATAAGCATAATACTGCTCGTTGGCTAGGTTTTTAACCCAAGCAGTTAACTTCCAATTAGCATCCGTGGGTGTTCAAGCAATACTGGCATTTAATAGCGTATAACCCTCTATTCAATACAATTTTTACTCTCTGGTTTTGCATAATAGTCGGACCGTGCAAAGTCATCAAACTGGAAAAATACTAATCAGTTAGCTGTTAATTCAGTTTCGTATTGAATAGCAAAATTAGCGCTCAGTATGGTATTTTTCATGAGTAAAAATCGCAACTTAGTCTGTAACCAACTGATAAGCATGGTAAGGGCGATAATCATCAAAAAAATCAGTGTATTCAGAATTAGTTAGCGCCGTAACTAACTCATCGCGGGAAACATAGAGGCCAACTGTTTCTAGTTAAATTTTTCATGCATAAAGACACTAATTTACACTTATTAAATTCACTCATGTATTTAATTAATTTTTTTCAATTGTGGCTGGAGGAGCTTGGGTGCTACTTTTTAGTGACTGTTAAAAATTGTTAAGCAGGTTAAATGTTGTTTGATGATCAATTTGTTTTATAGGGTGTATACGTGGAGTTTTTTGGAATATTTAGTTTAATACCAGCGATTATTGTGCTTATTTTAGCAATAATCACTCGCCGACCATTAGAGTCGCTTATTGCCGGTAGTATTGCCGGGTTAATAATGATTGAGCCGAGTAACTTTATTTTTAATTTTGCTGAATTAGCACAGAAAACTATTATTAATCCAACCATAGGTTGGATTTTTATTGTCTGCGGTTTAATGGGGAGTTTAATTGTATTGTTATTGAGAACGGGGGCCGCAATTACGTTTAGCCTTACTATTTCTAAATACGCTCAAAACCGTAAAGTTGCATTATTAAGTACTTGGGCGCTAGGTTTAATTATATTTATTGATGATTACCTGAATGCTTTAGCTGTTGGTACTACTATGCGTAGGTTAACCGATAAGTATAAAATTTCTCGAGAAATGCTGTCTTATGTGGTTGACTCAACGGCTGCACCCATCTGCATTTTGTTACCGATATCGACATGGGCGGTGTTCTTCGTCGCCTTGATAGAAAGTAATGAAATTGTCGGTAAAGGTGAGGGCATGTCGCTATATATAGCAGCAATTCCTTATATGTTCTATGCGTGGGCTGCGGTAATTATCGTCCCGTTGGTGGCATCGGGTTTATTTCCCATCATTGGCCCAATGAAAAAAGCCGAGCAATTAGCAGCACAGGGCAAGAGTGGCTATTTACAAGTTAAAAATGAAGACATTAGCGATGATGTTAAAGACCAAGCTGATAAAGTTAACGTTTGGAGCTTTTTGATTCCAATGATCAGTCTAATAAGCATTTCATGGTATTTCGATATCAATGTGTTAATTGGCATCGTTTGCACAATAATAATTAGCATCGTACTTTTTGGGGCACAAGGTGTAATGAAGTGGGGCGAATTATTTGATGCTGTTATCGATGGGATTCGCTTAATGGTGCCTGCCTTATCGATAATATTAGCAAGTTTTATGCTTAAAGATGTCGGTGAACAAATGGGTTTATCCGCCTACGTTATTGATACTGTAAAACCCATAATGACTGCTGAATTGTTACCTGTAGTTGCATTTATCGCCATTGCTATTGTAGCCTTCACTACTGCAGCTTTTTGGGGCGTACTTGCTCTAGCTGTACCCATTATATTACCGCTGGCCCAACAAATGGGAACACCATTGCCGTTAGTGATTGGTGCCATGATGTCTGCAGCCGCTTTTGGCAGTCATGCGTGTTTTTACAGTGATTCAACTGTACTTGCTGCACAAGCAAGTAGCGTAGATGTGATGGATCATGCACTAACGCAACTACCTTATGTGATCATCAGTGCCTGTATTGCCACCATAGGTTGGCTATTCATTGCTTTCTTATAAATTTTTTGCAGGTAAAAAACACACTTTAACGCAAAGCTAAGTAAGGATATGAATGGCAATTTTAATCAGAGAAACTCAATTAACAGATTTAAAACCGTGGACCAACTTATGGCAATCATACTTATCGTTTTATCAAAGCGAAACTCTGGGAAAACATATAACAGACTTGCTCTGGCAGCGGATCCATACTGTTGAGCATCCTATACATTGCTTAGTTGCGCAAGATTCACAAAGCAAGGAGCTAATTGGTCTTGTACATTTTATGAATCATAGTGATACATGGTCAAAAAATGACGTATGTTATCTTGAAGACTTGTTTGTCTGTGGTGACCATAGAAATTCTGGGGTAGGGGAAGCGTTAATAAATGCCGTTCATCAACGAGCGTATAAAAAAAAATGGGCCAGGGTTTATTGGCATACAAAAGAGAACAATAAAAGGGCCAGATCACTGTATGACAAGTTAACAGGTGGTCCTGATGGCTTTATTTCTTACAGACTTTCGACAAATTAACTTGGTTATTGATAAAAATTACTTAAAATTATAAAAAAGAGGTTTATTCCATGGGGCAACATAACACAAGCAGAATGTTATTGATGGGGCTACTAGGCTCGATCACGGTTCTGCCAGTACTTATTTTACCAAACTTAGTCGGCAGTGTTGTTGATGAATTTGGCTTTACTGAAACTCAAGCAAGTACAGCAGCATCACTCAACTTTATTGCCGGGGCTTTAATAGCACTGGTAATGGCATTTAACATTCGCCGTCTAAATTTAAGAACGGTAGCAATATCAAGTTTACTCTTGGCAGCCGTAAGTGATTTTTTGTCGGGCTATACCGGTGATAACATTTATTTATTTATGACAGTGCGCGCTTTAGCGGGGCTGGGTCAAGGGGCGGCCTATACTGCCGTGATGAGCTCAATTGCACGAAATCATGATCCAGATAGGGGCTATGGCATGCTGATGACCATGCAGTTTGGTATCAGTGCATTAGGACTCTATCTAATTCCTATGGTATTACCAAGTGCTGGTATACAGGGCATGTTTTGGGGATTAACTGTGATGGATCTTATTGGCGTGTTTATGGCCATGACATTAATTTCTGCCAGTCGTTCTATTGATAGTCATGTGCATGATGAAGGTGATTTAAGCCAAGTGGAGTGGAAGGTTATTTTTAGTGGTGCAGCGATCATGGTCATTTTAGGTTTATGCTTTTTAGAAACCGCGATGACAGCTCAGTTTTCGTTTACGGAACGTATTGCTACGCAGCGTCTAGAAATACCGCCTGAAACAGTGGGTGGAATATTAGCAATAGCTTCACTATTGGGCGTTCCTGGTGGATTTGGTTGTGTTCTGTTAGGAACTCGTTTTGGTCGAGCTATCCCATTATTTATTGGTTTAGCAAGTTCAATTATCGGCATTGTCATTATGGCACTAGCTCAAGATGTGTTTATGTATAGTATTTCTGCCTATATTCTAGGATTTACTTGGGCATTTACCTTACCTTATTATCAAGCAGCACAAGCAGCACTTGACCCACATGGTAGCGTTGTAGCAGCAGGTTCATTCTCTGGTACTATGGGTAATGCAGCAGGGCCTGGCCTTGCCGGAATGGCAGTACTATTTGGCGGCTATAATGCGGTATTAATCATGGCAGCAGTTATGTTGATTATTAGTATTTTTTGTATTCCTAATTTAATATTCAAGATTAAGAAGTTTGAAAAAAATGTTAATTCAATAGCTTAATTTTTTATTGATCAGGAATAGTTATTTTGATTTAAAAGGCGCTTTAATAGCGCCTTTTTTGTTGTGTGAAATTAGAAGGAAGCATTAAATTTACTAATGAATTCAATGATTTTTTTTCAATTGTTTAATGGTGTAATCCAATGTTAGTTTATTTGTTGTGCAATTAAAAATGCACGAAATGGAAGAATCTAAAAATGAAAGGGCAAACAATTTATAATTATAAAAGGTCCATTATGAGAAATATAAAAAAGGTAATGAGTATTGCTTCTGTGTTATTGGTTAGTTTAACTAGTTCAGTAACACAAGCAGCAGTAAAAGCAGATTTAGTTATCCACAATGCAAAAGTTTATACCGTTGATGGTCAAGGCACAATTGCTAAAGCCATCGCAATAAAAGGCAATAAAATTATCTATGTTGGCAACAATGCTGGTGTTGATAAGCACGTTGGTTACTATACCCAACTTGTTAACGCTAAAAAAAGATTAGTCCTACCGGGTTTACATGATGTTCATACCCATCCTCTAGAGTCAGGTGATACCACACTCGATTGTACGTTAAATAAAGACAATACCATCGCGCAGCACGTTACCACGGTTAAAGCATGTCAACCAGGTAGTACAGGTTGGATCTTAGGTCATGGCCATAATATCCATACTTTAGTACAAGCCGCTAATGATCCAGCGAGCTATTTAGATCAAGCCTCAACAACAACGCCTATCGCGATAATGGAATCAACGTCGCATTCAATGTGGTTAAACACCGCGGCTATCAATGCCTTAGGTATTACGGGTAATACAACTAACCCGTCAGGTGGCGTTATTGTTAAGAATGCTAACAATGAACCCAATGGTATTTTCTTAGATACTGCCGGTGATATGGTATTACACGAAGTACTTAAAAACCCAACAAATGCTGATAAAAATGTTCATTATCAAGGATTGTTATGGTCACTTAATCAGTTTAAACAAAATGGTGTAACGTCTTTAGCGAATGCTCGTCTTTATTGGAAGCGTGAATACTTAGACGCTTGGAAAAAGGCCGATAATAAGTATAAGTTAACCGCTCGTGCAGTAATGGCATTATGGGTTTATCCAGAAGACACTAATGATGCTGCACAAATAGCAACATTAAAGTCTATGTACACTAATAATCCAAACTCATTCTTACGTGTTAGCCAGGTTAAGATGTATAGTGATGGTCTAACAACCAATACTACAGCAGCTTTACTTGACCCGTATTTAGCGGATGTTGGTTTAGGTGTTCAAGGTGGTGTTGGTTTAAGTTATGTTGCAGAAAACCGCATGACTAACTTTATTGCTGAATTAGAAAAGAAAGGTTTTGACGTATTAATTCATGCTTTAGGCGATAGAGCGATCAGAGAGTCACTGAATGCAATTGAAAATGCTGAAAAAATCAATGGTGATATTGGCCGTACTCGTCGCCATCGTTTAACGCATGTTGAATACTTAAATGCTAACGACCTTAACCGCTTTAACGACTTGAATATTTCTGCTGACTTCCAAGTAGCTGGCACTTGGACATTACCAGGTCAAGAGGATCCTCTTGAGCATCAACTAATGGGCGACGCACGTATAACAGATCATGTACCAGTACGTGATGTGTATAACACTGGCGCAAACATTACGTTAAGTAGTGATTGGGATGTAAGTAGCATGAACCCATTCGTTGGCATGATGCACTCATTACAACGTAATCACCAAAGTTTACCTAACATCGAATCAGCGATTGAAGCTTATACTATTAATGGTGCTTACTCTTTAGGCCAAGACGATCGTTTAGGCTCTATCGAAGTAGGTAAGTTGGCTGATTTTGCGATTGTTGATCAAGATATTTTAACAATTCCAACGACTCAAATAGGTAATACTAAAAACTTAATGACCATTTTAGATGGTGAAGTGATTTATAAAAACAATCAGAAGTGGTAATAATACCAATCGGACTAATTAATTGATCACTTAGCGAGAATTAACAGGTTTAGAGGCAAGGCATTGATTGAAGATAATGGTTATTCAGGAGAATATGCTCCTGCATTCTCTAATAAGCTGCATCCATGCAGCGTCCTTGTTGAAATCAATAACGCCGCATATAAGCCTTTTAAACTCGGCCTTCGGGAGCTCAGTAGCAAACTGATAACATCAAAAAATGAATGAAATATAGAATAACTATGTTTAACTCATTTTGCTTTTTCTAAGCTCGCTACTGTAGCTCTAAGCTGTACAATAAATTAATCCGTTTGGTATAATTTAACCACGAGTCTTTTATAGAAAAAGACGATTGTCATAAAAAGCCTGAGTTTACTCAGGCTTTTTTTGCCTGCAAATTGATGTTATTTATTTGCTTGCTCATATACTAAACAGACTAATTAACAGATCATTTTCAAGTGGTCTAAATATCCAATTGCTGCGTTGCGCTCAATCCCAATAGCTAGCTATTACTCCATCACGCGCCTTGAATTTGAACATTTATCCTCATTGAATTTTGTCCCTTTATTTAATCCATTTGGTGTTACTTCTCTTAGCTCGGTGCAATAGCTCGGTATTATGGTTAAAGGAGTCTTTTAGCCCTATTGATTCTAGTTATTGGTGCTCTCTGATACTGCTAGATATAGAAGCGTGTTGCGGTAATCTTAATGGCTATGTAATACCAAGTCCATTAAGTTATTTCCCACTCAGCGAGAATTAAAAGGCTGATAGGCAAGGCATTGATTGAAGAAAATGGTTGTTCAGGAGAATATGCTCCTGCATTCTCTAATTAGCTACATCCATGTAGCGTCCTTATCAAAATCAATAACGAGGTATGTAAGCCTTCTAAACTCGCCCTTGGGAGCTTGTCAGAAAAGCAATAACTGCACAAATTTGTTAGA
>OJGO01000576.1_pt1 | contig 11941 bp, 8 predicted proteins | sample 1594871 | NCBI WGS metagenome assembly OJGO01 (sample SAMN05416798, study PRJEB24817) | seawater metagenome | isolation source: Sea water | place: Canada:Atlantic | collected 2013-07 | reverse complement strand
TTTGTACGGCATCCATACTTAATACACGGATAGCATTTGCTAACTCTTGACGCGACGACATATATAGCTCCAGATCTTATAGTCTTGAAAAAATAAAAATTGCGCGTATTTTCGCTCACCAAGGCACGTAGCGCAAATTATATTATGCAATTCTTTATATTATTTTGTCTGGTGATTCATTATTCGGATACTATATAACCATGAGATTTTAACATTCGGGTTTCAATATCTCTTAAAGGCTCATGGTTAAGTGGGACTTTTTGATTATGGAAGGAGCCTTAATAAATACTTTGTATAATGTTGCTGACTCCAATAATTTGGCTACCTTGATTAGGATTTAAGACAAGGCAAATACTACAGGAAGTACTTTATACCAAGTTGATTAAGTTCTTTCCCACTCAGCGAGAGTTAAAAGGCTGAGAGGCAAGGCATTGATTGCAGAGAATGGTTATTCCCTTGTCAAAATCAATAACGCCGCATATAAGCCTTTTAAACTCGCCCTCTGGGAGCTTGCTCGAAGCACACTAACGTCGTTAAATTTATTTGATTTAGAATGACTAGACCCTAACAAATTAGCCTTGTTTTTGAGCATCGAGCATAACTCTGAGTTGGGAAGAAATTTAATCAAATTGCTATTATTAAATAATTCCGGAGTAATTATCCTGAGCATACTCTGCTGAATAACTATTATTTTAAATCAATGCCTTGCCCGAAGGCGTTTATCATTCCCATTGAGATCTGCATTTTGAAGTGTCATAGGTATAATGCTAGTATCAATTGATAATTAAGATGATAAATAATCAATTGATTAACGGACTCACTCTGCCTAGTTTAAATAATTACCTATGATGCAACTCCATTTAACGCGTATTTTAATTTCTGCTCTTTTATATCTTACCGTTTCTTTTGGCGCGATATGGCTGATCAACCCTCAATCGTTAGTAAACTTTGTCGGTCCTTGTGCTGCTCTTTTTAGTGGTTTATTGCTTCTTTGGGGAATTACGCCACTGATTGCTGTATTGCTGACGAGTCCATTATTAGCATTGGGCTTCAGTCATTATTTTCATCTAGATGCAAATTTAGCGGTAATGACTATTGCTGTGTTAGCTATTACTTTACAAGGTTATTGGACCAAACAGCTGGTGTTCCACTTTATCCATTATAAAAAGTGGTTAACCTCAAGAAAGCAATTGTTTTTATTTTTATTACGCATTGGCCCCATTCCAAGCTTAGTCTCCGCTTGTGCGGTATTAGTTATTGCCATACTTGATAATCAAGTCATAACAGGCGCTTTTTTCTATACTTTCATGAATACTTGGTCAACGAGTATGTTAGCTGCAGTATTTTTTATTCCACTATTGCTCTTAGTTAACAATGCCGAGCGGTTTAAATTAACTAAACGACTTTTTGTTAGTTTTACCTCCATTTTAGGCGGGTTGGCAATTTTACTACTGCTTAAAACCTCTCAGCACGAACAACAAGACTATAGAGAAGCACTTTTTAAACAATCGAAAGTGGAAATAGAGCGTTTGGTGCTTGCTGAGGTTGATGATGTAGCGGACAAAATAAATAGTCTTGCCGCATTATTTAAAGCGAGTGAGGATATCTCATTAACAGAGTTTACTTTGTTTAGTGAAGGTATTCTCGAGCAAAATTCAAGTGTTAGGGCGTTAGAGTGGGCACCGATTGTTACTTTTGACGACCGTGTCACTTTCGAACAACAAAGCTCTTCTATGCTACAGAAAGACTTTTATATTAGAGAGCGCAATGAAAGTGGTATACCTATCCCTGCGCTGACCCGTGCTGAATATGCTCCTTTGTTCTACATTTATCCGCACTACACTAACCAAGCAGCGCTAGGATTAGATGTTTTCAGTAACCCCGCTCATATTTTGTCAATGCAGGCAGTTGTTAAGAGTAAAACTGCCGTGGCAAGTGCGCCAATTACTTTAGTACAAGACGAATTAGCCAAGCCAGGCATGTTGTTCAGTAAAGCTGTTTTCTCACCCCCGAAAGATAATGAAGCCACCGATGATTACGCGAAACAGAAGTTATCCATAATTAAAAAAGGTGAATTATTAGGCTTTGTTGTAGCCGTAGCGCAATTTGATGGTTTTTTTAAGCGTCTTGCAGAGCAAAATGCGCAAGAGGTGAGCTTTTTTATTCAAGATGTATCGAGTAATAAGGCTCTTACTCTATTTGGCCAAGCATTTCCTAAAGTAAATCGTCATGTAGATACGATGACTATTGAAGTATTTTCACGACTTTGGCAAATTAGCATAGCAGAAAAAGAGCCTTGGTTTAGACAGGCTAAAAGTTGGCAAGCATGGGCTGTACTTGTTGGCGGGACATTCGGTGCCGTATTATTTCAAATGCTGGTATTAATGATGGCGGCATACTCGAGTGAATTAGGGCAGCAAGTTGACATTAAAACCCGTGCACTTATTTTAGCCAAAGAAAGTTCGGAACAAAAAAGTTTAGCTAAAACCAACTTCTTAAATAACCTAAATAAAGAGTTGCGTGTTCCACTGTTAGCAATGAAATCATTTATTGAACAGTTAAAGAAAAAAGGCATCAATAATATTCAGGTTACCGGCATAAGCCATGCCGGTAGTAATGTTGCTTTGTTACTCGATACTATGATGGATTTATCTGATATTGAGTCAGGTAAAATTACTGCTAAAGAAGACTGTTTTGATTTTTATGGCTTTTTACAACGTACAGAGTCGGTACTAAAAGCTAGTAATGCGTATGAAGGAAAGTCCATTTTTTTCTTGATTGATGAAAGTGTGCCTCACTACCTTAATAGCGATGAGTTATATATACAAAAATTGCTCAATGCTTTAATTGAAAGTGCACATCATTTGCTGAAAGTGGATGCGTTGCGTTTATCAATTAAGCTTCATAAACATAAGCTTGCCGATACGAGTTTGTTTTTTACTTTATCACCACTAAATCCCGCTTCAATAGATACAAATGAACAAGAATTTATCGATCGAGCCTCGGATGATTTAGCGGCAGATAGCACAGCACTGGCGATGGCAATTAAATACAGTCAATTACTCGGAGGCGATACGACTTTAGGTGCTTTAAGCTCTGGGGTTGGAGTATTAAATTCTTCTATTCGCGTCATCATTTCATCAAAAGAGCAGCAAGAAATTCAGCAAGGACTAATTTTTGATTTGATGAGTTAATTGTATTGTTTTTAAATGAGTGAAAGTCTTTTCTACAAAAGATATAAAAAACTTGTAAAAAAAAAGTTAATAGTTTAGTGTCGTCCTGTCTGTTCATAAATAGTACAGCTTAACAATAAATCAAACAGGCTGCGACCAAGGTAAAATAATGAATAATTCATCATCACGAGGGTTTAAATTAACAACCGTGATATTTGCAGTAATTATTATGGCTGTGACTGCAATACTGAGTGGTAACTCAGTTGCTGATGACATGGATGTAGAAATAACACAATCAGAAGAATAGCAAATAAATCGGTGTTGATTTACTTTCTATGGAAAACTTAAGCTCATCTACTGAAACAGTAGCTGAGCTTTTTTCTTTAATATACCTTTGTAAATTTCTATATTTTCTCGATTGATACCGCAATAGATTTATAGGTGGGTGTGCCACAATCATCAGCGATACTTTCTAGTGGCACTAAAGGGTTTGTTTCAGGATAATAAGCGGCTACACAACTTGAAGGTATCGGGTACTCAATAATTTTGAAATTAGAGAGAGAGCGTTCAATGCCATCGTTTGAGATGGTTGTTATTTTTACATAATCACCATTTGTTAATGACTGGTTATTGATATCTTTTGTATTCATAAAAATAACATTTCGCTCACCATAAACGCCACGATAACGATCATCCATACCATAAATAGTAGTATTGTATTGATCATGCGATCGCAGTGTTTGTAGCGTTAATACTGGTTTGTTGGTCAACAGTTGTGCACGTTCATGTGCGAGTTTCTCAGGTAGTTTAGCATCACAAAATGTCGCCTTTTTTATTGGCGTGAACCATTGGCGTTGTGAAGCAGGATTATTTAGGTAGAAACCTCTGCCTGCTTTTATTCGTGCGTTATAGTTTTCAAAGTCAGGAATAATGGCACTGATTTCTTGACGAATTAAAGCATAATCACCCGCGAACTTATGCCAGTCGACTATTTTATCGCCTACTGAAGCCATTGCCATGCCAGCGACAATCGCGGTTTCAGAACGCAGCATTTCAGAGGCGGGTTCATTCTGCCCGGTAGAGCTGTGCACCATACTCATAGAATCTTCTACTGTGATACATTGCTCGCCGCTGATTTGACGATCGATTTCTGTGCGACCAAGACAAGGTAGAATTAACGCGCGTTTTCCTGTTACAACATGGCTTCGGTTCAGCTTAGTGCTGATTTGTACTGTTAATTCACATTGCTGTAAAGCTTGATAACTACGTGCTGTATCGGGTGTCGCTGCTGCAAAATTACCACCTAGGGCGATGAATACTTTAGCCTTACCCTCAAGCATGGCGTGTATTGAGTCAACAGTATTAAAGCCATGCTTACGTGGAACATTAAAAGAATAACGTTTTTCTATCGCATCAAGAAAGGTCGTAGGTGGCTTTTCATCAATGCCAACGGTACGATTTCCTTGCACATTTGAATGACCACGAACAGGGCATGCGCCAGCGCCAGCTTTACCTATATTGCCTCGTAGCATCAACACATTAAGTAGTTCCTGTACCGTATCGACAGAGTGACGATGCTGGGTTATCCCCATGGCCCAAGTGAAAATGACTTTTTCACTACAGGCGTATATCGAGGCTATTTGTTCAATTTCTTCTCTGCTTAAATTACATTGTTCAAGAATTTTATTCCAATCACTTGACGAAACACTGTGTTGGTATGCTTCAAAACCGTGACAATGTTCTTCAATGAAGTCAGTATCAAGTACCGATTTATCTTGTTCAAATCGTTCGAATAAACATTTAGCCACCCCGCGCAATAGAGCCATATCGCCGCCTAATCTTGGCGTGAAGTAATACTGGCTAATATTTGTGCCTGTTAGAAAAATCATTTCTTTTGGACTTTGAGGGTCTGAAAATTTTTGTAATCCGCGTTCTTTTAAATTGTTTATTGATACAATTTTAGCGCCGCGTTTACTTGCTTCTCGCAACGTTCCCAGCATACGAGGGTGATTGGTACCAGGGTTTTGGCCAAAGACAAAAATGGCGTCAGCTTTAGAAAAATCTTCTATGGTCACAGTGCCTTTACCTGTACCTATGCTATTTGTCATACCAATACCTGAGGCCTCATGGCACATATTCGAGCAATCAGGGAAGTTGTTAGTCCCCAGCACTCGGCCAAATAACTGATATAAATAAGCCACTTCATTACTTGCTCTACCTGAGGTATATAATAATGCCTCATTGGGGGAAGAGAGTTGCTGCAGGCTATTACCAATCACCTTAAAAGCGTCTTCCCAACTGATGGGGTGGTAATAATCACTTATCCCGTCGTAAAACATAGGCTCAGTTAAACGACCACTTTTCTCTAGTGAATGATCATCCCATTGTTGTAGCTGTGTTATAGAATACTGCTTGAAAAAACTGCTATCGACACGTTTACTCGTTGCTTCCCAAGCAATCGCTTTAACGCCATTTTCACAAAAATCTACTTTGCCGGCGGTTTTAGCATCTCCCCAAGCGCAACCTGGGCAATCAAAGCCACCAGGCTGGTTAGCTCTTAGTAAGGTTTTAACGCTTTTCGCTGCATTTTCACTTTGTATTAAATGTTTTGCTGAGCTTCGTAGCGCACCCCAACCGCCAGCGGCTGAAGAGTAGGCAGGTTTTCTTTTTGTGGAGCCGGTTTTTGATGACTTGTTTTTTGCTGAGGTAGACATGTGAATTCTCTTGTTAAGCGTAGCGTTTCAATTGCCCGTGCTGGAAGCAAAATAAAGCTATTTGTGTTTTACGAGCTGAACTAACCGCTAAGTCAGTTGGTTGCGCTAATGTCACCAAGGTGGTCATTGATAAACGCGCGGCCTTGGCGATTAAATCATGACTGCAGCGACTTGTTATCAAGGCAAAGCCTTCATTGGTTGATTGTTTGTTATTTGATAAACAGCCAATCAATTTATCCAATGCGGAATGACGGCCAACATCTTCTCGAAAAGCGAGCATATTTGCAGATAAGTCAAAGAAAGCTGCGCAGTGATTTCCTCTTTTACCACCAGAACTTTTCAAAAGAGCAGGTAAGTTATCTCTGGCTTTTATGATCACCGCCTCGGATGGTAACTCAAACGATTTAGTTGCTCTTTCTTGAGGCAATGTTATCAACATTGCCGCTTCAATAGAGTCAAGTCCACAAAGGCCACAGCCGCTTGGTCCTGCCATCGTTCTTCGTCGTTGTTTTAGTTGCTGTTGAATCCTTGCCAGCACCTGTAGATCAACTTGCCAGCCACATTCATGAGAGTGAACAACAATATCTAAAACGTCGGTGCTCGAATTAATCAAGCCTTCACTTAAGCTAAAGCCAAGAGCAAAGTCTTTTAGATGTTCTGGAGATGCCATCATGACTGCTTGGCTAATACCATTGATACTAATGGCAACCGCCACTTCAAGCAGTTGTGCTTGATGTAGCTTTTGCTTAGAAGATTCAGTAATAGGTAAGGTATCGTTCACGTGCTCTATTGCTAGATTATGCAAAATATTGGTACCTTAAACGGGAGGTGTTGATGTCGACAAATATCCAATATTTGTCGACGGTACCTAAAAGGTTTTTAATTACCACCAGCATCTTTTCGTGAACGCTCGGTATTTTCAACGAGTACGCCCAAGCCAATTTTATTAATTTCTTCCCAAACTGCTGCATCAATTTCAATACCATGTTCAACAGTATGTTCTTTGTTGCTTTCTACTTGTTTAGGACTAATAAAGTGGCTTTTACTATTTTGCAATGAAGAGGTTAAGTCTACGCGTGAGCTACAAATAATCGTCAGCGCTTGTTTGTCATTCTCATTGCTTGTTAGGTTAGTAATCCCTTCACTGTAACTAGGGTAACGTTGGCCTGAGCGAATAGCAGCAGTATGTTCGGTCACACTATCACTGCCGTTTTGCCAATAAGCTGCGGCACTAATGCCGCTACGACCACGATCAGTTAGGGCTTTAAGAATAAAAATTCTGTTATGACAGTTATGTACTGTAACTGTGGCTATGCCGCTTTCTAAGGCTTTGGCATGTGCTAGGTCTACTGCTGCCGCGATACAATTAAGCGCACTACGGTGATGAGCATCAATAGTTGCTGAGGTGCTATCTTCATAAATAACATTGCTTAATGGTTTGTTTTTATCTTCGCCAATATATGGCAAAGCTAACTTAAATTCACTCAAGCCATTTAATCCATGCTTTTCTAACCACAATACCATGTTGGCTGCATCTTCATAATTACCGACAAAGTAATCACTTGCTTCAAAGCATCTGCGCAGAGCTGCTTTTAATTCATTCATTGAAATATTCACGGAACTCTCCTATTGCTTTGGTGCTAGTGGCATAAACCAGTCGTCATTAAATGTTTGGCCAATCTCTTCTAATAGTGGCGCGCCCTGGAACATGGTATTTCGTACCCATAAACGAGAACGAGGATCAAACTTGCTTACACCAAAGAAGGCTAATTTTGCACGTAACAAATGCATAGGCAATACTTCGCGGTCTAACAAGTTGGCTTGAATATCGCCATAAACACAGCGGTTCATACCTTGAATGCGACGTACAATCCCGCGTAACTTAGGGTGCGAAACCATAAATCGAGCAGTAGTATCTTCTGGGTTTTGCACGATATATTCAATTAATTGGTTGTAGCACTTGCGAACAGCATAACCGACACCGAGTGCCATCTGTTTCTTTTTACCTTCAATATCGGCAACACTACCTAGACGAGGTTCCATTTTTTCTTCTGAACGATACCAGTAGGTTTCACGTGCGCCTTCTGCGTCGAAATCTATCGATAGTGCCCAGTCATAACGTTTTTCTATGATATCTTTAAGTTTCCCAGCAGGCATAAGTGGATCAAGGTCTAGAAACTCCTCAGCACTGTGAAAATCTTCTAATTCATCAACAAGTTCAGGGTATATTTCTAGCATGCATGACACTAACATTTCTTGCCCTTGCAATGAGCAATGTTGTTCACTGTACTCAACCAACTCGTTCCATGAATCAAAACCACTTTCAATACGACTTTTGAGACAGGCCATATCTTCAATAACGGCTTTATTGTTATTGGTTTGCCATTCATCTTCTGTCAGTGTTTCAAGTGTATGTTGTGCACTGCGGTCAATCAGTTGACTAATGGTTTCACGTACTTGTTGATTAACACTGCCAAGTGCACGGACTCGTGCTAATGCCAGTTCACGCATTTCCACCCATTGGTTAATAAGTAATGGGTGATTGACCAAATAAGGTGCCATGCCTAAACCCGTTGAATTACCTATACCAAAGTAGCGCTTTATCTCAGGTTTCATTGGATTAAATGTGTCAGGGGTTTTATGGCGAGCGATATGTTCCACTTGTAACAGGCTAAAGTTACGAAGCATTAAACATACAAACATCTCACCAGCAAATGGACGAGCAAAATCTTGATGCTTTTCTCTTACTTTTTCCCAGTCTGCCATCCCAAGTTTACCACTGCCATAAACAGCTGTGGTGCGATATAAGTAACCCACTTCAACAATTTTAGCCACGTCAGGTTGTTCACCTGCGGCAAGTTGATTGACTACATAATCAAAATTACGGGCACTGCGGTTGGCTCGAGATAAAACAAAAACACGTGCATCTACGCGACCTGCTTCTTGTTTAGGGACATTCTCGCGTAACTTTTCAATGTATTCTTGGTCAACCTTACCTTCAACTAGGGCCATAGTAAGGTCCCATTTAGTCGCGATAACACGGTCATTACGCTCGTCAGGAGAAAGGTAATCAGAAAATAGAACAAAGCTGAACAGACCATGTGGCGCTTGGACTTCATAGACAACAGTGCCGTAGCCATCATTATCGAGATTAAAAACGGAGGGTTCAATCTTCCAACGTTCACGAAATATTCGACGTACCAAAGTACGCATAAAACTTAAGCGACTTTGATGATAAGCCCCTAGGCGTTCCAATTTCATCACCTGACTTGCAGGGCGAAGGGGTAAAGAGTTCTCACCCCAAAGTGATGAGTGGATAGCTGCATTTGTTGTCATTTACTGATCCTCATTTGCTATACAAAATATGTTATCTGAATTGACTTCGATTTTCTTGTTGTTCTTGTTCTGATATAGAAGCAAACTCAAGCATTAACTCGTTGAAGCTTTAATAAATCAACGGGGATATTAAAGAAGCCTAAAAAATGACCTCACTGAATGTGATGTTATTTTTGGCCAATTCTGTTGCTTTATACAAGGCAATAAGGTCTATCAGCTGATAAGGAAAACTTATGGTAATAAGTTATTTCATTGAATAACATGACTATTATTTTTGTTTCCGCTTATGTATTTGTTTTTTATTTAGTTGAAAGGCCTTATGTTTACTAACAAGGCAATGACAGGAATCGTTGATGAACTTAGGGGACTGAAGCAATATTAAAGCTGGGGTACTTAAATGGCTACTAATAAGTTTATTTTATCATTGTATATTATTTATTAATTTTTATTATCAAAAAAGGCTTACTATAATCATTGCATATCCAACAGCGGTACATAGTAAACCGCATAAATTGATTGAGGTGCACAATGAATTCACTAACCCATGACGAAAGTAATTATTTCAACACTACTGGTTTGGAGCATAAAGAAGTGGCTGTTAGCGAAAGCAAACACCCGACTACTACCAATACACAACAGCATGTAAGAAAACATGAACAAGCACTTTGTAGCGATGTCAGTACGGCAAGTTATGTGCGTGGTTATAATTAATATTATTGAAAGATAGTATCAATTCCACTTTGATTTAGTCACAACAAATCAAGGGGGTAATGCCAGGTAGATTATTAAGGATACAGAATAAATTATTCTCACTAATAATTGCTGAAACTTTTAACTCCCGCTAAGAGAGACAAATTAATAGAGCTGATATGTTCAAAAAGTTGGCTACCAATTAACAAACCAGCAGCCCTTAGGTCCTATTCTGTTTTAAAGCGCTCAATTAACAGCTGCATTTGACTGGTAAGTTGCGTTGTATAGTTACTTTTATTAGCCGTTTCTTGAGATCCCTTAGCTGTGCGTTCAACATGCTGATTGATATTATCAACAGTACGGCGTATTTCCTCTATGCTGGCGTTTAACTCTTCAGTCGCTGCAGCTATTTGGCTATTTATATCGGTAATCTCTCCTACAGATGAGGTTATTTTTGATAAAGAGTGACCAGCTTGACCGGTGTTTTTTACACAATCAGTCGTACGATTTTTACTTTGTACTATGACATTAACAGCATCCCTAGCACCAATCTGCAGTTTCTCGATCATTTGCTGAATTTCAGACGTAGAGTCTTGTGTACGCTGAGCTAAAGTCCGAACTTCATCAGCTACCACAGCAAAACCTCGTCCTTGCTCACCGGCCCGTGCTGCTTCAATTGCTGCATTTAAGGCTAATAAATTGGTTTGGTCGGCAATGCCACGGATAACATCTAATACTGAGCCGATATTGTTGGTGTCTTGCGCAAGTTTATTGATTACCCCAGAAGCATTATCAATATCAACTTCGAGTAAGTTGATATTATTATTTGCTTGATCAACCACTTCTAAACCTTCTTTTGCTGCTTCGTCAGAAAGCTTTGCTTGTTCAAGCCCTTGCGAGGCATTAACAGCAACTTCTTGTACCGCAGGAATCATCTGCTCAATAGCAATAAGTACCTGTTCAATACCTGTTTTTTGCTCAGTTACAGACTGCTCGGTTAAATTTGCCGTGGTATTTAATTGTGCGGATGAGCTAGAAATTTCACCGATTGCACTACGCAGTTCAATTACCACTGTTTGAATATAGCTGGCAAAGAGATTAAAACCTTTGCCTAAAGAAGATAATTCATCTTGGCCGTGTTCATGTAAACGCTGACTTAAATCACCATCGCCGCCACCAATATTATTCATGGCATTAATGACATGCTCTAAGGGTTTAAATAGGGTAACTTTCATAAAAAACATCAGAGAGAGCAATATTATGGCGACGATTACTTGCACGATTAAACTATTATTCAGCCAAAAATTTGCTTCTTGTTGTGAATGAAGTAAATCATCTGAGGTGCGTTTATCTAAAGCATTAAAAAACTCGTTTACAGGTGCCATTATTTTTTTGACATCTTGCTGATACGCATCACTGAACACTAATCTTAAGGCAAAATCATTGATACTTTCATTAGAGGACTTTTGGAACGGACCTTGCGCTACTTTTCCATTTTTAATGGTTTGCATTGCTTGCTCTTCTGTAGCAATCAAGGTGTTTGAGTAACTATTGGCTTTTTCCAATAAAGTAAACTCGTTTGCTGAAAAATTTAACTCTTTCATTATCTTACTTTGTTTAATGCGCTGATCTGGGTATAAATTGTTATCAACATTATTAGGACGTTCAACCTCGCCATTACGCCAGTTAACAATGTGCCAATAAGCATCCCAATATTTTTGTTCACCGGTGGCAACAAATAAACGGCAAAGGCGGGTCAAGTCTATTGAGCTTTGTCTAAACTCATCGGCGATTAAATATGAAAGGTAGCGCGTATCACTACTTAGGGTTTGATGCTTATTTTTGTTTGTAGCAATTTTTTGTGAGGTTATCGCTGTAGCGAGTAAAATAATCATTACGATCAATATCGCAGTTAGCCGAACTTTAATAGTCATTTGATAGTCCTTTAAATAATACTATTAGGGTCTGTTGAACTTTCGCGGTTAAATTTTGTTCGAGATAAAAGCGTTTTAATCGCGGCGAGTAGTG
>OJGO01000575.1_pt1 | contig 11941 bp, 8 predicted proteins | sample 1594871 | NCBI WGS metagenome assembly OJGO01 (sample SAMN05416798, study PRJEB24817) | seawater metagenome | isolation source: Sea water | place: Canada:Atlantic | collected 2013-07 | reverse complement strand
GCATTACACTGAACGCTATTTAAATCACCCTAAAGTCAATGCTGCAGGTTATCAGAAAAGCAGTGTATTCCCTTATGTGTCTGGCTTAAGCGGTCCACTGATGGTTTATCATGGCATGGCGGATGATAATGTATTGTTCACCAATACCACGAAATTAATTAAAGCCTTACAAGATGAAGGTAAATTATTTGAACTGATGACCTATCCAGGTAGTAAACACAGTATGCGCGGTAAAAAGGTAAAAGTGCATTTAAACGCTACTATCTTGGACTTCTTTGATAGACACTTTAAAAAATAATATCATCATCATAATGACTTAATTAGTAACTAACTTGAAGAGCGAGCCGTTTGATAAACGACTCGCTTGATACCTAAGCCACTTCATATTTGAAAATGCTCACTTAGGCTAAAAACTATAATTAACACCTAAGCTCACACTTGGACCAAAACCGGGTAAGTAACTAGGCTGTTTTGGATTTGAATAACCACGTATGACGTAAGAGGTTTGATAATTTTCATCTGTCAGATTTTGTCCATCGAGATAAACACGCAAGTCTTTATTAACTTGATAAGCGACTTGTAAACCCACTAACACGTGCGCATCTTGAAATTGACTATTAGCATGATCAATCGCTGCATCGTCAATTTGCCACTTAACGCTTGGTGCAATATATAAACCACCAGCTGTTTGGTAACGTAATTCAAATTGCATTAAGTGCTCTGGTACACCGGCGATTTGATTACCTTTATACTCCCCTCCAGAAAAATAAAAGTCAGAGTAATTATAAACCAACTTACTCGACAAATTATCTCCCGAGGCAATCAGACTTTCACTCAAGCCCTGTATCCACTCTAACTCTATTCCTTGGTGAATAGTGCCCGCAGCATAATTGTCAGTCTTTCCATTAACAGCAAAATCGCTAACAATAGAAATTAATTCGTCATCAATATCGCTTCGATAGAATGCAATATTCCACTGTGTTTGACCGATACTACCACTAGAGCCAAACTCAATAGTATTAGATGATTGAGCTTCTAACTCATTTATACTTACTTTTGCCATCGCAGGATTTTTGGGGCTAACAGAAGCAGACACAAGCTCCCAATAGGTCGGCGCTTCATTGGTACTACTCACATTAGCAAAGAATCTAATTTCATCAGAAAACTGATAATTAACACCCAACTTAGGATTAACATTGTTATAGCTATTATCTTGATTTAAGCCTGCCCCTTTATCATCACTGATATCCCTATTGGCTATTACCCCTTGCGCCGCAGCTACTAACTGAATATTTTGCGACAACTGTGCTTGCCACTGTAAGGCCAATATAAAATTACTTGCCTCAAGGTCTAAGTCGCCGAACTTCTGTAATTTACTACCATCTTCAGGACTGTTAGCAAAATAAGATCGATTCATATCACTTAAATTACCACTGAGGGATAAAGAAAACTCATCATAATCAGTAATATACTCCCCAGTTAAGCTCGCTGCATATTCAAAACCAACATCCTGACTTTCAGTCACATTATGTACTAGTGGATCAGTAAAAGTGTCTGATAAATCTTGATAAAACACGCCAAAATCTTGCTGAAAGTTATCAATACTAAAGCGCGTTTTATTAGCAAGCCTAAGCAAAGAAGAGTCGCGATATGGATCTCTTTTATAGACGTTTAATAAAGCATCAAGCGGTGTATTACCGTCACCTAACACCTCCTCGGGCGCGGATATTGCTCTGTCTTTGGGTACAACAAACGGAATATCAAATTGATTATCACTCCATTGGAAGTAAGTTCTGTTGGTAATAGCATTGCTAATATCTAATCCAACATTAGCCGAAATATTATTTCGCTCTGAAGTACTATGATTTCTATAACCGTCGTAACTATCATGACTCGCATTGATATAATAATCCCAATCATCATGTTGGCCCGCGGTTTGTCCGCTTAGACCCAAGCGGTTATCGTTACCATATTCAAGTCTGATACTCGGATCAGCATTAGTACCATTTTGACTATGTAGATTAACAGCTCCACCTAAAGTAGTTCCACCATAACGCTGAGCATTAGCTCCTCGGTATACAGACACCATTTCTGCTGATTTCACATCGAGAAAACCAATGATAAAACTACCGTCAGCTTGATTTATCGGTAAGCCATCATAGAGTAGCTGTATACCGCGATTAACAGGGTTACTTTGCATCCCAGAACCTCGAATATTAAGTCGAGGTTGATCATTTCCACCAAAGAAACTTTGCATAATAATACCAGGCTCAAAACCTAAGGCATCTTGCAATGTTGCTTGTCTGGCAGGTAATTTTGCGATTTCAATTAAATTAGTGCCACCCGCTACTTTTTTCAGTTCACTACGAGCTTCGTCTATCGTCGGAAAAGCTCGCTCTGCCCGCTGACTATTGATTTCTATATGTTCATCAATCACCAAGCCTGATATAGAATCATCGGCTAATACTGGTGCACTCATTACAGCTGCAGCCAAGCATACTGTTATATAACTTCTTTTCGTAACCAAGCCTTGAACAGGCTTACTTTTTAATACCTTAGAGAACATGACCTTTCCTTACTACCAATTGATATAAAACATATTTTTTGCCAAAAACAGAATTAGTACCTGATGACAAAAAACACTTAAATGAATATATTTAAAACGACTACAGCTCATCTTTCCTTGGCGAGAAAGATACATGGCAGTAAAAAAGTGCATTAGCACACTAAACGCCAAGAACATTTTTACTGTTAGCAGCTGACCAAAACTTGACGACATTAAGTTTACAAAATGAGGAAAATGATGATTTGCCATAGTCAAACCAGACAAGAATAAAAAAACGAGGACAAAAGGCATGATTTTTCGCGCTTTAGTCGTGATAGCTACCTGTACTTGCGCCATGACTTCACTAGGTATTCGTTTTCTGATGGACTCAAGAAAGATCACTTCAAAAAAGACCACACCAATAAACATGACCGCAGCGAACAAATGAATGGTGTTCAAAACAGCATAAGACATAATTACTTCAACTCTGATGGATAGATATTGTTAAAAAAATTCGTACGTTCAGCAGGTGTTTTAATGCTGTAGCGCAGACATTTACTAGCGGGCTTGAGCAATAAACTTGTATTGCTCATCCCAATGACTTGTTCAATATTGTGACTGATGTATAACAGGGTAATTTGATCTGTTAAGAAAGATTGCAGGAGCTGTGTTAACTCATCGACAGATTGTTTATCTAACGCACTGAAAGGTTCATCGAGTATTAACAAATCAGGGTCAGCAGCAAAAGCACGAGCCAAGGAAGCCCGTTGAGCCATACCTCCAGATAATTGATGCGGAAAGTGCTGTTGATATGCGATTAAACCTACCTGAGTTAATAGCTCGACTAAACGGACATCGCGTTGTAATTTAGCTAGTCCTTGCGCTTTAAGTACTTCATCAATATTTTGACCTACGCTAAGCCAAGGCAGTAACCTAGGCTCTTGAAAGACATAACCAATGCGTTGCGCTCTAGTGGTTATCTGTCCGTTGAAGCCTTGTTCAAGCCCAGAAATTAATTTAATAAGTGAAGATTTCCCGACACCACTTTTTCCAAGTAATGCGATTTTCTCTCCGGGATATATCACTAAATCTAACGCATCAAAAATAAGCTGTTGCTTAAATGCCAGCGTCACTTGCTCAAGAGTAATAATCGGCAATAATGGCTTTGAATCAGCACGACTAAATGGAGTTGAAACGGTACCTTTTTTAATGTTTTTTTTAAGCTTAACCGACCACTTTTGCTGCAGTTTTACCATTATATTTTTCATGAAACAGCCCCTTGCCAATGTAATAGGCGGTGCTGAATTGGTCTTAATAATAACAGCTCTAATATGGCCACTATTAACAAGCTAACTAACACCCATGCATATAACTCAGGGGTTTCAAAGTTACTGCTCGCATTAGCTAATTGATAACCTATGCCTTCATGACTGCCTAATACCTCAGCGAGTACAACAATGCGAACCCCACTGCAACACACAATGACAAGGGTGGCGCACAAAGGCGGAGCAATGGCTGGAATATAAATTTTAGTGAGTCGTTGGTAAAACGAAAACTGGTAAATAGTGGCTAATTCGAGCCAGTGTTTATCTATTTTAGAGACATTTTTTTGCGTGTTCACATAAACGGTAGGACTGAGTAAAATCACCGTGATAAAAATAACCATGGCAGATCCCATTCCAAACCACAGCATTGCCAGTAGTACGACAATAACGGGAGGGATGCTCATCAGCAACCAGCGAGTGGGCGCTAAAAAATCTCTCACCCAGGCTTTTCTTCCCGCAATCACTCCTAATGAAAAACCGATAAAACAAGCCACACTGAGCGCGATAGTTAATCGAGTTAGACTAACTTGTAATGTCTGCCAAAATTCAGCGTCCATTATTAATTCAGCCAAACGTGAAAAAGTTTGCTTAGGTGTTGCCAAAATCATGTTACTTAACTGATCTGCGAGATATTGCCAAACAGCGATCAACGCTAAAACACCAGCTAACTGAATGAGTGATTTTTTGATTATCAGCTTATGCTGATAATTAAGTGAAAGTTTTAGAAGCGAAGGCATTAGAAGTAAAACCCGTCTTCAGGTAATTTATTGCCAATACGCTTAGCATCACTTTTAGCAAGAAGGCGATAAAAGCTTTCTAGATCTTTTTTTGCTAACTTAGCATCAACCGTCGTAATTGCTGTTTTTTCTATCGCTGAAATAAGTGCCGCTCTTGGCATTTTTGGAAGATAGGTACTAACAACATCGGCACATTGAACGACATTCTCCTGACACCAAGTAGCAGCAACTTTATATGCCTGATTGACTTGGTTCACTAATTTACGGTCATGATTAACGGTAATGTTAGCGATGATCCCTGCCTGTGGTAACTTAGGGCTACTTGGAAAACTGCTTTGCCAAAGCTGACTAATATTTAACGAGGTAATCAGATTAACGCCCTGCTTTTGCGCGTTATTCTTATTGGCTTGATGTAAAACCACAGAGCTAAGCGGTTCAATTAATAGCGCATGTTTAACTTTGTTGGCCAATAGTAGCTGAGCAGCATCAGCAAGGTTATGGCTATTTCTGATGGTAACTTGTTTGGCTTTTTCGGCTAAATTGGCATCGAGCAACTCCTTTAATACAATGCTTGGCATATCATTCTTAAAAGGCACTGCTATCTCTTGACCGATCAGGTCCTGCATATCAACTAGGCGATGACCTTGCTGACTGACAATACTCATAATATCCCAAATAGAAATATTGATTAGACTCAGCTCATGACCGTGGTTATAAAACGTTGCTGCAAGGTTCGATGGCATAGCGGTGAAGTCGACCTGACTGCCCATAACCATAGCTCTGAGTTGTTGAGGATTTTTCCATTGCACAAACTCAAGTGCGATGTGGTGCTGCGACAACATTTTTTTTTGTGCCATCACCATTAACGGGTAACTAACCACAGCACCAGGACCTGCCAATGTAAAACTTCTCGTGTGATTTAGTGCATTGTCAGCAGTATTTCCTTTAGGACTTAATAACAAAAAACTGAGTGATACAAACAGATATACACTGAAGAATAAATATTTCATGACAACCTATAAATGAGAATGATTTTCATTTATAGTACTCTAGTTATTTCATTACCTCCTTGACAATTATCAAGGCCGTCACTTATTCACACACACGGAAAAACTATGTCTAGCACTCAGACCTGCCCAATAGAAGCTTCCATACTGCAATTACTATCACCGTCTCAACGCAATATATTGGAAGCACAAAGTCATCAAATTAATTTGAATAGTCATGAGTATTTATTTGAAAGAGGTGATACTGCGGATCATATTTACCAAGTTAATAAAGGAAAGGTCACCTTGTCTCGCTTAATGCCTAATGGTGAGCAAAAAGTTTTTAAAGTTTTTCTCTCTGGCGGAGTTATAGCTGAAATGGCGGTTTTCATGCAACCAAGAGAGTACCCTATGAGTGCTCATATAGATCAAGAAACTACCCTAACGGCCTATAGCTATGCAAGCTTTAAAGAACTATTCATTAGCAACCCAGAACTCTCTCTACAGGTGATCAGCTTTATTAGTAACCGTGTCGGTCAATTAATGAATTCGTTAGATATGCTCACACAAGTTAATGCAAATCAGCGTTTAGTCATGCATTTCGCTGATATTTATAGTAAACAAAAAAGATGTGGTAATCGATTCACCCTACCCAATACTAAGAAAGTATTGGCTTCCCAGTTAGGGATCACTCCAGAAACATTATCTCGATTATTCAAGAAGCTAAAATTCAACGGCCTTATTACGGAATCTGGTGCTTGCATCACAGTACCTGACTTTACTGTGCTTTGTAGAGAAGTAGACTTGGTACCGAGTATATTCCAACATAATCATTAAAGTACCGCTAAGACTCCAAGGTTCAATTAACAAGCAACAAACTAAAAAAGCTATTTACCTGAGTAGTATTTGGCGATTAGTAATCAATACCCAACTAAAGTATCGTTACTAGTTTGTCATTATAACTATCGGTTTCGCCAATCATTTGAATAATATCTTAGTTTATTAAAAGTTTTTATTAGCATATTTCATGCCCAAAAATTGTTAAAAACATGATTACATTTAATTGCATTTATCTACCTTTTTTCTATTGCATTTTTATGACTGAAGGAGGATTATGAAATTGAAGATAACGACAAAGATAAAGTTAAAGATAACAAAAGAGGTAAGACTATGAAGATTAAAATTTCTGGACACCACGTTGAAATAACTGAAGGTATCAAGCAATCTATCGAGAATAAGTTTGCGAAAATCTCTAAACATTATCCGTCAATCATGACGCTAAACTCGACCATTACCGTTGAACCGCATCTACAAAAACTTGAAGTAACCACATTGTATGAAGGTGAAAAAGTAACTGTAAATGCTTCTGACAAACAACTTTATGTTGCCATTGCAAAAGTAGCTAAAAAACTACAATCAGCACTAGCACATCGTAAAGGCGTATTATCTGCCAAATTCAATAATAAGTTTGAAGTACCACAAACAGACTTATATCAATCAGCGTAATTTAGATATGAGCTAAGGCATAAGCCAAGGCTAATGAAGTGCTTGTAATGACGTAATACATTACTAGCAAAATTCATTTTACTAAAAAGCATTAACTAAAAAACGAAAAGGCTGCACCATGATAAACATGGTGCAGCCTTTTTTATTAGTCTCAACTTGTGTAACTTAAATAGGTAATCAGTTCACCTATTTAAACACTCAGTTTATTCTGGTTCAGCTTACTCAGGTTCATAATCCAAGTTTGCTGATAACCAACGTTCGGCTTGCTCTATAGTCATGCCTTTACGCGCTGCATAATCAAGTACTTGATCTTTAGCTAATTTTGCTACCGCGAAATATTTAGATTCAGGATGAGAAAAATACCAACCACTCACTGCTGCACCTGGCCACATCGCATAACTTGAGGTGAGGTCCATATCAATGTTTTCTTTAACATCGAGTAATTCCCACAATAGACCTTTCTCAGTATGCTCAGGACAGGCAGGATAACCTGGCGCTGGTCGAATACCTTGATAACTTTCGCGAATTAACGCGTCATTATTTAAATCTTCATCAGGCGCAAAACCCCAATATTCTTTACGCACTTTTTCATGTAAATATTCAGCACTCGCTTCCGCTAATCTATCCGCTACTGCTTTGAGTAATATTGAATTATAGGCATCGTGATCCGCATCAAAAACTTTGACTAAATCTTCAACACCAAAACCTGCTGACACAGCAAAAGCACCAACATAATCTTCAATACCTGAGTCATCTGGTGCTATATAATCAGCTAAACAACGGTTAAACTGCCCTGCTGGTTTTTTACTTTGTTGACGTAGTTGATGAAGTATCATTAATTTATCGCTGCGACTTTCATCCGTGTATAGCTGTATGTCATCTTGAGTACTGTTCGCTGGAAACAAACCAAATACTGCTCTAGCACATATTTTTTTATTATTGATAACATCATCAAGCATGGCGTTAGCATCATTAAATAAGCTCGTTGCTTCAACGCCAATCACTTCATGTTTTAAAATAAGCGGATACTTGCCAGACATTTGCCATGTCATGAAAAATGGCGTCCAATCAATATATTTTCTAACCTCGTTCAAATCGATATTATCTAGGACAGTTACCCCCAGTTTGTTGGGTTTTTTAGGCGTATAACCTTCAAAATTAATTTTAGTCGCATTAGCACGAGCAGCTTCAAGGCTTATTAAACTTGAACGTGGACCTTTTTTATAATGACGTTCTCGTACTCTTGCATACTCTTCTTGAGTACTAGCAAAGAACTTTGCTTTATGATCACTAGATAATAAATTACTGACTACAGATACCGCGCGTGATGCGTTTGATACATAAACTACGGGTTCATCATATTGAGGCTCAATTTTTACTGCTGTATGTGCTTTTGACGTAGTTGCACCGCCAATTAATAAAGGCAGTTTCAAACCTGTACGTTTCATTTCTTTAGCAACATAGACCATTTCATCAAGTGACGGGGTGATCAAGCCTGATAAACCAATGATATCGACGTTTTCTTCTTTGGCAACGCGTAAAATATCATCACAAGAAACCATTACGCCAAGATCTATAATTTCATAGTTATTACATTGCAGTACTACGCCAACAATGTTTTTCCCGATATCGTGTACATCACCTTTTACCGTCGCGAGCAATACTTTACCGTTGGTGCTTACTTCAGTTTTTCCTTCTTCGATATAAGGGTTTAAATAAGCAACGGCTTGTTTCATTACACGCGCTGATTTCACCACTTGCGGTAAGAACATTTCACCCGCACCAAATAAATCACCGACAGTATTCATACCATCCATCAATGGCCCTTCAATGACATCTAATGGTTTCTCTGACGCTAAACGAGCTTCTTCAGTATCCTCGATGATAAACTCATTAATGCCTTTCACTAGCGCATGAGATAAACGGGCGTTAATCGGCAATTCTCGCCAAGTTAAATCAGTCTTTGAGGCTTGTCCGCCCGCTTTACCATGAAATTCTTGTGCAATATCAAGTAAGCGCTCGGTCGCACCGTCATCCTTATTTTTAATAACGTCTTCTACTGCTTGTTTCAGATTTACGGGTAAGTCTGAATAAATGGCTAATTGGCCCGCATTAACAATACCCATGTCCATACCATTTTTAATGGCGTAGTATAAAAAGACAGCATGAATCGCTTCACGTACCGGGTTGTTTCCTCTAAATGAGAAAGAAACGTTAGATACACCACCTGAAATCATTGCATAAGGTAGATTTTTCTTAATGTCGTCAACCGCGTCGATAAAATCTACCGCGTAGTTATTGTGCTCTTCAATACCCGTCGCAACAGCAAAAATATTCGGGTCAAAAATAATATCTTCTGGCGGGTAACCAATTTCATCAACCAACATATGATAAGCACGATGACAAATTTCATATTTACGCTTGCGCGTGTCAGCTTGTCCTTCTTCATCAAACGCCATCACAATAACAGCTGCGCCGTAACGACGAAGCAATTCAGCTTGGAGACGGAAATTTTCTTCGCCCTCTTTTAAGCTGATAGAGTTAACAATGCCTTTTCCTTGAATACATTTTAGCCCCGCTTCAATGATATCCCACTTAGAGGAATCAATCATGATCGGCACTTTAGCAATATCGGGTTCGCCAGCAATCAGGTTCAAAAATCGCACCATGGCGGTTTTTGAGTCCAACATACCCTCATCCATGTTGATATCGATAATCTGCGCGCCGTTTTCTACTTGCTGTAACGCCACAGAGATAGCTTTATCATAATCTTCTTCAACAATTAAGCGCTTAAACATAGCAGAGCCGGTAACATTAGTACGTTCACCGACGTTTACAAACAAGCTATCTTTATCAATGGTTAGTGCTTCTAAACCAGATAAGCGACAGGCAATTTCACGTTGTTCAACTTTACGCGGTTTTATATTTGCAACCGTGTCGGCCATGCCTCTGATATGCTCGGGCGTGGTACCACAACAACCACCAATAATGTTTAAAAAACCTGATGAAGCCCACTCTTCTACGTGGGTATTCATGTCTTCAACGGTAAAATCATACTCACCGAAAGCATTGGGTAAACCCGCATTAGGATGGGCAGAAACAGCTGTATCACAAATACGGCTTAATTCAGCAACATATTGGCGCAATTCAACAGGACCTAACGCACAGTTAAGACCAAAGGAAACAGGTTTTGCATGACGTAATGAATTGTAAAAAGCTTCGGTCGTTTGTCCTGATAACGTACGTCCTGAGGCATCAGTAATAGTACCTGAAATCATTACAGGTAAACGCTCACCTAATTGGTCAAAAACAGTTTCTACTGCAAAGATTGCCGCTTTAGCATTCAAGGTATCGAAAATAGTTTCGATTAAAATAATGTCACTACCCCCGTCAATCAAAGCTAACGTCGATTCAATATAGGCATCTTTTAGCTCATCAAAGGTAACGTTACGATATGCAGGGTCGTTTACATCAGGAGAAATCGAACAAGTTCGGTTTGTTGGCCCTAAAACACCCGCAACAAAACGAGGGCGATCAGGGTTCTTTTTAGTGTACTCATCAGCCGCTTCTCGCGCTATTTGAGCAGCAACACGGTTAATCTCAGCGCTATACTCTTGCATGTCGTAATCGGCCATGGCAATCGTTGTTGCGTTAAACGTATTCGTTTCAAGAATATCAGCACCAGCCTCAAGATACTCAAGATGAATCGCTTTAATGATTTCAGGTTGAGTAAGCACTAACATATCGTTATTGCCTTTTACATCGGTATGCCAATCAGCAAAGCGTTCTGCGCGAAAGTCTTGCTCTTCAAACTTATATGCTTGGATCATGGTGCCCATAGCACCATCTAAGATTAAAATATTTTTTGATAATTGTTGCTCAAATAAGGCAAACGATGATGATTTTTTCATGTTCTTTTTCCGCAGTGTCGAAAGTTATTTTATGGCTGACTAAGATAAATAATATAGGTCAATTAAATAATTTTAGCTGACCTTTCAGCTAGCCCTTAAAGCACAGTATCAGGGTGAATAGCTCTAATATTTGAAGCATCTAATTGATATGGCGTCATTTGATAAACATAGTAGTTGAGCCAATTAGTAAAGAGCAAACTGCCGTGGCTACGCCATGAGCCAACAGGTGATTTGCTTGCATCATTATCTTGATAATAGTTTTTGGGTAAAGCGGCATCAGCATTTTGGCTGCTATCGCGCAAATACTCTTCATGCAAGGTACTTGCATCGTATTCAGGATGGCCGGTTAAATACACTTGCTGCTTATTTTTACTCGCCGCCAAATACACCCCTGCATCGCCAGATTCAGCTAATATTTTTATTTGAGGAATACTTTCATAATCTGATTTATCGATGTAACCATAACGTGAATGTGGCACATTAAAGTTTTCATCAAAACCTCTGGTTAGCGGCTCTTTATCATCAAGCGGTGTATGTTTATAAACACCCGAAAGCTTTTCTTTACGTAAATGACGATTTAGGCCGTAATGGTGATATAAAGCGGCATGTGCAGCCCAACAGGAGAACATAGTTGAAGTAACATTATTTTCAGCCCAATCAAATACTTCACAAATTTTGTCCCAAAAAGTGACTTGTGAGTAATCAAGTAAAGCTAACGGAGCACCTGTGATAATAAGGCCATCGTATTGTTTGTGCTTTATATCATCAAACAAATGGTAAAAGTTTTCTAAGTGCTCTTCTGGCGTATTTTTTGATACGTTTTTATGTATACGAATAAACTCAATATTTATCTGTAATGGTGTATTAGACAACATGCGCAAAATTTGCACTTCTGTTTCAATTTTATTCGGCATTAAGTTAAGAATAGCCA
>OJGO01000564.1_pt1 | contig 12075 bp, 9 predicted proteins | sample 1594871 | NCBI WGS metagenome assembly OJGO01 (sample SAMN05416798, study PRJEB24817) | seawater metagenome | isolation source: Sea water | place: Canada:Atlantic | collected 2013-07 | reverse complement strand
TTTAAACATAAGCTCAAAATGTCCTGTGAAGTACTAATTAAGTAGACGCTGTCAATGTGCGAAAAGCAGATCGGATAATGATACCTTAGAATTTATCTAATGTGTTGCTTTTTTACAATAAAAAGTAAAGAAAAAGTACAGAAATATTCGGTAGCAATATTCTAGAAGAATTTGCTGCAAAGACGGGTGAATTGAGCGCTTTATTCGAGGAAAAAGCGATAAACCATTTCGATTATTATCACTCTTCCTCCTCCTTACTCTATTGAGGATTTATATCATTTAAAGAACTTTCAATTTGGATATTAAGTCAATTCATTTAGCGAGAAATTTCACGCTGATAAATAATACGATCATTCCCGCGGTAAATGCCAAAAGTTGCAACAGCACGAGGGTTGTCATTAAATAAACCATCAACATCTGCTTTAACAAATGGACATTGCAAGTTATCTTCGTCAATAGCCCATTCATATTGTAGCCAAGGATATATGTCATAGCTGACACATACTTGTCCTGTATTTCCTGTCCCTGGTGCTATTAATTCAATTGCCCTTGTTTCCCCGGGTGGCGTTTCATTAATGAATTTATCCGTAACTGAAGTAATATCAGGTAAAGGAGGAACCGAGCTAAAATTGATTAAACTAATATCAATAATCGTCAGTTTACTTGAATCATATCTCGTACAATTATCATCTTCGCTCAGAACATATTGACCCTCTTTAAAGTAATTAACTGATAATGGCTGAGGCAAATCAGACGTTTCTGGACCATAGCTATTTTCGAGCTGTACTCGACCGAAGCGTATTTCTTTACTTGTGGGTTTTAATACCCACAAACGATTATTATCAGTGTCATCATCACTGTCGATAGCCAATACATCATCAGAATCTTTTATTTTACTTATTCCTAACTCTATTAGGCTAGGAAAAGGGGATATTTCTGCATTTTGTTCATGAAGATAAACAAAGTTGTCATTAACATTGAATGCATACGTTATAACGCCATTCGCTTCTTCTGGTAAAGTGCCTTCACTCAAGTTAGCAAGTAACTTAATTGTATCACCCAATGAACCTACTTTATTTAGAGTCGCATCTTCAAGTGGAATGATATATTCGACATCCTCCGCTGAAAATTTAATAAAGTCACCTGTATAATTTTGTGTAGTAGTACACTCATCATCAGGGCAAATAGAACTTTTAGCCGTGATTAATAGCTCTGGTTGAAGTGCGCTTTCATATTGTAGAGCACCTTTAGTGTCATCTATACTGCTCATTTGTCCTGTATAAGCAAACGTCATTTCACTGCTCGGTGAATCGATATCACAAACAGAAATAATGCTACCATCAAAACCTGTGCTTAACTCAAAATGATCAGGTATAAAACGTCCAACATAAGGTTCTACACCAATCACATCACTTGCACCTAAGTATGCCCCACTTGTTAAATTGGCAGTGAAATTGACAATGCCTACTTCGTCATAAGTCATACTTTTATTATTAATAACACCATTAGTAGCAATACCATCATTAAAGTCAGTAAAGTCAACATTGGTTAATTTGCCTTCGACACCAAGATTAGGCAAATAAAGACTATCCGTGATAATAGCGGTTTCTGGTGTCGTCTCATTACCAAAATTAACAGTCGTGCTGTTATCAATTAAATCTGCGCTAGTATCTGGTACGCCATCTTCATCAATATCATCTTCGGCTTGCCACTGCACGGCGGTTAAACTTGTAGTGAACTCTACTCCTGCTTTTTTAAAAACACTATTCGGTTGGTTAGCGCTTTGTGCTTTTGGGTTATCAACTACATTAATAAAAAAACCAAAAGGTCGAACAACAAACTCATTAGATGAGCCAAGCATATAATTACCACTTGGATCGCCATTTTCATCTGGAATATTATAACGAGCATGGAGCTGAACTTTACCCGCATCAGGATAAGTGAAAATAAACTCAGCACTATTAACGGTATCATCACTAAAATCTAAATTTACTGAGCTGTATGAAAGAGCCGAATTTTTGTCGAGAGTAGTTATATCACCGGTTGTAATTAAATTATTTATAGCCACTTGACTGCCAGCACACGCAATGGGGTCAACACAAGTAGCGGCCATTTCAATCGTTGTAGTATCAATAAAGGTTGCTTGGCAGGCTCCTGTGTCAGGATTTTTTTCAATCGCTTGAATCTTCAATGTGTTTGATGGTTTTGCAGATACTTGTGTGGGTATAGGGTTAGTTTCTGTATTTTCATAAAACCTAAAACCAGTGTCAGCAAAAAACAAGTTACAGCTGGTCGTACTGTTATCAAAACAAACTGCTGGGCTTGCTGGTATTATCGATGCATCTTCGATAGATAAAATAGTTGACTCAGATTTTGTATATGCAAGATTGGCGCTACCTTCACCAGTAAAAGTTATAGTATCAGTAGCAATATCAGAGCCGGTAGTGTTAACAACGATAGTTACAGCTTCACCACTTAGCGTACAAGTACCGTCATAAGTATTCGTGCATGCTTTAATGATAACTTTTTCTGCAGTACAGGTTAAGCCATTGCCATCATGAATTATTTGATAATGGTCTATTTGTGAGGGGTCAACACAATCCCCAAATTTCACCTTACCACCGAGAGCACCGTGTTTTAAAATTTCATAGCCTGAAGGCGCAGCATTACTGCGGATGTCATTTGAAATAGATATTTCTAAATAGTCTCCGCCGCCACGTTCAAAAAATATGGCCCCTATATCAAAAACAGAGTCTTCAGTTAAGGTAAAGGATCCCCCAGTATTGGAATTGGCTGTTGGGTTTTCAAACCTTAATTCATTACTCTGGCCACTGTTTGAGCTTCCAAATTTATTGAATGAAACTGTATCACCAGACAGTGTATCCATAATGAAACTAAAACCGTCATCTGCCTCAACATAAATAGTGTAAGTACCCGCGGGCAAACTAAGCGTTCCAGAGGTATGCACTAAAAAATCTGAACCTCCAACACCAGCAGCTACACCGGGATAGGCTAATGTACCAGTAAAATCATGACCTGAACCACCAAAATCTATGCGGTCAACAGTGCTTTCGCCACTTGCAGCAACATTATAAGTACCACTATCAATTAAGCCAGATGTAGGGGAACCTGCAGTCAGCCAGGCAGCATGAATAGCTAGCGCTTCGGTTGTTGTATTTATCTGAGAGTTACTACCACTACCAATTTTAATGCCAACGGCATTTAGCGTACCGGTTTCACAGTTATCATCACAAGGGTGGTTTTCTTGATAAACCTCATTGATTTCAGCCGCGGACAATGCAGAGTTATACATCCTCACTTCATCAATTGCGCCAGTGAATCTATTAGCTGTCTCCCCTGAATCAGTTTCACCACCAATAGAAGCAATCCCCGTATCAACTCCCCAGTTGCCACTATAAGTATGACTCACACCACTTACACCATTATCACCAATAACGGTTTGTGCAACGCCATTAACATAAATCTCACGAGTTTTAGTCGCGCTATTATGTACCGCTGTTACAAATGTCCAAGTATTAATAGGAATTACACTGGCCAATGTATCAACAGAGATGGGACTTACACCACGAGAATAAAAACGAAGTTTACCACTGCCGGGATCTCCCAAACTTAAAGCATATCCTTGACTATTATTTTCATCATCAGCAAAAATTCTTGAGCCTGCATCCGAGTTACTTGGATTAACCCAGGCCGTCAGAGTAAAGCTACCCTGTTGATTTTCAAAAGTATTAGGTAATATCACATAATCATCTTCCCCATCAAAAATACCATAACCACAGGTGCCGGGGTTACCTACAATAGCGGGGGTTAATTGAGCCGTATCAGCACCGTTTTTAGATTGACCATTAAAGTTACCTGTTTCATCGACTACTTCACCAACAGCACCAGACCAAGAGCTTTCGTCAAAACGTAGGTTTAACACTGGCTCTGTAGGGCAATCTCTGGCGCTACCATCCCACCCCTTACCTGCTTCATTATTCACTTTTATTGACTGGATGGTAGCATCAGATAATGCGTAAGGGAAAATCAACAATTCATCCATTAACCCTCTCATACCAGCATACCAAGGGTCTTTGCCGATATAAAGGGGACCGTTGTTATGCTCCGAATCACTGATGGTTGAACTACGATTCAACGTGCCGTCTAGATAGGTAGATAATAGGTTGTCTTTTTTTACCAACGTCACTAATGTCCAAACATCAGCGCTGATGGCTGAAAGGCTGTCATGACCTTCATTGTAGTTACTAGTGGTACTCACGCGGTGATGTACTCTGTTGTCGCCTCCCGGTCTCAACCAAGCAGCAAAGGTGCGTTGATTTTGATTGCCTTTATGAATGACATTACGCCAACCACTTGGTTGGTTGCTATCTAGTTTCACCCAGAAACTGACACTGTAATCGGCATTATTCTTGCCTACTTCTAGCAGGCTATGATCGGCTACTTGGATCAAATTGTTGCCGTCAAACTCCGCCGCGTTACAAACTAATCCGTCAGTTGGCATCACATTTTGCGCACTGCCATGCAAGTCATTGCCGCTGCTGTCAAGCACTTCATTGTTGCTGCCATCCCACAGGGTTTCATCAAAATGATATTCAGCAATAGGTCCTGCAAGGTCACCTGTGCAAAAGTCTCCAAAATCAGGCTCTGTACTGACAAAGTTCACTGTCGATGGGCTAATAAGTGTTACATTTACTCCACTAACTGCGCCGTTAACAACAGCAGTAGAATTAATCGTTATATTCTTCTTACTATAAATAAACGCGGTTACCTGTGCATTTGATAAAATACTAAAGTTATCCTTCGAGTGTATTAATAACTTAGTCGCATCGCCTCCAAGGTTAATTTCAGTAGAGCCATTGAATTGCACAGTCGTCTTAACAAAAAGCCTAACAACACCACTGCCTACAATATTTATCTTACTATCAGAGCCAACCGATAGGCGACCACTAAGATGGTAATCTCCCGAGTTTAGATTCAATGTAGCTGAAGAGGAAAGGATTATGTTTTCATAATTACCGGGAGATATAGTTTGTGTTTGTCCGAAGCCAACAGAAATATTATTATTACTATTAGGTGGGGTTGCATAATTTATAGCGGCACTAATATTGCCAGAACTTGAACAGGTACCCGTGTCACAACTCACTCCACCAGAGCTATCATTGATATTCTTTTTCGAATCTAATATGTTATCAGGGCTATTAGTAACTTTAGAGCCATTACCAAAATTGATTCTACCGCTATTATTATTATTTTGAATACCATCAGGGAAAACAGCCGAGCATTGTTCGGCTTGAAGAGTAAAAACACTAGAAATATACAATAAAATAATTAATATAAATCGATAAATCATTACAAATTCCTCGCTTCTACTTGAATAGTTCTGCTACTAACAACAACGTTTTTACTATTACTTACTAGTGCGGAACTGGCACATTTTCCTGTACTAGTTAAACGATAGAACTTCTCACCTGTATCGGGGTGAATTGCATACCAACTACAAGAACTTTCTGCAGTACAATGATAGAGACCGTCTATATTCATTCCCGACGTAGAAAAATCATGGTTTGAAATCGATGGAGCTAATGGTGCCAAAGGACAGGTTGATGAGCTGTTTAACGGGAATAATTGCTGTAACTTGGCCTGCATTGCAGAGTTAGCAGCCATATAAGCTCGAGTACCAATAACTTCCTGAGCAATACTTTCACTGCTAGTAGATAACACACGCATTAATGCGCCACCAAGGAGAATCAAAACAATGATAATAAATAATGTCATCAATAGAGCACTACCTCTTTGTTTTTTGAAACAAAAGGTAGCTTGAGGGAATTGAAGAAAGAGATTTGTCATCTATCAATAATCGTTGCTGTATTTATAGAGCAACGGTAACGTTAAGTCACTAAACATGCAAATAAAAAACCCCGCAAAAGCGAGGTTTCTAATAGACTATAGTCAAAAGTCTAATTTAATAATTTTTTGCGACTTACTAAAGTAAATAAACCTACAGCAAAAATCATTATCGCTGAAGGTTCGGGTACAGGAATAGGTTGTGTAGGAGCACTCTGGCGAATATAAAAACTATTTTTAAACTCTGCATTCCAGTCTTCCCCTGATTCATGCTCCCATTGACTTGCAAACTCAAAATCACCAATAAAACTAATATCATCTAAAATAAGCAGGTTACTTTCTGTTGTTGCATTCCAAAATTGAAAAGCATGCTTATATTGTCCACCTTCAAAAAACAAATCAGTTAGTAAACTAACTCCGTTAGTGTAGGTATTAAAGTTACTCTCATAGATGTCAATTAAAAAGTCATTTGCGGAGCCTGATAAACCAAGCTCTTCAAAATATCGCCAATCACCACCATTAAAATCAGATGATAATAATTGATTATATATAATATTACTCTGAGTGCCGGTATTTTGATATACCGTATCCTGATAGTCACTGTACTCAATATCTGTTGGCTCAATTCCTGACCAAAGAAATTGATAACTAGTTGCTGATACCCACATGATATCGTAACCATTATAACTAACGTAATGATTGTCTGAAATATCTACAACTGATGTAGGGATAATGCCTGCGGAAGCATTAAATGCTATAACAGAAAGGAAAATGATAGATAGTTTTTTAAGTGACTTTAACATTATACAACCTAATTAATGTGTTACATACTCCACTACATATGCAAAAAGTAAACCAATAAGATAACTCATTGTTAAAAAAAGACTTTAAAATACATTTATCAGTTAAAGAAAAAATATAAGTTTAACTTTGTAAAAAAAACTGACATATTATGGAATATTATTTATATGTATTTCATTTTGAAAAACAATGCTTTCTCCATCTCTTACAAAATTTAATCTTATACTCACAATTGCATTTCTTTGTAATGTTGCTCCTTCAACATTAAAAACAGGGGTTAAAAAATCAAAAGCAACTAAATTTTCAGCCATCAAACTTCTGTCAGCAACACGAGGGGGCGTTTTTTGAGTTTCCGTCACAATATAATTATCAAACCGCCACAAACCTCGAGTATCATGGGTACAATAACTAACAGGACTCCCTAATACATATAAACGCTCTGTGGGTGAATTGTCCTCAAATTGAACCCCTAAAGGACTATTAAGTGTTAATTGCCACGTATTAGTATCAACAATAGAAGTACTATTTAACCAAAAAACCTTCCCTGTGTCTTGCGAATTTGTATAGACATTTTTATAAATATCTGTTGAGTTTAAAGGGTAAACAGTTACCAGATCTCGACAAGTACTACCGCTACCGCATTCGTAGTCATTACCATTTTCATCTAAAAAGGGAATAACCAATAAGTTGTTACTGGCTTCCTCTGATGTATCAGGAATATCAACATAAGTTGTACTACCAACTATTGGAATAAATTCAAGACAATGCCAACCTAACCCATTGGCAACCCTAGTACTATTTGGTACAGCATTTCTCACTTCTCGATTCAAACGCTCAACAGCAAAACGGGCACTAGAAAGTAATTCATCTCGTTCAGTAGCATTTAAATAAGTTTGTGTACTTAATGTTATAAAGCCAGTAATACCGACAGACATTATGCCCAAGATTATGATAACTATTATTAATTCAAGTAAAGTAAAACCTGAATTTTTTAACCTTAAATTGTGTCTGTTTTCATTAAGAAAGTATTGATTAAAACTAGCTTTCATTAAAAGTTAGCCTTATGAGTGGCAAATTGAATTTCTGTCCCTAATGGCGTAGTGACAGAAACAGTAATTTTTTTAGCGTTTCTATTACTTGATAGCCCTAAAGATAAGCCATCATAAATTACCTCTATATCAATGGTGAAATTATCATACCCTCCTGCTAAGGCTTCATCGTTGCCAGTGAATTTCTGAGAATAGTTATCAAAATCATCAACGTCATTAAATAAACCGCGTTCTATCTCTCCATTATCAGGTCGCCCACCGTTGCCATCCTCAGGACCAAGTAAGGTTGTGCAAGGGTTACTAACTTCATTGGGCTCTCCACAACGCTCTATACCGCCTGCCATATCAGAATTTTGATCAAAAGCTCGAGCGCTAATATCATTTAGAAAGCTTTGCCCTAACTCAGCAGCTTTAACTTGAAGTATTTGGTCAGCACTTTTTTGCTCTGCAGGGGCTATGAGCGTTGAAACAATTGACAGTGAAATTGATAAAACAACAATACCCACAATTATCTCTATTAACGTGAAACCCGATATATTTTTCGAATAAGAACTTGGGGGGTTAGAAAGTTTAAATAGCATGAATATAACCTTCTGACTCTATTTGAATTTGCAAAATCTCAATACTACTTTGTACATTAATAATGCAACCACCAGCACAGTCATTTGCAATGCTTGCATTGCTAACTGGCCGTCCCATGTTATCAAATGTTACTGCACTCTGATTAGATAGTCCCTGAATGCCAAAGCTGACCTGATACTTTGATTCAACTTCAAAACCAGTCGCATCGGGTTCCCACTCAGGTACCAGCCCAGAAAACGTAGTAACGCTGCAATCTACTCTGTCGGGAATCCCATAGCGAGATACAAGATTGTCATTGTCAAAAACCAATTGATGACAGTAACCATCGGCAGTATCTGTTTGCTGCATCGCACGTTGTTGCGTTAACCGCAGGGCTGAAATGAGCTGAGCTCTATGAGTATGAGCTTCATAACTCGAAGTACCATCAAATTTTGGCAACACGGCAACTGCAAGTATCCCTAGTAGAATAATCACTGTTATTAATTCTATAAGAGTAAAGCCACGATTTAATTTCATAAATTCTTAGGACGTATATTACGGTAAATTTAAACAAAAAAAGAGAGCAAAGCTCTCCTTTAATTAAGTACCATCAATACCTTTCATCACTAATGACGAATTATATACATGGACTCACTTCAAGAATCAATGGTCTATCACCTACTACATCTGATTCACGATACTGTACAAAACAATTTCTTTCATCCGCGGCTGGATTGCCAATATCAGCAGGCCAAGCACCCGCTAAAGCGGCAGTATTATCAGTTGGGCGAACAATAATACCATTATTTTGGAGATCTACTGTAAATTCATCCGGATTTAGGTCTAATAAATCGTCTCTCCAATTTGCTTCACCAGCTGCTCCAGCATCTACTGGATAACCAAATTGAATCAAAACATCTACACCATTTACCTGCACAGTGCTAGCCGCCAACGTTTCATTCCCTGCAATCAATGCTTTCGAATAAACTAATGTGCTAGCCGATTCCATGGACGCCTTTATCGCATTCAAAGTCGCGGTACGGGCATCATCTTGTACATCAATAAATCTTGGTGCAGCGGTTACTGCTAAGATACCTAAAAGAACAATGACTACCACTAACTCAATTAAGGTGAAACCTTTTTGATTTGCTTGTGCTAGTGAAAGTGACGTTAATTTGTTTTGCATATCCATTTCCTTACTATTTTTTAATAGAACTTAATTTAAAAATTGTATTTTCTATTTCTGAGTTACATAAGGCTGGTATTTCACTAACGAGATGACTAGTAAAAAACAACCCACAATGACCGATAGGTAGCAAACCTAATCGTTATTAATATTCACTGCAACAGAACTTGAAGCAGGGTCGTACGTAAAGTTATTACCAACAGTTATTGCTGTAGGCGCTATAAATAAGCCATCGCTGTCTTTATCTAGTGATTCTTTCAAGAAATATACACAGATAGTATTGCTATTAGTACCCGTGTTAGCTTCTGTGTCAACATAGTACTTGGTGCCTTCATTGGCATTTAATGTTGCTATACTGTTAGTAATTGTTGGTGGCTGAGCCAGAATATTTTCCCATACTTGAGTACAGCGTGTATCATTCATATTTCCATTGGTAAGTCCACCAGTTGCAGTTCCCATTGGATAACCAGGTCGTAAAGTGTTGTTATTCGTTGCTGGAGTGGTCAGAAATAGTACAGACCCATCATAATTAACAGAATTCTCATCGTCGGAATTTTGCGGACGACCTTCTGCTTCCCATTGCGCACGAGCTAAAGAAACGCCTGTAGCAAAACCACCTGCCATGCCTTCAATATTAGCCTGCTTTGCTTGTTCAGTTAAATCAATAAATTTAGGGATAGCAGTAACAGCTAAAAAGCCTAAAATAACGACAACAACGACTAATTCTATTAATGTAAAGCCCGACTGCTTCTTCATAACAACCTCAAATATATGTTCGTGAATCTGATAAGATATTAATCGATTTAATTTCTAATATCTTTCTATTATAACAACCGTTTACATTGTTGTATTTCAAAAAAGTATAACATACAACTTTACGGTAAACGCTAATAATTAGTAATATTTTTGACTAATTTTACCTGTAAATGCATTATACTCAATAACTTGGCCACTGCCATTAATAAACTGACAAACCCTTTGATAAGCCTGACCTTTATCAAAAACTTCGATAACACTTATCGGTTGATTACCATAACTTAGTGGCGATTCCATTACCTGTTTCCATATATGCTGGCACACTAGTTTTCTTTTTGGGCTATCAACCCAACCACTCTTGTTAGTATATATATCACTATTGCCATTATTATGTATGCTGACATAGCTAGGTTTATTATCCATAAACCACTGAGAACGTATTACAGTTATTCGACTAAAAAAAGTAGCAGCTAGCGCGTTATACCCTGCTTGTTTAAAATTGTCTTCACTCTTTAAATACCAGGTAATGACACTGGACATTAATATTGCGATTACAATAACAATAATGATATTTTCATACCATGACTTTTCACGTTTATCGCTAACATTCCTCTTAAAAAATGACAAATTAGCCACCTTTAAATGCCGAGGCCATATCCCACATAGGAGTAAAAATACCTAACGCTAGCACTAGCACCATGGCGGCGACTACCACTAACAGTAAAGGTTCAATTCTCGCCGTTAGCGTTGCCAAGTCATAATCAACTTCTCGTTCATAATAATCACCAACTTCGGTGAGCAATTCATCAACTCGGCCTGTTTCCTCACCTACAGCCACCATTTGTAATACCAAAGGGGTAAATAAGGCACTTGCAACAGCAGAGCGTAATAGACTTTCGCCACTCTCGATACCTTGCCGCATGGCAGAAATTTTTTCTTGCATATAACTATTGTCAACCGCCTCAGCTACTAATGTTAATCCGGTAGTCATGGGAACACCCGCCTTTAACACGATAGCAAAACTATGAGAAAAACGCGCTAATATTGAGCGTTCAATAATACTACCTATTATAGGTATTTTTATTTTACGTCTATCCCACTGGTATCGACCTTTCTTTGTTTTTAGTGATTCTCTGATCGTCAATACAATTAGGAATACACCAAAAAGCATGTAGTGCCAATAATTTATAAATAAGTTAGAGCTAGCAATAATAAAACGCGTAGCGAGCGGTAGCTCTGCCCCTAACCGAGTAAACATGTCGGCAAAGGTTGGAATGACGAAAATATTTAAAATAACCATGGCTGCCGATATAGCGATAAGCACCATACTAGGGTAGCGCAATGCCGCTTTAATCCGTTTTCGAGTATCTAATTCTCGTTCAAGATAAGTGGTTAGTTTTAAAAAAGCTTGGTCTAATTGACCTGTATTTTCACCTACATGTACTAGAGAGATAAAAAGGTGATCGAAAATTTTTGGGTGACTATTTAATGCTGAAGAAAAGGTATAACCCCCTTCAAGTTGCTTACCTATGTCCATTAACGCTTTTTTCAACGCGGTTGAACTTGCTGATTCAACCATGCCATTTATTGCTCTCAAGATCGGCACACCAGAACGCATCAAAGCATACATTTGTCGACAAAAAACGATTAACTCTTCTAATGAAACACGACCATTATTGAATAATTCAAAAACATCATTTTCCGCAGCATTATTAGCTGTTTTTGCTGCGCTAATAGAAATAGGAGTAATACCCTTTTTAAATAATTTTTCTGCGGCAATATCTACATTAGCAGCATCGATACTGTCTTTTACTTGGCTACCGCCAGCATTTCGCCCTGTATAATTAAATGATGCCA
>OJGO01000561.1_pt1 | contig 12092 bp, 8 predicted proteins | sample 1594871 | NCBI WGS metagenome assembly OJGO01 (sample SAMN05416798, study PRJEB24817) | seawater metagenome | isolation source: Sea water | place: Canada:Atlantic | collected 2013-07 | reverse complement strand
CACACTGCATATCGTCGGCAGCGTCAGATGTGTATAAGAGACAGCATTAAGGAAGCCCAATGACCAAAAACCCAGTGGGTATTATTAATTGTTTGAGATAGTTCATACCAAGGAGTGATATTAGAGGGAGTAATATCTTCGGGTGAGCCTTTCTGTTCAAACTCCAGTGTCCCATCCATAAAGCAAAATCGCATACGAGTTAATGCATTAATGCTATAACGAAACTTATCCACGTCAGTTATTGCTTGATGCCAGTCGTTTGGTTTTTCGCCATACATAAGTGCTAACCACTTATTACGATCAGGGCTTGCTAATTTAGTCTGGATAAGTTTTGCTTGCTCTAATGCATCTGATAGCTGCCACTGAGGTGAGATGCCTGCATGAGTCATGTAGGCATTATTATTACTGACTTGATTTGGAGGAAGAACAGCGCTTGGGTTTGTCTTTGGTATTTCTTGTATTAAAGGTTGAGCGGCTAACCAGTCCATCAGTTCTGCAATATCTGGAGCAGTTAATAAACTAGATAAGTGGTCTGACTTTTTAGCTTTCTTAATGCCTGCATGAACAGCAAGCAAATGTAAGTCGTGATTACCTAAAACAACTTTTGCGCTGTCACCAAGAGATTTTACAAAACGCAAGGTTTCAAGAGAGTTTGGACCGCGAGCGACTAGGTCACCCGCAAGGTAAAGTACATCATTGTTACGATCGAAGTTGACTTGTGATAACAAGGAGGATAACTCGCTAAAGCAACCTTGAATATCGCCTACCAGATAGATAGCCATACGTTATTCTGCTTCAGGTGCAGAATTCTCCTTAACTTTTTTACTTTTTGCCATACGTCTTTTTTCTTTTACAGGAGCAACTTCTGGCGGATTATCAACAATAAAATCGGCAAGTTTTTTATATTCATCAAGAGATAAGTTTTCAGGGCGCAAATTAGCATCAATATTTAATTCAGCTAACTGTGCTTCAGAAATTAATTTCTTAAAGGTATTTCGAATAGTTTTTCTGCGTTGGTTAAAGGCAGCTAAACAAACGGTGTTCAGTGCATTAATGTCCTTAACTGGGTTTTCAATATGCGTATGAGGAATTAAACGCACAATCGCTGAATCAACTTTAGGAGCTGGTTTAAAAGCCTCAGGTCCTATTTCCATGACGGGAAATACTTGGCATTGATATTGAGTCATTATTGACAGACGACCATATGCCTTGCAATGAGGTCCTGCTGCCATACGTTCTACCACTTCTTTTTGCAGCATGAAATGCATATCTTTCACTTTATCTTTGAATGTCAAAAGATGAAAAATAAGCGGTGTCGAAATGTTATAAGGCAGATTACCAAATATACGCAGTGGTTTTTCTTCGCTTGCTAATTGAGAGAAATCAAATTTCAGTGCATCAGTTTCATAGATAGTAAGATCTTCAGCCAAAAATGGATGGTGACGTAGTCTATGTGCAAGGTCTCTATCTAATTCAACTACCGATAATTTACCAGCGCGTTCGACAACAGGCTCTGTTAAGGCACCTAAACCTGGACCAATTTCTATTAAGTTTTCACCAGATTCAGGATTAATGACATCGACAATGTCACTGATCACTGCATCATTATTGAGAAAGTTTTGTCCAAAGCGCTTTTTGGCTTGATGGCCTAAATGTTTTTTGTCGTTCATAACTACTTCTTTATTAAACTATTTGTTACTAGCTAAGTTGATGGCATTGCTCATTGCTTCAACAAAGCTGCCAGAATCTGCGGTACCTTTACCTGCAAGTTCAAGTGCTGTTCCGTGATCAACAGAAGTACGAATAAAAGGCAACCCTAATGTAATATTTACTGAGGAACCAAAACCTTTGTATTTCAGTACCGGGAGACCTTGGTCGTGATACATCGCTAAAATCGCATCAGCTTCAGCCAAGTATTTTTCTTGGAAAATGGTATCAGCCGGTAAGGGGCCAATTATATCTATGCCGTCAGCACGGAGCTCAGTAAAAGCAGGCTCCATTATCTCTATTTCTTCACGGCCAAGGTGACCATCTTCACCTGCATGAGGGTTAATACCACAGGCATAAATTTTAGGCGATTTAATGCCAAATTTTTCTTGCAAGTCTTTATGCAATATCCGAGTGACTTTCTGTAAGCGTTCATAAGTAATTGCTTTAGATACATAGGCCAACGGTATGTGTGTGGTCACTAATGCGACTCGAAGGCCTTTAGTAGCAAGCATCATGACAACGTCAGTACAATTAGCTTGAGTTGCAAAATATTCAGTGTGGCCACTAAAAGCAATACCCGCTTTATTTATTAGTCCTTTGTGCACAGGTCCGGTAACGATTGCATCAAACTCACCAGAGATATTTTTTTCACTGGCAATTCGTAGTGTTTCTACTACGTAAGCGCCATTCGCACTGTTTAGTGTTCCAGGCACGCACGGCTCTGTCAATTCAACATCTAGTACAGTTAAACTCCCGGCTTGTTGTGATTTTGCCGGTGCATCTTGATCATAATCGATTATGGTCAACGGTAAAGAAAGTGCTTTTGCTCTTTCTTCTAACAATACTTTTGAAGCAATAACTACCATCTCAACAGGCCAATCTTGTTGAGCGATAGTAATTGTTAAGTCGGGACCAACACCTGCAGGTTCACCGGGGGTAATGGCAATGCGTTGAGTCATTACTTGCTATCCTGTTCAAATATTTCAATATAGGCTTCATCGCGTGTCTCTTTTAACCAACGGGTACTTTCCATACCATATTTGCGGTTAAAAAGAATTTGATAAGCACGGTTTTCATTCAATTGCGAAGTGGCATCTACCATTCGACGATCTTCTAACTTAACAATATGCCAACCAAACGAAGAGCGAAATGGTTTATGGTAGCCCCCTTTTTTCATCGTCGCTAACGCTTCTGTAAAGGCAGGGTCATATTTTTTAGGATCTGCCCAGCCTAAATCTCCACCGCGAACAGAGGTTGGCCCTTCCGAATGCTCTTTAGCTAATTCTGCAAAGGTTGCTTCCCCAGCATCTATTTGATTTAAAAAACCTTGTAATAAATTCTTAGCTTTTTCATCACTTAAAATAATCGAAGGTTTAATTAAAATGTGGCTGGCTTTTACTTCTTCCACTTCAACGACTTTTCTTCCGCGAATGTCTAATATTTTAACTATGCTATAACCCAAACCCGTTCGAATAGGACCAACAATAGTATCTTTAGGTTTATCGTTAATTAATTCTGAAAAGAGTGTCGGCATTTCATTAATATTTTTCCAGCCTAAATCGCCACCTTTTAATGCGTTAGCATCACCTGATGAGGTAATCGCAATTTTAGCAAAATCAGAGCCGTCATTAAGTAATTCAACAACTTTTGTCGCGCGGGTTTTAGCTGCTGCTAATTCTTCTTGACTAGCATCAGCAGGGAATTCAATTAATATATGACCTAAATGGTATTCGACATTATTTGTGCTTTGCTCTTTCATGACTTTAAGTAAATTTGCTACTTCTTGTGGAGAGACAAATATTCGGCGCCTTACACTATTGCGACTTACTTCGCCTGAAACGAGTTCTGTTCGAACGTTTTCACGATATTTTTCATAACTCGTGCCTTCACTAATTACTTGTTGACGAAATTGAGCTAAGGTAAGTTTGTCTTCTTTAGCCATGTTATTTAAGGTTTGATCAAGTTGTGCATCACTAATTTGGATACCCATGCGCTGGCCCATTTGACTGAGCAGGGCGTCATTGATTAATTTATCCATTACTTGAATACGTAGAGCTTTATCAGAAGGTAAACTTTGATTATTTTTTTTAGCCTGTTGTTTAATATTAACAAGTAGGTCGTTTACTTCAGACTCTAATACGACTCCACCATTAACAATGGCTGCTACTCTATCAAGCAGCTCTTCTTTAGCTTGTATCGGTGTGATAGTGCTAATGATAAGACTAGAGGCTAACAGTAATGCTTTAATTCTATATTTCATATTTTTATATCTTGTTTTATATTTTAGTATTGCTAATTTTGTAAGTAATAAGGGCGTTTATAACCAAATATGCTCTTATCAAACATCTCTTGTGTTCCTATGGCTGACTGCTTGCCATCTAAACCTTTAATAATAAGTTTGATACTAATGCCAGTATCGAACTCTTCACGGCCTTCGTTAACAAAGCTGGCAGCATCTAAGTTTGAATTAATATGGCGTTGATATGCTATACGCACTGCCCAACAGCAACTTTCATATTGAAAGCCAGCATATGACTCTAAACTTCTATCTTGCTGTAAATCTTGCGTTAAACGCCCAACAAATGCCCAGTTTTCGTTAATGGCAATACTTGTTAAGAGGGAAGCTTGTTCTAAGCTATCTCCTGAGACATTGCGAGTATAGCGATGGTTCAATTGAATTAAATTATATTTGTTAATTTGGTAATCAAGATTAACTTGCCCTTTATTAGTAAAATTCTCTAGGGTGTTGTATTGAATGTCTCCACTCACTTGCCATTGGTGATTTATTCGGTAAAACAAATCAGCTGCAACAGATGATTGTTTATTGTTAGTGCTGTCATTATCAGTTAACAAGGCATCGTTGGCAAGGTCGGTATTATTATCACCAAGATATTGAATACGACCAAGACTAACACGAATTATTTCCAAATTCTGCTCATCAAGTAGTCTACTCGTAATACCCCAAGTATATTGGTTGGCAGCAGCAATCCTATCTATGCCACTATAACGAGTATCACGAAAAATACCGTGGAAATCGTCTTGCAAAATAGTTGTATCATATAAGCCAATATTGGACTGGTCTTTATCAGGAACATATAGGTATTGTAACTGTGGCTCTAAGGTATGGCGGTAATTCTGTCCAAAAGCGGTCATTTGCCTATCAAAATTAACACCCGCATGAATACGTACTTTGGGCAACGTTCTTTCTACTGTTTCCTCTAATGAGCTTCCTACTGCAATATTATCTTGTTGATAATAAGTATGCATCAGCTTAACTTCTGAATTTAGAAACCAAGCGGGCCTAGTAATTGGGAAGGTAAAACCTGCTTCAACATGGTAGCGGTTTGCTTCTACTTGATCTTTTTCTGATGATTGAAAATTAGTTAATTCAGAATAAAGCTCAAATTGACCAGATAAAAAATTTAATGGTTGCTGAGCTGATAATTCAATATGAGGTAAAGTCTTATAACTAGGCTGATGATCACCGAGTACTTCAAAATCTTGTAGTTGCAATGTTGCTTGCCACTGTTCGCTAAAGTAAGCTAATTCAGTCGTTTGATAGAGATAAGCATCATTCGAATTATACTGTTTACTGCCAATATCAACTAAATAATTATCATCACTGATGGTGGTGTAATCAATATAAGCGCGAAAATCTTCAGAAAAAGTACCTACATGTTGAAAGCGTGCTAAGTACCTAGGATCATCATTGGTTTTGATTTCTTTATCATGATGCAAATATTCAATATCAATTTTACCAGATTGTTGCTCTATCAAATAACGAAATTCAGTTTGTAGTTGCGTACCACGTTTAGACATATAGCGTGGCGTAATGGTAGCGTCATAATTTTCAGCAATATTCCAATAAAAAGGGGAGGAAAACTCTACGCCTGAGTTGCTTGATGTGCTGAGCTCTGGATACAAAAAGCCACTTAAACGTTCTTTAGATATTGGAAAAGAAAAATAAGGAACATAAAGAATAGGTACATCGAGTACTCTAAATTGAGCATGATAAGCTTCACCAAAATCCCCTTTTGCAGAGAGGTTAATCTCAGAAGCTTTTATTTGCCAATCGGGAACTTCTTGTAAACAGGTAGTAAAAGTTGAGTCGATTAAACTCATCATGCCATCACTGTTGATAGACAATTTTCCTGCTTTTCCATGGCCTGGGTTACCATCAAGTTGATACGATGCAGCAGTCATCTCGGTTGATCTATCAGTCTTACTTGCTTTAAGCGTATTGGCAAAAATATTGATTTGTTTACCTTGGTAATGAATATTTCCAATGGCTTCAATTTTCATTTTTAACCGATTAAAAGAAAGTTTATCGGCAATAATCTTTTGATCTTTGTCTACTAAAATAACAGAGCCATTAAAAAGTGCGGTTTGATCTTGTTCAATACTTGCTTCTGAAGAGGATATGCGGATAGTGCTATCAAGAATCTCTGGTACCCCAATAGCAATATCATCAAATACAGGTAGTGGACATATCATGACCTTAGTTTCAGGCAATGGATTTGTGTTTTCTGCATTTGCTTGAGCTACTACTGATAAGCAAACTAATAGTGCACCTAGGGTAAAACTTAATGTACGGGAAAAAAACATTTATTGTCCGAAAATGGTAAAAGTATTTATAAATTGATTTTATAGCGATGAATCAAGTATTTTAACGGCTAATTGCTTTATGATATAGCAATTTTTTCAGTTGGACTAACTTCTTATGGCATAGTTCATCTGTTGGTTAGATATTATTGTAAGGAATGCTTAAAAAAATGCATATTTGGGGTAAGATTTTAGGTTTTTTGTTCGGCTTTATGCTCAGTAAAAACCTTTTTGGCGCTTTATTAGGTCTTTGGCTTGGTCATATGTTTGATCGCGGTCGTGGTTTTAATTTCAATGGTATCGCTGGTGGCAAAGAAGATGAGGTAGCTCGACAAGCTGCTTTTTTCTATACGACTTTTTCGGTGATGGGGCATGTTGCCAAAGCCAAAGGCCAAGTGACTAGTCATGAAATTATGTTTGCTAGTGCCTATATGGATAAACTGGGGTTAAGTAGCGAACTGCGCGAGCAAGCACAAGATGCTTTTCGTGAGGGAAAATCAGCGGGATTTCCGCTCAAAGATCGTCTGGTCAAATTTAAACGTTTGATGGGTAACAGGCATGACTTGTTGTTAATGTTTTTAGAAATCCAAGTTCAAGTTGCTTTTAGCGATGGAGAATTAGATGATGCGGAGCGTTCTGTTTTACACACCATAGCAAAATTATTAGGTTATTCGGCTGGTGAGCTTGATAAATTGCTAGAAATGATTATTGCTGGCGCTAATTTCCATCAACAACAAGGTGGCAGAAGTTATCGTCAACAAGGCACAGGGAATATACCAGCGAGTGCTCAGCAATTAGATAATGCTTTTAAAATACTCGGGGTCGACAAAAACGCAGAAATGCGGCTAATTAAAAAGGCGTATAAAAAATTAATGTCCCAGCATCATCCTGATAAATTAATGGCTAAGGGCTTACCACCAGAAATGATGGAAAGTGCCAAAGAAAAAACGCAAGAAATTCAAGCGGCATATGATTTGATTGAAAAACAGCATAAATAACGCTTAAGGCATTATTTATATAGTTTGTAGTTAAATATGTTTAGATCTAATAAAGCTATTCAATGTTGAATAGCTTTTTCTTTTTATGGGGTATGAGTTTACCAACCAATAGCTTTTAGCCAACTATTGACCTGACTCAATAACTCTTCTTCGGGATAATAACCAGTAACAGAATTGTTTAACTGACGTTGGCGGTAGTAGACTTTCATTTCTTGCTTTGAAAAGGCTTTTCTTTGTGCTGCTTTGCTTAATACGAGTGGATTATCGTGTTTAAGGTAAAGGTCGAGTATAGGCAGTTCACTCGAAGCCACTTGATGGGCAAATTTTTCATTTATACTATTAATCAGTGCATGGTTACTTTGTCGGTAGCTACTTAACATAATAAGTGCATTGGGCTGCTGGCTATCATCTTGACTGTATATATCGACTAACAAAGCGGCATTATTACCCTGAGCAATAACGAGTACTATACCGGGATACTTTCTAGCAGTATTCATAACAGCATTGAGCATACTATTTAGTTTACTTTTATACGCTTTGAGGACTAATTGGTTTGCTTTTTTTTGTTCCTCAACGGTAATTGCTGTTGATGGATAATTTTCTGGTTTATTGCTCGGTTGTATTGCAATAGTACTCCAGCCTTTAGCTGGCAGGGCATTACGTAAGTAATTAATCGCTTTTGGATTAGTGGCACCTTGCTGCCATTCCGGCAATAAAATCACCACACCTTTACTGTTCGCACTGGTATATCTTTTCACTAACGTCAAATAATCATCAGGTCCAGCGAGTAATGGTTTTACTTGTTCATCTGCTAGATAGTGTTTTAGGTCTTCTTTATGCTGCTTGGTTAATTCGATAGGCTTTTTTATAGATGGTGTTTTATTCGCACTCTTTTGAGTCTTCTCTTGAGAAGCGTCCGTTTTTTTTTCTTCTGCAAAACTTGTTGTGCAAGTAAAAGCAAGCGCACAGATAAGCGTAACGATTAACTTTGACCTAGGTTTTGTTTGGCTAATGTTAGATAAACTTATTTTATGCAACTGCTTTTCCTTAAAATTTTAAGTCTCGTGGAGCTTTACCCATTACCTGTAATTCTATATCGACCATAGAATAAAAAGCCTGACATAAAAAGAGCTAATTAAAGGGGCATGGTGCATTAAAAGTGATCGCTTGCTCAGTTCTAGGGTGGAATAAACTCAAAGTCAATGCATGCAGCTGTAATCTATTTCTCATTATTAATGCGTCTTTAGGGGCATATAGTTTATCTCCTAAAATGGGATGACCTAACGCTAACATATGAACTCTAAGTTGATGAGAACGTCCTGTGATAGGTGTCAGCTCAAGGAAAGTGCTAGCTTGTTCATCGGTAGAATTCTTATGGCTAAGCACACGATAATGCGTTAAAGACTTTTTACCATTTTCATGATCAACTTTTTGTTTTGGCCTATTGGGCCAGTCTGATATTAATGGTAAATCAACACTACCTTCACTTTGTTCGACTAGGCCCCAAACTCGAGCCAGATAGCTTTTTTGAGTTTTTCTTTGTTCAAATTGGCGACTGATAGCAACATGGGCTGGTTTGTTCAATGCCATAATCATTATGCCAGATGTCGCCATATCTAACCTATGAACGACCGTTGCGGTAGGTAAAACTCTTTGTACACGATTTTGTAAACAATCTTGGTGTTCGGGTAAACGGCCAGGTACGCTTAGAATACCACTTGCTTTATTTAAGACCACAATATCATCATCTTGGTAAATAATATCAAGATAAGGGGACATGGGAGGGAGGTAGATAAAATCAGGGTTTGCGCTCATTACTTTCTCAGAAATAGAGGGCTATGCTCTGATGAACTTAGCCCTATAATTTGTTAATGGGTAGCCAGTCAACTCGCTGGCATTAGTGGGTAACCACTATCATGCGAATTGCTTCAAAGGTCAATTGCGCCTTATCAATATAGTGAGTTAATTCATCTTGCTGCTGACTAATAAAGTCAATTTCTTCTTGGCGTACACTTGGATTAATCGCTTTTAACGCGGTTAGCCTTTGTTGCTCTGATGAAAGCTTATTTTGCATTGCCGTTAAAGATTTCTCTTGAATTGCAACAATTTGCTGTGTGCCATGTATTTCTGCTTTTGCAACCAACGGAGTAATTTGCGATTTGAGTGCTTTGATAAGCTGTAATGCCATTTGTTTTTTAACTGGCGATAACTGTTTATCAAGCACTTGTTCACTGACTTTGTCGGCTAAATTGTTGCCATTTTTGTCTACCAAAATACGAATTGGCGTCGTTGGTAAGTAACGGCCTAGTTGTAAATGAGCTGGTGCGGTAGCTTCAACAGTAAACAAACACTCAAGGAAAAATGTGCCTACCGGTAGCGCTTCATTTTTCAATAAACCAATACTGGCATTACCAATCTCATCGCTCAAAACCAAATCCATCACACCACGAACCATAGGGTGATCCCAAGTTAATAGTTGGTAATTTTCATTAACTAAAGCGGTTTCTCTATCAAAAGTCACCGTCGTACCGTCTTCTGGTAAACAAGGAAAATTACTATTAAGCATGTGCTCGCTTTGATTTAGTGCGATTGCGTTATCGGCTTTGTCATCTTGCTGCACACCAAAAACATCGAGCGCTTGAAACATAAATTGAGGTAAAGCTATGTCATTATCAACTTGTTGAATTTTATCCACTAATTCAAGGGCACGGCCTTGGCCAGATGAGTTCAGCTCTAATAATTTATCTCGGCCAGATTCTAATTCTGCTTTAATCGATAAATGTTTCTGCCAACTATTACTAATGAGTGACTCAGCTTCAGCTGACTGCTGCTGACAGGTTAACGCTAATGAGAGTAACTGTTCGCCAAAGGTTTCAAAAACCACTCGACCCGTAATACAGGTATGCTCAAATGCTTGCATGCCTTGTTGGTACCAATCAAATAACAACTGCTGTGCCGAGTCTTCAAAGTAAGGCACATGAATACGGATGATCTCTGTTTGTCCTATGCGATCTAAGCGACCTATGCGTTGCTCTAATAAGTCAGGGTTACTTGGTAAGTCAAACAGTACTAGATGATGAGCAAATTGGAAATTACGTCCTTCACTACCAATTTCCGAACAAAGTAGTAGTTGGGCGCTATCTTCATCTTGGGCAAAATAAGCGGCAGCCTTATCGCGTTCAAATATAGATAAACCTTCATGGAACACAGCGCTACGAATACCTTCTTTAATTCGAAGCACGGCTTCCAAATCGATAGCTGTTTGGGCATTTGCACAAATGACTAAGACTTTTTCTTTTTTAAGCGATTGTAGCAGTTCAATCAAATAATCAACGCGAGGATCAAAGTCGGTCCAAGTCTCATTTTTCTGATCTAAACCGTGAAGCATTTCGGGAGTAAAAATATACTTAGCTTGTTTTGATTTAGCTAAAGCTTCAGGGCTATCACTGAGCATAAACTCATTAATGTTATCTTGGTATTGCTCTGGCATATCCAGTGCTACAGGCACTACTTGACGAGCAGGGAAACCTTTAATCGTATTTCGAGAATTTCTAAACAAGATACGACCAGTGCCATGTCTGTCGAGTAACTGTTTTAATAGCTCTCGGCGTACTTTTGTTGATTGCTCATCATCTGTTTGATTTAAATTAGTAAGTTGAATACTGATATCCGTTTCTTTCAGTAAATCTGTGAGCGTTGCTTCTTGCTCACTAGAAAGCTTTTTACCTTCAACTAACGCATTGGCGGCATCTGCAACTTCACTATAATGCGACTCTTCTTCGGTAAATTTTTGATAATCATAAAAACGGTCTGCATCAAGTAAACGTAAACGTGCAAAGTGACTTTCATGCCCTAATTGATCAGGCGTTGCAGTTAATAATAGAACACCTGGGATAACTTTAGCGAGTTGCTCAATACATTGATATTCAATACTTGGTTTATCTTGTTGCCAGTTCAAATGGTGTGCTTCATCGACAACCATCAAGTCCCAATCTTCACTGACTAGTGCTTCATACCACTCTGGGTTATTAGTGATAAAACCGAGATTAACCAATACCAATTGTTCTGAACTAAAAGGATTAGCTTTTTTACCATCTACATAGTTATCTTGGCTTGTTTCAACACAGCGCTCATTATCAAAGATACTAAAATTAAGATTAAAACGACGTAGCATCTCAACTAACCATTGATGCATTAATGATTCAGGTACTATGATAAGAATTCTTTTTGCACGACCCGTGACTAATTGTTGATGAATAATTAGTCCCGCTTCAATTGTTTTACCCAAACCAACTTCATCGGCGAGTAAAACTCTAGGGGCAAAGCGATTACCGACTTCATCGGCAATGTAAAGTTGGTGAGGTATTAAGCTGACTCGGCCGCCCGTTAAACCTGTTAAATCAGATTGCTGCTGCTGATATTGATGTTGCAGGCAATCTTTGCGCAAACGAAACCAGTCTAAGCGGTCAACTTGGCTATTTAGTAAACGGTCGTGAGGTTTATTGAATTTAATAAAATGATCTATCATCACTTCTTTTAAGATGATTTTTTCATTGGTATCTTGGCGAATGCCTTCATAGCTAATGATACCTTGGGCTTCACTATGTGAAATGACCTTTAACGACCAGCCTTCGTGGCTAGGAATAAAGTCATCTTTATTAAAAATAACACGCGTCAGCGGGGCATTATCTTTAGCATACTTGCGGGATTCACCTGTGGCAGTAAATACAATATTAACAAAGCGGTGTTCAACCCCTGTTACCGTACCCAATCCTTGATCTG
>OJGO01000560.1_pt1 | contig 12108 bp, 9 predicted proteins | sample 1594871 | NCBI WGS metagenome assembly OJGO01 (sample SAMN05416798, study PRJEB24817) | seawater metagenome | isolation source: Sea water | place: Canada:Atlantic | collected 2013-07 | reverse complement strand
TGTAAAGGTTTATCCCTTTCGAGAGTTCGAATCTCTCGCTCACCGCCATATTCTATAGATAAGCCTCTGTTTTACAGGGGCTTTTTCGTTCTTAACTACGGTGAAAATTCTGCCACATAACTCTGCCACAAAAAAGACAAGTTATATTGCTACTTCCAAATTACTTAGCTCAATCCCCACTCATCAGTAAAGCATACATCTAAACCTAGATGGGCATTTCAACGTTCATTTAAACGATTGTTTGTTGACACCCATCATATTAATAACTGAACTAACTTGTTATATTGTATAAAAAAGGATTTAGCCATCGGTGGAAAAGGGCTTTCTAAATAAAATATCCTTAATATAGTTCTCTTATAAAAAACTTATCTGAGTGAAAGATATTTATGAATGTTCATCGAATAACAAGTATCGTAAAAAGCATTTCAGACATCAATAGTGATAATTTTTTTGATGAAATTTGTTTGTCACTAAGTCGTGCCATTGATGCAGATTTTGTTTTTATAGCGAGTATTGATGACTCCAAAACCAATGCAACCTCTATTGCTGTCGCTAATAGAGGTTGCATAGTTGACAACTTTACTTATGCACTTAAATCTTCTCCCTGTGCTGAAGTTTCTAATGAATCTATTTGTACCCATCGTTGTAATATTCAACATCTGTATCCAGATGACCTCTTACTCAAAGATATGAAAATTGATGGTTATGTAGGCATTCCTTTAAAAACGAGCAAAGGGCAAGTTAGTGCTATTTTAGTCGCGTTATTTGAAGAGAATATTAGTAATGTGCTGGAAGTGGAAACACTCTTTATGCTTTTTTCTGGTTTAATCGAGAAAGAATTACATAAAACTAGCTACTTAAAAAAAATAGAGTTTTCTAATAAGATCATTGGTAATACTCACGAAGCTATCATGGTGTGTGACAAAGACAAATTTATCACTTATATCAATCCTTCATTTACGCGTATGACTGGCTACACACTAACTGATTTGGAAGGAAAAACACCTAACGTTTTAAGTTCAGGTAAACAAAGTCAGGCTTTTTATCAGAGCATGTGGTCAGATATTAATGAAAAAGGGCACTGGCAAGGCGAAATTTGGAATAAACGTAAAAATGGTACAGAGTATTTAGAATGGCTTTCCATCACCGCGATTGTTAATGAGTCAAATGAATTGACGCATTACACTGCTTTTTTTTCTGACATCACAGAGCAATATATTGCTAAAGAAAAAATAAAATTCCAAGATTCATATGATGACCTAACTAAAACGGCCAATAAAAAAACATTATTTACCTTTATCGAACGGTCAATAATTCAATACTCAGATCAACTTGAATGTACTATTCCTGCAGCATTGCTCGTTATAGATATTGATTTTTTTAATAAGTTTAATAGTCTTTATAGTCATGCTTTTGGTGATGAAGTCCTTATGCAAGTATCTAGTAGGCTTCAATCACTAATTAGATCGAGCGATCTAGTTGCACGCACCAGTGGTGATAACTTTGCTCTATTTATTAACCATATAGCTAACCAAGACTCGATTGTTTATTTTATTGATAAAGTGACTAATGCATTTATGCAGCCTTTTGTTATAGAGGGGATTAATATAAAAATAACGCTGAGTATTGGCGTTGCTTGCTTTAGACAAGATGCACAAGATGTACACCGATTATTTGAAAAAGCTGAGCAAGCTATGTTTGCCGCTAAAGATAATGGAAGAAATTCTTATGAGTTTTACAGCCAACTGTTATCAGATAAAGCCAATAAGGAAGAACAGTTAAAGTTATCGTTAGAGTCGGCAATCGAGAATAATGACTTTTGTGTTGTTTACCAGCCTATCGTGTCTTTAAAAGACAAATCGGTTACTAAATTCGAAGTGCTTATTCGCTGGAACAATAATGGTTCATGGGTTTCTCCGGTAGACTTTATTCCAACTGCGGAAAAGTTTGGCTTGATCTCGAAAATAGGGGATTTGGTGTTAAACCTGGCCTGTATCGAATTATGTAACCTCAACAAGAAAGGTTTTACTAATATTGTTTTCAATGTCAACCGTTCTATCTATGAATTCAGCACAGGTGTTAATGATGCTTCATGGCTTGATACGATAAAAAAATATGGCCTTAGCCCTGAAAGTATATGTTTTGAGTTAACTGAAAGTGTTCTTGCACCTGAAAATGATAGATGTATCACTTTGCTTAATAAGCTGCAAAACGCGGGTTGTACTATAGCATTGGATGACTTTGGTACAGGTTATTCATCATTAAATTATTTACGAAGATTTCCAATCGATACGCTAAAAATAGATAGAGGTTTTATTTCTGAAATGACCAAGGTTGAGGGTGATGCTGTTTTGGTCTCAGCAATTATTTCTATGGCTAAAGCGCTTGGTATCACTGTTGTTGCCGAGGGTGTCGAATTGAAACAAGAAGTTGATATGCTTGATTCATTAGGCTGTGACTTCATTCAAGGTTATTACTTCTCTAAGCCTTTAGCGGCTGAATTACTTCCTCAGTATTTAGCTGAATTTGAGTATGGTAAATAATAGGTTTTAGCAGCATAAAGCCCACCAACATCAGTATTGGTCAAATTAGCATTGTGAGCATAGAGTTGCTCTTATCTTGGGCCTATTCGTGTGCTGGTTGTATTTATTTTGTATTTAATTGATGTGTTGATCTGGTTCTCAACTTTTTCAACACCAGCCTCATCATTAATTAAAGACTTCAGTATATATATGAGCGTAAAACTAACACAGATTTAAAAGAATTCTTTTAAAATCCTACTAAAACATTGACTTAAATCAAAAGGCAGTGGGATTTCAATTTAAGCGCTTACCTTAGCGTTTATAATGTGATCAAAGACATTATTGGATTCCCCCATGACACAGGTTATATGGAAAGATAGTTATTCTATTGGTATTGATACTATAGATACGCAACATAAACAGCTCTTTGACATAATGAATAAGATTTATGTCGCTTCTGAAGAAGATAGTGATTTAGAGATGATTATGCCTTTATTTGATCAGCTTCAAGATTACACAAAATACCACTTTGATGAAGAAGAGCAATTTTTTATCACGCTGTCTGAGAGTAATATTGAACAACATAAAAATGAGCATCAATTTTTTATCAATGAGCTTGAAAAAATAAAGCAACAATCATTAAGAATAGGCACTATTTCTTTGGAGTTACTGTATTTTTTAAACGATTGGCTAGTTAATCATATTCAAGTTGAGGATCCTAAATACCTTGAGTAAGAAAGCCTCGCTCAATAGTGTATTTTCCCTGATTGCTTCCGTGCAACGTATGTGATTAATGGCACTGTTATCGGCGTTATTTCTCGGTGATTTCAGCGACCTGATGAACATGAACATCGCGTTGTGGGAAAGGTATTGAAACGCCCTGTTTATCAAACTCTTCTTTAACTTGGCGGGTAATATCCCAATAAACATCAAGGTAGTTCTCTGTTTTCACCCAAGGTCGACAAACAAAGTTAACTGATGAATCAGCTAATTCATTCACTTTAACAATAGGGGCAGGGTTATCTAGTACAAGTTCATGCTTACTGACGACATCAAGCATAATTTTTTCAGCTTTAACCATATCATCGCCATAACCTATACCAAAGACAAGATCTACGCGGCGAGTTCTACTACCCGTTACATTGACAATGGTTGTCCCCCAAATATTATTATTAGGCACTACCAAATGTTGGTTATCAAACGTTTTGATTGATGTCGATAATAGAGTCATAGAGTGAACGGTGCCTGTCACACCATCAATTTCAATAATATCACCAACATCAAAAGGACGATAAATTAGAATGAGCATACCACTGGCAAAATTACTTAACGTCCCTTGTAATGCTAAGCCAACCACTAAACCAGCGGCACCAATTAAGGCCAAGACAGGGGCAACATTTATTTCAATTAAAGTCAGTGAAACAATAAAACCTATAATTAAAATCACTCGGCGAACGGATACTTTTATAAATAATTTCAGTAAGGTTGATAAGTTACTATTACGATTTAGTGCTGCATCGGTAATTTTTCCTGCGGTTCTAGAAAGTAGGTATACAAGGAGCAAAGCTAAAGTAAACTTGATGATATTCGCCAACCAGCGTAAACCACCATCTTGCGAAAACAACCAGCCTTTAATCGTCAACCAAGCGGCGTCTCCATCGGTTAAATCAACATTTGTACCCGACAACGCATTCGCATAGAGGTGTAACTCAGTTCCATCACCACCTTTACTTTCCCAGCTAGTGAGTACTAACTGAAATCGCTCTAGTGCATCATTTTTTTCTTCCCGTAATTGTGTCAGATTTTTGATTAATAACTCACGCCTTTTTTGCATTTTATCACTGTACTTATCTGCCTTTTGGGCTAGCTCATTAAGAGCTTCAGGTGTCTTAGATAATTCATCTACCGCTTTATCTGCCTTTTTGTGTTTTATATCTCGGGCAAGTGATTTGATTTCAGCTAAATCTTCTTTCAACTCTTTAGCTGCCGCTTCATCATTTTTGCTCTTATTAAGTAGAACGGCACTTTCAACACTGATATCAGAAATTTCTTGGGCAGCTAATATCTTTTTCTGTTTTTGACTGACAAGAATTTCTGCTTCACTGACAATGGTGGCTCTTGCTTTTAATATGGCCAACCAAGCACCTACTTCTACGGTTAATTCATCTTTAGTCAACGGGGTAAGGGCAAACTCTAATTCACCTAGGTCGATATTTGCATTGTTAGTGGTAACCGCGATATAACCGTTGTCATTATTTGCGGCTATAACATTGGGCACAACGAGAGTTAGTGAAAGTAAAGTTAAGATATATAATGCAGAGGATAGCTTTTTGAAATGTATCAATTGAGAGAGTATTGTCATAATGTCAGCCTGATGAATTCCTTGATTTAGTATAAGGGTAGCCACTTTAGCGAGATAGTACCTTAATTTAGAATATAGCAATTTTGGGAAAAATTGTAGCTAAGGTTTGAAAACACTACTAATTATTTGAGTTAGTAAAGTGCTGAGGGGGAGCTAATCCTATTCTAGTCGGGAGAATAACTCATAACGGATGATAAAGAATCGCAGCTATCACTGATGTTCTGCTGTTAAAGCTTGATGTCCATATTTGTTAACAGTGAATGGAGATTTAAACGTCATTGTTTAGTAAATGCTATTGTAGTCCAATTACTTTTTATATAGTATAAATTTCAGTCACTTATTGTATTAATGGAATAATAACAATTACCTACTTAAAGCTAAATTTATTAGTCATCACATTTATCCTCTCCACTGCACCTATGCCAAGTTTGGCTATTTCTATTGAAGAGTGCATGGAACAACGCTGCATTGATTATTTTAATAAATGGCAGGCTATGGATAGAGGAAAACGTGCGGATGCAATGACAGTATTAGCAGAGCTTTACTATCAAGGCCACGGCACTAATAAAAACCTCAAAAAATCAATTCAATACTTCCGTAAAGCATCAATATACCAATCAGCTTATGCCCAATATCGAGCAGGGGTTTTTTATTTAATGGAAGAAGATTTTATTGATACAGACAAAGGCATTAAATATTTACGAAAAGCTGCCAATAATGGTCATGCTGAATCAGCATTTTTATTAGGCGCTATTTTTGGAACGGGTGAACTGGGGATAAAAGATGTAGGTGAGTCGGACAAGTGGTTGGTAAAAGCGCTTGAAGATCGACATCTAGTTGCACAAAAATATGCGGGTTATTTGTATAAAACGGGTCAGGTTGATAACGAACATTACATCAAAGTGAATGAGGTTATCAGTGAACTGACAATTCAAGCGATTCACAATGAACAGTTCGCAGAAAAACCTGCGAGTCCAGCGACTGAAATTCAATGGTTAAATAGGCCAAATAATACAAGCAATAATATGCAAACTGATTCTTTCGAAGACGTTTTTAATTATGCCTTATTTGGTACAAAAAAAGTTATCTCCCAGGACGTTAATGTCATTGAAGCAAGTAAAGCTCATTGTGGTAAGATCTTTACTTGTTATCAAGTTAAAAAGAAAGCTCCAACAAGCTCTAGCGCCATTTAGGTTAACGCTTGATAGGCAGTAAGCACTGGTAAACATAAGCGTGTCTAATAACTTGTGTTTACCGGCACTGCCAACATTTCTATATTATTTCTCTAATTCGCTAGCGAACCAAGTGACAATAGTTTCCTCTAATGCAACATCACTGTCGAGTAGTGGATAGCCATGCATGTTACCCTTGTAGGATATCATTTTACTATCTGGGTGTTTTGCTGTTGAGAATAACTGTTGGGCACTGGTATACGTTCTACCATCATCTTCTGAGGCAATAATTAATGTTGGCGTTTCTATAAGCGTTTTACCATAACGGGCAATGTTTTCATCTCGTTGAGAAGAAGAGAAAAAGCTGATAGCACTAATGCTCTCTTTTTCTGCTAGAGTAATCGCTTGGCTGCCTCCACAACTTGCCCCTATGATGCCTACCTTACCATTTTTACCCACTTTTTCTTTTAAATAATCAAAAGCTACTTGTACGTCTTCTGGCCAGTGTGATGACATGTTTGACCAAGCATTTCTTCGCTCTTCCTGTGGTAATTTTCGAATATCTGCCACATTAAAATCACTACTTATACTCTCACCAAAACCTCTAAAGTCTAGGCTTAATGCATGGATAGATTGTTGTGCCAGCTGTTCACCAATATTGTCATACATAGTGCGGTTGTAATTACATTGATGAAGCATTAATACTGCACGGTTGCTCGCGGTTTGCACGTTACTTTTACTGGGATAATAATCAGCTTTGAGAGCAAAGTTATCTGGGGTAGTTAAGGTGATTTCCGCCGCGAAGCTATTCGCAGTAATAAGCAGGCTTGCGACCGATAAAGAAGTTATTAAACGTAACATGACAATTCCTATTGTAGTTATTTGTATTAATTCGATTGCTGTAAGACCTTCAAGCTATCTTTAATATTTCGGTAATAACAGCTTAATACGACCAGTTGCCTACTTAATGCGCTATATGCCATTTTTACTGCGTTTGTTAGTCTTAATATCGTATTGTTGAGCTTTTTATCTTAATCGCAGTCAATAAATGGGGTATAAGCTTTATTTAATGAGGATGATAAGTTCTTAATAAATATTATGAACTTGAGGAAGAATAACGACAAAAGTACCTAGCATTAGGTACTTTTACTTTATGACTAGGTTCAGTTGAACTATCGCGGTTGATTTTTGTTCGATATAGTCGGTAGGGTAATAATAACTTTAAGGCCGCTTGATTCTTGATTTTGTGCGATGATTTCGCCTTGATGAAATACTATCGCTTGTTGGGCTATAGCTAGGCCTAAACCAGTGCCTCCGCTGCTTCTGTCTCTAGCATCGGCAACACGAAAGAAAGGAGTAAAAAGTTTATCTATCATGTCATTCGGTACACCACTGCCTTGATCAGAAATACTTAACATTAGCTGCTCATTTTGCTGACTTAATTCAACCGTCACGGCTTTATCGTTTGGCGAGTATTTCACGGCATTATTGACAACATTACTGATCGCGCTGCTTAACAATTTACTGTCAGCTAAAAGCACACAGTTTTTTTGCGCTTTTAGCGCAATAGTGACACCTTTACTGGTGGCAAAGTATTGGCAATCATTAACCACCTGAGTGAGTAAAGCACTGAGATCTGTATCATCTGCCACAAAAACAGTTTGGTTATGTTCTAACCTTGAAAGCGTAAGCACATCAGCTATCATCTCATCTAATCGCTCAACTTCTGTTTCACAACGGTTTAAATGCTTTTGTTGCTCAATGTCATTGCCTATATTTTTTTCGGCCAAAGCAACAGCTAGCTGCAAACGTGTTAATGGCGATCTTAGTTCGTGGGATACATCACCTAATAAACGTTGATGCGCGGTAATATTGTTTTCCAACTGTTCGGCCATTTGATTGAAGCTGCGTGCAAGAGTACCAAATTCATCAGAGCGTTGATCAAACTTTCTTATACGAGTTGTTAATTTGCCTTCGCCTATATCCTCACTTGCTTTTTGTATGGCAATTAAAGGCTTGGTAAAGGTTTTTGCTAGTAACCAACATGATAAGAAGCTGATTGTTAATAGCATTAAAAATCGTAAAGCAATGGGGAGTTGATTGACCAAACTAACAATACGTTTACGGTGTACGTCATTGGCAATGAATAATTGAAATTGCTCGCCGTTAATAACGATAGGCTCAGAAGAAGTGACTTTGGTAAAGGCAAAATCAACTGTAACGGGGTTTTGAAGGGGATGCTTTGCTAGATAGCTTTTTACTTCAAACCAACCGCGTTTTCTTGGTGAATATATATGGTTAGTGGTAATATTTTTGATGATTAGGTGCTGGTGGTGTTTACGGCGGAACTTTTCCTGAACAGCTTTAAGCTCTATATGATTTTTATTCGCCAGTCTCTGCGTGTATTTGCTTAATAACTTTAATTGTTCTGGGTTGGCTTGTTCCTGATTAGGACTATGCCTAAATTGCATAGTTACCAAATAACTAATAAGCACAGAAGTGAGTATGACTAACCAGAAAGCCAAAAATAGCTTTAGGCTTATACCTAAGGAAAACTTTTTAGGCCTCACAAATGGTAATTTGCTCATAACTATTCATCCCCTTGTAAAAAGACGTAACCGGCACCACGTACCGTTTTCATTTTATCTATAGGGTCAATAACAAGCAGTTTTCTACGCACATTACCCACGTGCACATCAACAGTCCTATCATAGGGACTAAGTTTACGTTGCAGTACTTGTTCAGATATTTCAGCTTTACTGATTATTTTACTATGATTTTCAATCATATAAACCAGTACTAAATATTCGGTACCCGTTAATTCAAGTAAATGATCTCGACAGGTTATTTCCCGTGTGGCTTGATTAACCTTGACATGATTTATGGTCAGTTGCTGGTTTGGGGCGTTTACTTCTGCGGTATTTTGACTTTTAACAATGGAAATTCGTCTTAATATTGCTTTAATACGTGCTAATAATTCACGATGTTTGAAAGGTTTTGCCAAGTAATCATCAGCACCTAATTCAAGGCCCAAAATGCGGTCATTATCATCACCTTTCGCCGTTAACATCAAAATGGGTGTTTTGTGATTGCCCCCTAGTGCTTTTAATACTTCAAAACCATTTAATATTGGCATCATGACATCGAGTAAAATTAAATCAAAACTGTCATCAAATGCTTTTGCTAAACCGCTGGCACCATCTAAACATGATGTTACTTTGAAATTTTCAGTCTCAAGATACTCGGTTAATAATTCTGCAAGTTCAGCATCATCGTCTATTAGAAGAATATGTTTCGTTTGCACAGGTGAATGTGTCATATGAGTGGCTGCTTTTTATAAATAAGAGGCTAAGTGTTCATTTTCTTAGTAGTAACTGTCGAGTAGTTTACTTGATTTTAGTAAGCCAGAAAATAACTTTACATAGCTTTACATAGCCTTGCACTGCTTTGCAAAAAGTCTGGATATACTAAAGCTGAACTTAATTATCAGTTAAAAATAATTTACCCAAAAGGAACTATCTAATGAAAATTACATTCAAAAAAATTGCAGTAGTCACATCACTTTGTTCGGCATTGGTTTTAGCTCCGGCCAGTTTTGCAGGCCATAACGGTGATAACTATCAAGGTGACCGTGGTAATGGTTATCACCAAATGAGTGAAAAAAAATTCGCGAAACTCAGTCGTAAATTAGGGCTTTCAGAGAGCCAACAAGCTGATATTAAAGCGCTGAGAAGTGAAGAGAAAGCGCAAATGGACGTTTTAAAGCCAGCAATGAAAGCTTTTAGAGAGCAAGTTAAAACGCTTATGTCTGCTGAGAATTTTGACGAAGAAGCTTTTAAGCAATTGCAGGCGAGCAATCAAGATGTTTTTGCTGCGATGGCATTGACCAAAGCAAAAAGCAAATTTGCCATGAAAAGTGTATTAACACAGGAGCAGTTAGCTCAATTTCGTTCTATGAAACATAAACGTTCACGTCGTTAATTAAAAAGTCACTTTAATTATCAAGTTTTGACATAAACAAAAAATCCGACTTAGTGTCGGATTTTTATATCTTAAATTTACCATTAATAGCATTTATTCAGTCGGGATTACCTTACCAATATAGGGAAGGTGACGGTATTTTTGTGCGTAATCAATACCAACACCCACGACAAATTCATCGGGGATCTCAAAGCCTATCCATTTAACTGCAACATCTTCTTCTCGGCGGGTAGGTTTATCTAATAAAGTACAAATTTGAATCGAATTAGGCGCACGTAGACTTAATATCTTTAATACTTTGCTTAAGGTATTACCGGTATCAATAATATCTTCTACTAACAGAACATCTTTGCCTTCAATTGCATCATCAAGATCTTTTAATATATGAACATCGCGAGAGCTCTCCATGTTATTGCCATAACTCGATGCTGTCATAAAGTCTACGCTGTGGTTAACCGTAATCGCTCTTGCCAAGTCAGCCATAAAGACAAATGAGCCGCGCAGCAAACCGACCATAACTAAGTTATCACTGTTTTTATAATGCTCACTAATTTGTTGTCCTAATTGTTCTACACGTGCTTTAATTTTCTCTTCTGAGATCATAACTTCAATAGTATGTTTCATTGTTGTCTCTTTCTTTTAGATGGTAAATAAAGATATTGAGTAGTTATACCAATTACACTAATAAATTGATCAACTTAGAGTTGTATTAGTGAGCTCAGAACAAGCAAAATTACTTAAACATAGTTATTCCATATTTATTTAATTTTGAGCTGTTATTGGTTCACTAATAAACTCCCAAGGTGCGAGTATCTAATAAAAGGGAAAAGCTTTCATGCGTCGTTATTAATTTCGATAAGGGAATAACCATTATCTTCAATCAATGCCTTGCCTCTAAGGCTTTTAATTCTCGCTAAGTGGTCAATTAATTAATGTACTTGGTATTAAAATAGTATTAAGACAAAAAAAGCCTTTGCGAGCAAAGGCTTTTACTAATACTTAATTTATCTCTAATCGCTTTGAGGTTAATTTAAGAACATGAACTTAGCAATAAATAATGCTGTTAATGCCCAAACACCGTTAGATACTTGACTTGATTTTCCTGAGCCTACTTTTAATATGGTGTAAGTAATGAAACCAAAAGCAATACCATTAGCAATAGAGAAGGTGAATGCCATCATAACTGTGGTACATACAGCTGGCGCATATTCAGTTAAGTCGTCCCAATCCAAGCCTCTAAGCGAGCTCATCATTAACATGGCTACATAGATAAGCGCACCATCAACGGCAAAGCCCGGTAGCATTTGTGCTAGCGGTAAGAAGAATACACCGGCAGCAAATAATAATCCGATAGTGACAGCTGTAAGGCCTGTACGGCCACCCACGGCAACACCAGCAGCAGACTCAACATAGGATGTAACTGGAGGACAACCAAAAGCAGTACCGATAACAGATGAAACTGAATCAGCTTTTAACGACTTACTTAAACCTTCTATTTTACCATTTTTGTCTTGCAGGTTAGCACGCTCAGCAACACCCATTAAGGTACCTGCAGTATCGAAGATATTAACGAATAAGAAAGTGACAATGACAGGAATTAAAGCGACTTCAAATGCGCCAACAATGTCAGCTTTCCATAAAATAGGTTCAAGCGCTGAAAACTCAGGGATGGCAAGTAAACCTTTATAGGCAACAAAACCAGACGATGGAGCAAATGACTTAGCAGCTTCTGCAACAACGAAAAAATCAGTAGGGAGTATCCAAGTCATTGCAAAGGCGATAAATGTTGTTAAAGCAATACCAATTAGTACTGCGCCAAAAACTTTACGGTAGCTCAAGATGGCAATCAATAAAAAGCTTAGAAATCCTAGTGCTGGTGCTTCAGGACCAAATTGACCAAAGCCAAAGTGAGTCATATCAGCTAATGCAACAACATTATCAGGGTTAGCAACAACAATACCGGTGAAGCGTAATCCAATGAAACCGAGGAATAGTCCAACACCTGCAGTCATAGCAAGTCGTAAACTCATGGGGATACTATCTAACATCCACTCCCTGAGTCGAGTAACAC
>OJGO01000557.1_pt1 | contig 12210 bp, 5 predicted proteins | sample 1594871 | NCBI WGS metagenome assembly OJGO01 (sample SAMN05416798, study PRJEB24817) | seawater metagenome | isolation source: Sea water | place: Canada:Atlantic | collected 2013-07 | reverse complement strand
TAACTTAATAAGATAACTTTCCTATGAAATTTACTGTTAAAAAAGCACTTTTATCGCTCGTTTGCTCATTAGCGTTACCATTGAATGCAAACGCAAATAATGAAAAAGTCCAAGCGCCTAGCGCAGAGCAATTAACCATAGAGCGTATTTATAGTTCGCCTTCTCTGAATGGTCAAACGCCAAAGTCATTAAAATTTTCTCCTGACGGAACACGAGTAACTTACCTTCAAGGTAAAGCGGAAGACTTACACCGCTATGATTTGTGGGAATACAATTTAGCCAGTAAAGAAAATAAACTGCTTGTTGATTCTCAATCATTATTTAGTGGTCCAGAAAACTTATCTGACGAAGAAAAAGCGCGCCGTGAACGCCAACGTATTTATGGTGTTGGCATTATGGAATACCAGTTCTCACAAGACGGTACTGCACTACTATTTCCACTTAATGGTGATATTTACTACTACCATTTAGCGACAAAAACAGCTAAACGCTTGACCGAAACGGCCGCTTTTGAAACGGATGTAAAATTCTCACCTAAAGGTAATTTTGTTTCTTATATTCGTGAGCAAAACATCTATGTATTGAATATTGCTTCAGGTGAAGAACGACAACTTACCGTCGATGGTGGCGGTACCATTAAAAATGGTATGAGTGAATTTGTTGCCCAAGAAGAAATGTCGCGCATGACCGGCTATTGGTGGTCGCCAAATGAAAAAAACATTGCTTTTTTACGTGTCGATGAAACGCCTGTGCAAACTGTTATTCGTAATGAGATATACGCTGAGAAAATTGAATTAATTGAACAACGTTACCCTGCAACAGGGACTAATAATGTTCATATTCAATTAGCCGTTACCGATATTAAAGGCAAAAAAATTCGTTTTATTGATTCAGGTGACAATAAAGATATTTATATCCCACGGGTAAAGTGGCTTAGTGATAGTAAAAACTTATCGTATCAGTTGCAAAGTCGTGACCAAAAAACATTAACCTTAAAAACTTACAATTTAAAAAAACGCCGCCAAAAAAACTTATTAGTTGAAAGTTCTACTCACTGGCTGAACTTGCATAAAGATTTAACCTTTTTAAGTGACAATAAGACTTTTATCTGGGCTTCAGAGCGCGACGGTTACAAACACCTTTACCATTACAATTTAAAGGGTGAGTTAATTTCACAGTTAACAAAGGGCGAGTGGGTAGTTGACTCACTAACGCGCGTAGATGAAAAAAATGGTTGGGTATATTTTACCGGTCGTGCTGATACCCCCCTTGAACGCCACTTATACAAAGTACCTCTTAGCGGTAAATCACCTGAAAATGTGCAGCGTATAACTAAACGAAATGGCTTTCATAGCATAAATTTCAGTCAAACCAGCGAAAGTTATATTGATAGTTTCTCAAATATCAAAACACCTAAACAGGTAAGTTTACACTTGGCTAATGGTGAACATATTACTTGGTTGGCAGAAAATAAAGTGACGCCTGAGCACCCTGTTGCCCCTTATTATAATGCTTTAGTTATGCCTGAATTTGGTTCTTTAAAATCAGATGATGGCAAAGCTGATTTGTACTACAAGCTTTATAAACCTAAGAATATGCAACCGGGCAAAAAATATCCTGTTATTGTTAGAGTCTATGGCGGTCCTCACGCACAACTAGTCTCTAATAAATGGCAAGGCGCTGATATAACTCAATACATGCTACAACAGGGTTATATTGTTTATCAGCTAGACAATCGTGGGTCTAACTATCGTGGTACGGCATTCGAGTTTCCAATCTATGAAACACTGGGTCAAGTTGAAGTTGCCGACCAAATTACCGGTGTAAAATTCCTCCATAAACTGCCGTATGTTGATAAAGAGCGTATTGGTGTTTTTGGTCACTCTTACGGTGGTTATATGGCATTAATGACTATGTTTAAGGCCGGAGATTACTTTAAAGCCGGTGTGAGTGGCGCCCCCGTGACTGATTGGATGCTCTACGATACACATTACACTGAACGCTATTTAAACCACCCTAAAGTCAACGCTGCTGGCTATCAGCAAAGTAGTGTATTTCCTTATGTCTCTGGCTTAAGCGGTCCAATGATGGTTTATCATGGAATGGCCGATGACAATGTATTATTTACCAATACCACAAAATTAATTAAAACCTTACAAGATGAAGGGAAACTGTTTGAACTAATGACCTACCCCGGCAGTAAACACAGTATGCGTGGAAAGAAAGTAAAAGTGCATTTAAACGCCACTATTATGGACTTCTTTGATCGACACTTTAAAAGTTAATAGCTAAAGGCCAACACGGCCTAACGCAGTTATCACTAAATTGAAAAAGCGAGTCGTCTAAATATACGACTCGCTTTTTTATTAAAAGTTATAATTCAATGACCTTATTACCGAATCAGGCGCTTGTATTACCGTTCCTGATTTTAATTGCCTATGTAGAGAAGTAGATTTAGTACCCAGTATTTTTAAAAGCAATCATTAATAGGTGCTACTTAATCTATACCGTAGTAAAGGGAACTCAGCAAATATGAGACATCTGCTAGGTTGCCCCTATTATTGAAATGATGAGAGTTGAGTAAAGAAGAATTATATATTGATTATTTTCATCATGCTCCCTCTATGGTCATATAAAGTGACATACAAGGATCATGGCTTACAACTCTAAAAATTATAAGCCACGATTTACTATCAAGCACAAAGAACGAATGTACATCTTGGCTCTTTGATCTTAACTAATAAGAATAATTAATGTTCGTGCGCTTCTTCTCCTGCAATACCAAGCCATGCTGCTTTCCCGGGGACAAAATTCAAGTCAAAATGACCAACAACTGTACCTTCATGTAAATCAATAGTTGTCACTTCTTGTTCATTAATAATATAAATAAACTCATGGGCCTTAGAAGCGATAATTGTAGGCTTTGCATCTTCAGCTAATGCATCAAATACTGCGATACGCTTATCTAATGCCCAATTATTCTCTGCGGCAAACATATTTAAATGACCTTTGTTATCAAGTATTAACATATGTTCATTATGACCATCAAAACCATAGGTCACAGAAACTAAGCTCTCTTCTTGCTGCCAGCTAAATGGCGTGATAGTTTGCCCTGCTAAATCAACTAAAAAGAAACCCGCACGTGACGCACCAATCATTACGTTACTTTCTGAGCTGCCTTTTAATGAACCAATGCGTACCCCCTCAGGCATGTCAACGGGGTTTACTATTTTTTGCGGGTTAAAAACACTACCTTGCTGTTCAATGGCTAACACGCCATCACCACAAGCAAACGCAATATACTTTTCGGTTTGAAAACTGCCGTGCAACGCGGGACAAGTTGTCTCGAAAATTTTCTCTTGGTGAAAGTGATCGTCATGAACTTCAAATAAAGCAACCTGCTCAGGCAAACTACTCTCAGATTCATTGTCGCGTAATGTGGTTAAAACAAATTCTCCACGTATTTCTGCCGTACCGTGCATATACGTATCGAAGTGATGTTGTGCAATTAACTTTTCTTCTCCGACACTTTCATCGCTTAATAACCCTAAACTCGCGTTAGCCCCTGTTTCTTTATTACCATCGAAAAAGACCGCAGCTTTATCACCACGTGGTACATAATGTGTAGGTTTTACATCATGTAAAGAAAAGTTAATAAGGCCAGGGCCATCAGCATGCTGATCATAATGATCTCCATGCAACTCTTGCCACACACCGCCATCAATAAACTCAACCGTATCAAATGAACGTTGCACGGCAACAGCATAGCGGTTTTCTGGGCTTGCATATAAGTATTCTGCGGGGTTAGTAAGCGTTAAAGAATCAATTAAACTATTGTCTTCTAAGTCAAAAATGTGAACAACAGCCTCATCTACTGCAGCAATAGCTAAACGCCCTTTGCCGAGCTCTGCGACTGGATGATTTGCGCCATCATCCACGGGAGTTGGCTCTAATTCAACAATCGTTGTCTCACTATCACCACAACCAACTAAAACAGTAGTGGCACAAGCAATGACTAACATTTTTAAACTAAATTTTTTCATGATTTTCCTTTAATAAGTGATATATAAACTGCTAAGGAGCAAAAATTAAAATGAACTGCGAATACCTACTGCAATAGAACGCCCTGCTAATGGGGTTAAGTCTTTCAAAAATGAAGTGTGTACTTGAGCATATTCATCCGTTAAGTTTTTGCCTTTGAGATAAACAGCTAAATCATGCTGACCCAGCGTAAAGTGATAGTTAACGTTAGCATCTACCATGACATAGCTATCTGTTGAGGTTTCAAAGGCTGCGGTGTGAGTTTGCTCAAAATAATGACTGACAAATAAATCTGCAGATATGCTCTCACCTTGATAACTAAATTCTGTCGCAATACGAGCCGGAGGAGTGCGTGGAAGCTCGCCGCCTGCGTCTAAGCGAGCACGAATAAGATCACCTTGCACTCGCCATGTGAACTCTTCAGTAATTTGCCAAACAGCTTGTGCTTCAAAGCCATGTAAGGTGACATCCTGCGCAGTAAAGATAAACAGTGGTAATGCGTGCAGTTCTTCTTCATGACCACCGTGGCTATGAGCGCTATGATCATGTCCATCTCCTGCGGATAAACCAGTTGCTTGCTCATAGTAGTAGTCGTCTATTTGGTTATAAAAAGCATTTAAAATGAAACCAAAGTCACCTTTGAATTTTCGCAAGCTTAAATCGATATTATTGGAGGTTTCCATCACTATATCGTATTCCGATAAACCAAAATGTGCAGCTTCTCCATGATCATCATGTAATGAAAACAACGCACCGACTTCGTATGAACCAGTGCCTATATGCGGGCCAAATGATAATAATTCTGAAGCTGAGGGTGCGCGTTCTGAGTGTGATAATGAAAAACCGATGTTATAACCATCGGTGAAATCCCAGACAACGCCAGCAGAAAGGCTAATGGGTGTAAACACATGCTCAACAGAAAAGTTTCGTGTCATTTCATCTGACGTGTGACTTTCATGGTCATGCTCACTTTGCCCCTGATGCTCTGTTTCATCATGAGCATCTTGGCCTGTTATCAATTCGAGTTCAGGTAAACGTACTTTAGCTGCACTTACTTCTGTTCGTTCAATACGTGCGCCTAACTGTAATAATACATCGCCAAAGTGGCGCTCTTCTATCAAAGCTAAAGCAATTGAACTTGTATCAGAGGGCGGAGTAAACGCTTCTGCACCAACAGCAGTAAAGTCACTTTGTTTATAGTGAACACTTAAGCCTCCATGCCAGCCCAAAAAACCTTGATGCAATAGTTCAATGCGTGTTTCTAGACTTTCATTATCAAATGTCGTTCCTACAACACCAACTTCTAACTCGCTGTGCCGATAATCCGTATAGGCAACTTTAGTATTAAGTGACTTCAGTACTTTATTATCAAAGTTTAATTCACTGAGTAATTGCCAACGATTTTGTGTCAAATCAGCGAGTACAGCGACAGCTTCATCACCGTGGCTATGGCCTGGGATACCATATTCTTGATCTAGAGCTTGGTAGGAGACACCAACAAAACCGTTGTTAAGTAAATAGCTAGTGCCTAAGGTAAAGCCACTTGAGGTTGCGGCAGAATTGGCCACCTCATCAATGCCATTTTTATCCGGTATTTGGTAATTATCACTATCACGATAAAAACCATCCACATGAAGAGCAACATTGCCAGTACCACTATTAATCGATCCTGACATCAGTGTTTGGTCATTATTACTATTTTGTTCAACGAGCCATTCACCTTTAGTGTCAATGCTTCGTGGTACTCTTGCATCAACTAGATTCACAACGCCACCAATAGCGCCACTACCGTAGAATAATGTCGCAGGACCACGTAAAACTTCAATTCGCTCCGTTGTTGATGTTTCAGTAGATACCGCATGATCTGGCCCAACACGTGATGCATCACCTGCATCTAAACCATTTTGGGTTACTAATACTCTAGGACCATCTAAGCCTCGAATAATGGGGGTGCTGGCCACACCGCCATGAAAAGTGCTGTGTACCCCGACTTCTTTATTCAGGGTATCACCTAGTGTACTTTCTTGGCGCATACGTAAGCTTTCGCCGTGCAGTACGGTTATTGGTAAAGCTGATTCAATATTTGAACTATGAAAAGGGGTTGCACTAACGTCAATAATTTCAATAGCTGATTTATCAAGTGATACGTTTAACTGAGCGTTTTTATTATCAGCGATCACAACATTTACATTTTCATGAACAAAATCATTTGCCACAACATGCAGCTCATAACGACCCGCTTTAATATCTAAAGAAAAGAAACCTTGCTTATTGGTCATAGTAATATTGTTGGTTCCCATCACTTTAACCGTAGCACCTGCTATTGCTGAGCCTTCTGCATTAGTCACAGTACCTTGCACTTGCTCGGCATGTAATTGACCACTTGTAGAAATGGCAAGTAATGCGCTCATAATCTGTGATAATTTTCTCATGGTGCCTCTTAATAATAAGGATTGAATTGTTATAACATAACATTTTTGCAAGATATTATGTTATAACATAACACTTTGCAACAGATCCCTACATTAATTTATAAACAAACCTAAAACCTCATACAAAACCCATAAAAACAATTAACAAGCAAATAACACGTCAATTACCACCATCAAGACATAGGATAACTATATTTTCTAGCAGATATAAACAGCCTAAAAAAAGGTTATAACATAACATTGAAGACAAAAAGAAAATTACACTATAAAGCCTTTATGATTCTGTAAATTCAAATACACTCACCAAGAAATATCGGAGATTTAGATTGTTAGCCCACATGAATGGCTGAACTAAAAATCATTTTTTATAAGTATGAATAGCCAAAAACCAACAGAGAATAGTTACTAAATTATTAGTTTTTATTTTCATAAAACTAATTACATTTAATTGCATTTATCTAACATTTTTCTATTGCATTTTTATGACTGAAGGAGGATTATGAAATTGAAGATAACGACAAAGATAAAGTTAAAGATAACAAAAGAGGTAAGACTATGAAGATTAAAATTTCTGGACACCACGTTGAAATAACTGAAGGTATCAAGCAATCTATCGAGAATAAGTTTGCGAAAATCTCTAAACATTATCCGTCAATTATGACACTAAACTCGACTATCACCGTTGAGCCGCATCTGCAAAAACTTGAAGTCACCACGCTGTATGAGGGTGAAAAAGTAACTGTAAATGCTTCTGACAAACAACTTTATGTTGCTATTGCAAAGGTAGCCAAAAAGCTACAGTCTGCACTAGCACATCGTAAAGGCGTATTATCTGCCAAATTTAATGATAAGTTTGTAGTACCACAAACAGACTTATACCATACAGCCCCATAAGGCTAATGAAATACTTGTAATAATGTAAGATATTACAAGCAAAACTCATTTAACTAGAAAACAAAAAGGCTGCACCATAATAAACATGGTGCAGCCTTTTTTATTAAACTCAATTTATGCAGCTCAGAAAGGTCATCAGTTCACCTATTCAAGCAATTTAACCTCTTGACGTAGATTACTCCCATCAAAGGTATTCTGCTTTAGCTTATTCAGGCTCATAATCCAAGTTTGCTGATAACCAACGCTCAGCTTGCTCAATCGTCATACCTTTACGTGCAGCATAATCAAGCACTTGATCTTTTGCCACTTTCGCCACAGCGAAGTATTTAGACTCAGGATGCGAGAAATACCAGCCGCTTACTGCAGCTCCCGGCCACATGGCGTAACTTGAAGTAAGCTCCATGCCAATGTTTTCTTCTACATTAAGTAATTCCCACAACAAACCTTTTTCAGTGTGTTCAGGACATGCTGGATATCCAGGTGCAGGACGAATACCTTGATAACTTTCGCGAATTAGCGCGTCGTTATCTAAGTTTTCATCGGGTGCAAAACCCCAATATTCTTTACGCACTTTCTCATGTAGGTACTCGGCACTTGCCTCGGCTAATCTATCAGCGACTGCTTTAAGTAATATTGAGTTGTACGCATCATGCTCTGCATCAAAGGCTTTAACTAATTCATCAGCCCCAAAACCTGAAGATACAGCAAAAGCACCAATATAGTCTTCGATCTCAGTTTCATGAGGTGCGATATAATCAGCTAAACAACGGTTAAATTGTCCTGCTGGTTTTTTACTTTGTTGACGTAATTGATGTAAGCGAGTTAATCGTTCGCTACGAGTTTCATCGGTATAAACTAAAATATCATCAGCATTACTGTTTGCAGGGAATAAACCCAAGACGGCTTTGGCAGTTAATTTTTTATTATTGATAACATCATCTAACATCGCATTGGCATCATTAAAAAGCTTTGTTGCCTCAACGCCAATCACTTCATGTTTTAATATCAGTGGGTATTTACCTGATAACTGCCATGTCATGAAAAATGGTGTCCAATCGATGTATTTTCTTACTTCATTTAGATCTAAGTTGTCTAATACCGTTATGCCCAATTTGTTCGGTTTTTTCGGTGTGTAGCCGTCAAAATTAATTTGTGTGGCATTTGCACGAGCATCTTCTATGCTGATTAAACTTGAACGAGGACCTTTCTTGTAGTGACGTGCACGGACACGCTCATATTCTTCTTTTTGTTGTTCCATGAACGCAGGTCGTAATTCATCAGATAATAAGTTACTTACCACGGATACTGAGCGTGATGCGTTTGAAACATAAACTACAGGGTGTTCATATTGCGGTTCAATTTTAACGGCAGTATGGGCTTTTGAAGTAGTAGCCCCACCAATTAGCAGGGGTAAATCAAAATTTTGTCGCTTCATTTCTTTAGCAACGTGCACCATTTCATCAAGTGATGGGGTGATCAAACCAGATAAACCAATAATATCAACCTTCTCTTCTTTGGCGACACGCAAAATATCATCACAAGAGACCATAACGCCAAGATCGATAATCTCATAGTTATTACATTGTAAAACAACACCGACAATGTTCTTTCCAATATCGTGCACATCACCTTTTACCGTTGCTAATAAAATTTTACCATTGGTACTGATCTCAGTTTTACCCGCTTCAATAAATGGATTTAAATGCGCAACTGCTTGTTTCATTACTCGGGCAGACTTAACTACCTGGGGTAAAAACATTTCGCCGGCACCAAATAAGTCACCAACGGTGTTCATACCATCCATCAATGGCCCCTCGATAACATCTAAAGGGCGTACTGCCGCTAAACGGGCTTCTTCAGTATCTTCGACAATAAATTCATTGATGCCTTTGACAAGAGCATGCGATAAACGCTCATTAATAGGTAACTCACGCCACGATAAGTCTGCTTTCGCCGCTTGTCCGCCAGCTTGGCCATGGTACTCTTGTGCAATATCTAGGAGGCGTTCTGTTGCACCTTCATCACTATTTTGAATAACATCTTCTACGGCTTGCTTTAATTTCTCTGGCAGATCTGAATAAATCGCTAATTGACCCGCATTAACAATACCCATATCCATACCATTTTTAATGGCATAGTATAAAAATACTGCATGAATTGCTTCACGTACGGGGTTATTTCCTCTAAAGGAGAATGAAACGTTTGATACACCACCTGAGATCATTGCATGAGGTAGATTTTTCTTAATATCATCAACTGCTTCAATAAAATCTACTGCGTAATTATTGTGCTCCTCAATCCCGGTAGCAACGGCAAAAATATTGGGATCAAAAATAATGTCTTCTGCTGGGTAACCAATTTCATCCACCAACATATGATAAGCACGGTGACAAATTTCATATTTGCGTTTACGTGTATCAGCCTGCCCCTCTTCATCAAATGCCATCACAATAACAGCAGCGCCGTATCGTCTGAGTAATTCAGCTTGCTTACGGAAGTTTTCTTCACCTTCTTTTAAGCTGATTGAGTTAACAATACCTTTACCTTGAATACATTTGAGGCCCGCTTCAATGATGTCCCACTTAGAGGAATCAATCATGATTGGCACTTTAGCGATATCCGGCTCGCCGGCGATAAGATTTAAAAAACGCACCATCGCATTTTTCGAGTCCAACATGCCTTCATCCATATTGATATCGATGATTTGAGCGCCGTTTTCAACTTGTTGTAAGGCAACAGCAATGGCTTGGTCGTAATTTTCTTCTTTAATTAATCGCTTAAACATAGCCGAACCCGTTACATTGGTTCGTTCACCCACGTTAACAAATAAGCTATCTTCTTTAATGGTTAACGCTTCTAGACCTGATAGGCGACAAGCAATTTCTCTCGCTTCAATTTTTCGAGGGGTTATTCCTTTTGCACGAACAGCCGCAACCGTATCTGCCATGCCTTTAATATGTGCTGGCGTGGTACCACAACAACCACCAATAATATTTAGAAAACCCGATGATGCCCACTCTTCTACGTGAGTATTCATATCTTCAACGGTAAAGTCATACTCACCAAAGGCATTGGGTAAACCTGCATTAGGGTGAGCAGATACTGCAACATCACAAATACGGTTTAATTCATCAACATATTGACGTAATTCTACCGGGCCTAATGCACAGTTAAGACCAAATGAAATCGGTTTAGCGTGGCGTAATGAGTTATAAAAAGCTTCCGTTGTTTGTCCTGATAATGTACGTCCAGAGGCATCAGTAATTGTGCCTGAAATCATTACTGGTAAACGCTTGCCCAGTTGGTCAAAGACAGTTTCTACCGCAAAGATGGCGGCTTTAGCATTCAAAGTATCGAAAATAGTTTCGATCAAAATGATGTCACTACCGCCTTCAATTAACGCTAACGTCGATTCAATATAAGCATCTTTTAGCTCATCAAAGGTAACATTTCGATAGGCAGGATCATTTACATCAGGAGAGATTGAACAAGTACGGTTAGTTGGCCCCAAAACACCCGCAACAAAACGGGGACGTTCAGGCGTTTTTTTGTTGTATTCATCAGCAGCTTCACGGGCAATTTGTGCAGCAACACGGTTAATTTCAGCACTGTACTCTTCCATGTCATAATCAGCCATGGCAATCGTCGTTGCATTAAAGGTATTCGTTTCGAGAATATCAGCGCCAGCTTCGAGATATTCAAGATGAATAGCTTTGATCACTTCAGGCTGAGTAAGCACTAACATATCGTTATTGCCTTTTACATCGGTATGCCAATCAGCAAAGCGTTCTGCGCGAAAGTCTTGCTCTTCAAACTTATATGCTTGGATCATGGTGCCCATAGCACCATCTAAGATTAAAATATTTTTTGATAATTGTTGCTCAAATAAGGCAAACGATGATGATTTTTTCATGTTCTTTTTCCGCAGTGTCGAAAGTTATTTTATGGCTGACTAAGATTAATAATACTGGTCAACTTAATCTTTTTAGTTGACCTTTCAGCAGGCCTTAAAGAGCCGTATCAGGGTGAATGGCTCTAATATTTGAGGCATCTAACTGATAGGGTGTCATTTGATAAACATAATAGTTGAGCCAATTAGTAAAGAGCAAACTGCCATGACTACGCCACGAGCCAACAGGTGACTTGCTGGCATCATCATCTTGATAATAGTTTTTGGGTAAAGCGGCATCAGAATTTTGGCTACTATCGCGTAAATACTCTTCATGCAAGGTGCTTGCATCATATTCAGGATGACCCGTTAAATACACTTGCTGCTTGTTTTTACTCGCAGCCAAATACACACCAGCAACCTCAGATTCAGCTAATATTTGTATTTGAGGAATGCTCTCATAGTCTGATTTATCAATGTAACCATAACGAGAATGTGGCACATTAAAGTTTTCATCAAAACCTCTGGTAAGCGACTCTTTATCATCAAGCGGTTTATGCTTGTAGACACCAGATAGCTTTTCTTTACGTAAATGACGATTTAGACCGTAGTGGTGATATAAAGCAGCATGTGCAGCCCAACAGGAGAACATAGTTGAGGTTACATTATTTTCAGCCCAATCAAAGACTTCACAAATTTTGTCCCAAAAAGTGACTTGTGAATAATCAAGTAAGGCTAGCGGAGCACCTGTGATAATAAGACCATCATATTGTTTATGTTTTATATCATCAAACAAGTGGTAGAAGTTTTCTAAGTGCTCTTCTGGGGTGTTTTTTGATATATTTTTATGTATACGAATAAATTCAATATTTATCTGTAATGGTGTATTAGATAACATCCGCAAAATTTGCACTTCTGTTTCAATTTTATTCGGCATTAAGTTAAGAATAGCCA
>OJGO01000549.1_pt1 | contig 12263 bp, 10 predicted proteins | sample 1594871 | NCBI WGS metagenome assembly OJGO01 (sample SAMN05416798, study PRJEB24817) | seawater metagenome | isolation source: Sea water | place: Canada:Atlantic | collected 2013-07 | reverse complement strand
AAAGAACTCGCTGAAATAAATCAATTATTACCTTTGCCCATTGTTATATTTGCTGAACATGATTCTCCTAATGTGATTAAAAATGCGATTAAATCAGGCGTAAGTGCTTATGTTGTTAATGAAATATTACCTCAACGACTCAAGAGTATTATTTCAGTTGCCAATGAACGCTTTAAAGCTGTCCAGTCTTTACGTAATGAACTTAAACAGGCGAAAACCCAGTTAGAAGGAAGAAAGTATATTGAAAGGGCAAAGGGGCTTATCATGCAACAAAATAAAATAAGTGAAAATGAGGCTTATAGTAAGCTCAGGAAAATGGCAATGGATCAAGGATGTTCATTGGCGATGGTGGCAAAAAACATTATTGATGTTTGTCAGCTGTTATCGACATCTAAGGTATAGCGAGTGTGTTCTAATATGGTGCATTTCATTATTATTGTGCAGTTAAAGTCGCTAATCGAAGAAAAAAATTGCTTTTAGCTCAGTAAAAACGATGAATTTAACATTGGCACATAATCTGCTTAGTAATAACTAAGATGATAATTAAGTATTATTTATTTTATTTAACATAGTATCGAATTAGCGATTGGACTGAATAAAGAAACAAGTACCAAGCTAGGTACACAAAAGAATAAAATTGAGTTAACACACAGAATAAAATATTTTTATCAACGGCGATAAAAATACGATTATAAAACCTAGCAGCAACGATGCTGCGGGATAATGATAGGCATAAGCCTTTCACTATACGAGCAATGGCGCTCATCAATAAGCAACCTTAACGGGTTGACTATTGGTGGGCGTTTTTTTTTATTTTTTTTTTACTTTTAACATTTTTATAAATTCTACAAGGAATTCATTATGAATTGGAAAAATACTATAACCTCTAGCTTAAAAAGTTTATCGCTGAGCATTGTACTTGTTTGTGCAGGTACTTATATCGCTCATGCTGAAACGCTTGGCGAACCAGAAAAGGAAGAGTTGAAGTTTGGTTTTATTAAGTTAACTGATATGGCACCGATTGCTATCGCTTATGAAAACGGCTACTTCGAAGACGAAGGTTTATATGTCACGATTGAAGCACAAGCTAATTGGAAAGTGTTATTAAATGGTGTAATTGATGGCACGTTAGATGGTGCGCATATGCTTGCTGGTCAGCCTATTGCTGCCACCATGGGGTATGGCACTAAAGCACATATCATTACACCATTTTCAATGGATCTAAACGGTAATGCTATTACTGTTTCTAATGAAATTTGGAATAAAATGAAGCCAAACATTCCTAAAATGGCTGATGGTAGACCTGTACATCCAATTAAGGCTGATTCATTAAAACCCGTTATAGAATCGTTATCATCAGAGGGAAAACCGTTCAAAATGGGCATGGTCTTCCCCGTTTCGACACATAACTACGAGTTACGTTATTGGTTAGCAGCAGGTGGAATACATCCAGGTTATTATGCTCCACACAAAGGTGATAACTCAGGACAGATTGATGCAAAAGCCTTGCTTTCAGTCACTCCGCCACCTCAAATGCCATCAACGATGGAAGCCGGTACTATTCATGGTTATTGTGTCGGTGAACCTTGGAACCAACAAGCCGTGTTTAAAGGTATTGGTGTACCTGTGGTTACCGATTATGAAATATGGAAAAACAACCCAGAAAAAGTTTTTGGTATCACCGCCGCCTTTGCAGAAAAGTACCCGAACACGACTATTCGTTTAACACGTGCGCTTATTCGAGCCGCTAAATGGTTAGACGACAACAGCAATGCGAATCGTCCTGCAGCCGTTAAAATATTATCACAATCTAACTATGTTGGTGCTGATTACGACGTTATTGCTAACTCAATGACAGGTACCTTTGAATATGAAAAAGGTGATAAACGAGCAGTGCCTGATTTCAACGTATTTTTCAGATATAACGCTACCTTTCCATACTACTCGGATGCTATTTGGTATCTAACGCAAATGCGTCGTTGGGGACAGATTTCAGATGACAAAAGTGACCAATGGTACAAAGACTTAGCGGCAAAAGTATATCGTCCTGATATCTACGAAAAAGCGGCTAAATCATTGATTGAAGATGAATTGATTTCTGCAAATAATTTTCCTGACTTTACTAACGAAACGGGTTTTAAAGCACCGCAACAGCACTTTATAGACGATATTGTTTATGACGGAAATCAACCCAATGCCTATTTGGAAAAATTTAAACTGGGTCTTAAAAAGGGTGACAAGCTTTAAGAACATTTCTTTAAAGATAAGTGTTAAGGGATAGCCTTTAGTGACTTGTTTTTAAAGAGAAATCGTTAATAATTCGCTCAAAGCTAATGATAAATGAGGAGTCACGAATGAGTTTAACAACAGTAAATTTAAGTCAATTAACTATTACCGAGCAGGTGGTGAAAGTTTCTAAAAGTATTTTAAGTAAAATCACTAATGCGATGTTACTGCCTGTTATTGGCATAACAATATTTCTATTTCTATGGTCAATTTCAGCACAAAGTATTCATACCTCTTTAGGTACATTTCCTGGCCCCAATGCTGTTGTTAAACAATTTTCTTTACTCTATAGCGAACATGTTGCAGAACGAGAAAAAGCAGAGGCTTTTTATCAGCGACAAGAAAAACGCAATGTAGCTAAACAAGAAAAGAACCCTAATTATGTAGGTAAAATAAGAGCATACACAGGTAAGGAAACGTTTTTTGATCAAATTCTTACCAGTTTGTTTACCGTAACTTGCGGCTTTTTAGTTGCTGCAATTATAGCCATTCCGTTAGGTATTTGGATGGGGTTAAATAAACGTTTAAATTCAGCAATAAACCCTATTGTGCAAATATTTAAGCCGGTATCGCCGCTGGCTTGGTTGCCTTTAGTTACTATGGTTGTTAGTGCGCTATATGTCTCTGATGATCCTATGGTTTCAAAGTCATTCTTAACATCGTTAATTACCGTTAGCCTTTGTAGTTTATGGCCTATGGTGATCAATACCTCGATTGGTGTTTCTTCTATAGACAGTGACTTACTCAATGTGAGTAAAGTACTACGCTTACCCACATTAATGCATATTCGAAAAATAGTATTACCCGCGTCAATCCCTATGATTTTCACAGGTATGCGTTTGTCATTTGGTGTCGCCTGGATGGTTCTGATTGCTGCTGAAATGCTGGCACAAAACCCCGGTTTAGGTAAGTTTGTTTGGGATGAGTTCCAAAATGGAAGTTCGGATTCTTTGGCTCGTATTATGGCAGCAGTCATTGTGATTGGCTTTATTGGCTTTTTATTAGACCGAGCCATGTTGGAACTGCAACGAAAAGTTTCTTGGGACAAATCAAGCGTAAGCGTTTAAGGAATAAATTATGAATTCATCAGCTTTAGAAAAAAACACGCCATCAGCCTTTTTAAATATTAGCCAAATAGACATGGTTTTTCCTACAGATACGGGTGGTTTTACCGCGTTAAAGAATGTAGACCTGAAAATTGATAAAGGGGAGTTCATTTCGCTAATTGGTCACTCTGGCTGCGGTAAATCTACGGTGCTTAATATTGTCGCTGGTCTCTATCAAGCAACAAAGGGCGGTGTTTTACTGCAAAATAAAGAAGTAAATCAACCTGGTCCTGAGCGCGCGGTTGTTTTTCAAAATCACTCATTATTGCCTTGGTTAACGTCTTATCAAAATGTTGAATTAGCGGTAAGACAAGTCTTTAACAACACTATGTCAACAAGAGAAATGAAAGAGTGGATTGAGTACAACTTAAAACTTGTACACATGGATCATGCGATGCACAAACGTCCAGATGAGATATCTGGTGGTATGAAACAACGAGTTGGTATTGCGCGTGCCTTGGCGATGCAACCAGAAGTTTTATTGATGGATGAGCCGTTTGGCGCACTGGATGCCTTAACTCGAGCACATATGCAAGACTCACTCATGGAAATTCAAAACGAATTAAATAACACCGTGATAATGATCACTCATGATGTTGATGAAGCGGTACTACTTTCTGATCGCATCGTGATGATGACTAATGGACCGGAGGCAACCGTGGGTGAAATTCTCGATGTTAAACTCGAGCGCCCACGTAGTCGATTATCCCTTGCCAAAGATATTGAATATAACCGACTTCGCTCTGAAGTATTAACCTTCTTGTATGAGAAACAACAAAAGGTAGAAAATATAAGCTGTAAAACTGTGGCGCCAAAGGTGATCCCAAGAAAACGTGCTAACGAAAAATAAAACAAACTCAAAATAAAACATGAAAGGAAAGTTAACTAATGACATTGAATAAAATCGCTTTATGTCTATCTATAGTCTTAGCAGGTAGTTGTTCATCTATGGCTTTTGCCAAAGAAGTTACGCCAAATTCAGCTAATTTAAATTCAATAACCGAGGCCATCAGTAATGGTAAATCTGTTATTAATATAAATTTACGTTATGAGACCGTAGATCAAGATAATGCACTAAAAGATGCCAATGCACTTACGTTACGCACGCGCTTAACTTACGCTACGGGTAATGTTGCAGGCTTTTCTTCTTTAATTGAATTTGAAGACTCTCGCACCGTGCTTGGTATTGATGATTACAATAATACGTTAGGTAAAAATACCGAATATTCAGTGATAGCCGATCCTGAAACAACAGAGCTTGACCAATTTTTGCTGCAATACAAACAAAAGTCAGTTGCTATCAAAGTAGGTCGTCAGTTAATCACAATGGATAACCATCGATTTGTTGGTCATGTTGGCTGGCGTCAAGATAGGCAAACATTTGATGGGGTAACTTTTGCGTATCAACCCATTGAAAATTTAACGCTAGATTATGGCTATCTTTCAAAGCGTAATAGAATTTTTGCTGAAGCCAAAGATATTGACTCTAATGATCATTTACTTAATGCAGCTTACAAAACGTCATTGGGTAAAATTACTGCTTACAGCTATTTGTTAGAAGTCGATAATGATACTGATAATGGCTTAGATACCTTTGGTATTCGTTTTAATGGCGGCACGTCAATTGGCGAACAAAAAATATCTTACCAATTAGAATATGCTCAACAAGACGCTGATAACGCGACCACATCCTATTCAACTGATTATATCTTAGCTGAGCTAAGTAGCTCATTTTCAGGTGTTGGCGTTAAAGTGGGCTACGAATTACTCGGTTCAGATGATGGTAATTATGGTTTTTCAACGCCTTTAGCTACTTTGCATAAGTTTAATGGTTGGTCGGATCAATTTTTGAATACGCCAAAAGAAGGTCTAGCCGATTTATATGCCAGTGTTGGCGGTACAGTTGCTGGCGGCAAGTGGGCCGTTATCTATCATAAATTTGATGCCGATGCAGCTTCTACAACCATTGATGATTTAGGCTCTGAAATCAATGCTGTTTATTCAAAGAGTTTTACTAAAAACTATACCGCAGGCCTTAAATTAGCCGCTTATTCTGCTGGTGATTCAACAGCAGGGAAGGTTGATACCAATAAAATATGGTTATGGCTAAACGCTAAGTTTTAGCTATACAGCCGTTATTATCCAAAGCGCAGGTTTTCAGTGGCAATTTGGATTATTTTGACGCATAACATTATGAAAATAATGTTATGCGTTTCGATTGGTAACGGGATGATAAGTCACTATGCACTTTCAGGTTCTTCTAAGCTAGCTTCAGTTAGAACTCAATAATTAAAGGGTTTACAATGTTTAGGCTCATCTGTTGGTGATTAAACAAAAGCTGACAAATGGTAACGTCCTTTGCAGTCTTTATTCGGGAATGACCAATTTGTCTTGAGTTTTAAGCTCAAAATCACTGGCATCATGGCGTTCATGTAACTGCTCGTCTAATTCCCCCCAAGTACGATTGACCATTATGCCACGCTTAACCGCTGCTCGCTGGCTGATTTCTTCGGTCCATCGTGCTAGATGTTTATATTCTTGGGTTTGAAGAAATTCAGCCGCTTCATAAACTTTATTTTGCATTAGTGCACCATACCACGGCCATATAGCGATATCGGCAATAGTGTATTGATCGCCACACATGTATTTATTATTGGCTAAGTGTCGGTCGAGTACGTCAAGTTGTCGTTTTACTTCCATGGTAAAACGCTCGATTGGGTATTCAAACTTTTCGGGGGCGTAGGCGTAGAAATGACCAAAACCACCACCTAAATAGGGACCACTGCCCACTTGCCAAAATAGCCAGGCTAAACACTGTGATTTAACTAATGGATCTTTAGGTATAAAGGCATCAAATTTCTCTGCTAAATACAGTAATATCGCACCAGACTCAAAAATAGGTAGTCTATTTTTGCCATTGCTCATATCACTACTATCGTTGTTTATCGTAGGACAAGTATCTACCAAAGCAGGGATTTTAGAGTTGGGATTTACTTCAACAAACCCAGAGCCAAATTGGTCACCTTCCATGATTTCAATTAAATGTGCATCGTATTCGGCTTCTTTTATGCCTAACGCTAATAATTCTTCTAATAGAATAGTCACTTTCACGCCATTAGGTGTTGCTAATGAATAGAGCTGAAGCGGGTGTTTGCCTAAAGGTAATTCTGCTTGATGTGTTGCACCGGCAATAGGGCGATTAATACTGGCGAACTGGCCACCGCTTTCTGTTTTCCATTGCCATATTTTGGGTGGTACATAGGTAGATTCAGACATATTTAGCTCCGTAAGTGTGGTCGACTTTTCAATATTTCTATTAATGGATTCAGTTTATAACAGTGCATTAATCAACGTGATGTTGATAGTGATAGTGGAATAGACATTGTTTTAGCCTGTTTTGTTTCATCAGGATAATATTATTTAATTGTTTCCTATGATTTTAGGATAAAATTATCGACTGGGCTTGTTATATTTGCTTTAGATTTTCATTACCTAGTTATGCAAATTTTAAATGGTTAGTTAATTGATGAAAATTAAAGGTGTTGAGGTTGAAGGGAAGTTAAATAACTATTAAATCAGCGGTTTAATTAAGTAGGGTTTTTGATCTTGCTAGATTATTACGATGTTAATGGGCTACTAAAGAGTGACTTGTAAGCTCATTAAAGCTCACTAAAGCTCGTTAAAGTAAAAGACGATACTGCCACCACTCAGTGCACTGCCTTTATGAATGTTTATGCCTATGCCGATATTGTCTGCTAACTTAGTGAATTTACGGGTGTCGAGTAATAAGCCGACCCCGAACTCATAGAAATGATCAGTCCCTAAGCTATTAACCATGTCTCCACCAATATCGGAACGCTGAATTTTTACGTAAATAGATTCAGCATGGAATTTTGATTGATTAACGTTAAAGTGGAATTTAAAACCATTATTTAAGCGCCAACCTTTAGGTTTAGCATCTTGACTAGATTTGGCTCCATTAAAGGTTATACCGGTAAACACGTTTAAATCGTTGTTAAGTTCCCATTTGCCCCAATCCTTTTTTTGACTATAGCTTAACTTCAAATTGGGCTCAATAATGAAAGCGTTGGCTGACAGGTTCAAAAAAACACCATCTAATTTAGGTCGGTATTGTGCAGATTCATCACTGTTATAGTTGTAACTATTTTTATGATGCATGAGATATGAGCCAAGCCTCATTCTTAAGTTCCAATTCTCAGTTAACTGTCTATGTCGGCTATAGGCGAGATAGGCTGAATAAACTTCATCTTTATTCTCATCTTCTATGGCTGAATTAGAGAGCAAGTCATTGGTATTTTCTTGCTTAAGATAAGAGAATGAGGCGGTTAATTCATCTAGATAAAAGTAGCTGGCCTTTTCGTTATTAGTAACATCTTTTGTCTTAGTTTTATCTTCGCTTAAGCGCCAAGTATAGGGAATGCTGTAAACAGTTAATTCATTCCTTAGTTTGATAGAGTCGCTTTCGGAAAAACTTTGTTCGTGGGGTTTTAACAACTTGTCGGGGTCAAAATTACCCACCCCCAAGCTTATTGTTTCAGAGTCGGTTAGTACGACAGTGGTGGAAAAAATTTCTTCAAAATGCGTTTTATTATTCGCGTTGGCATGATGGCTTAATAGAGGAGATATTAAGAGAAACAGTATCTTAAAATAAAAATTTTGTTTAATTAACATCTAATTAGCTGTTTCATAAAGTGAGTCTATAATCCATCCAGTATAATTAATAAAAATAAAATTCACCATGAAAATAATTATTATTCTGGGATGTATTAGCCCAGGCTAAATTTCACATGTTACTGATATAATTAAGTAACATAGTTAAATCAGAGTATATTTATTATCAATTCTCATACATTATCATGTATAGTTTGTAGACAGTTTTTTCACATCATTTTGAGTTAAGATTACCGATATGAAGCATATTCACAGCTATTACTCACCGAACAATTTGTATAACAAAATAATTGACGGCCTCAATAACCTTGGTAAAGACTTAGCGAATATTACACCTGATGATCTTCAGCCTGTCGATGAATTTCATATTCGTGGTGATATTGCCACTAAAGAGCTAATTGAACTGGGCAATTTTACCCCAGATATGCACATTCTTGACGTGGGCTGTGGTGTTGGTGGTTCAACACGTCGCTTATCACATGAAACTGGCTGTCATGTAACCGGCATCGATTTAAGTGACGATTACATTGACGCAGCAGAAAGACTGACACAATTACTTAAAATGCAAGAGCGTGTGAAGTTTACTATTGGTAGTGCGCTTGAGTTACCTTATGCAGACAATAGCTTCGATGGGGTTTGGTCAATCCAGATGAACATGAATGTCGAAGACAAGCAGGGTTGGCTAACGGAAATGTACCGTGTACTTAAGCCTGGTGCGCGTGCTGTTTTGTATGAAGTGTGCGGTCATGAAGAAAAGCCTATTTATTTTCCTGTGCCGTGGGCGCAAGACAGCTCCATGAGTTTTCTAATCGCAAAAGAACCATTTCGTGAAATGATCTCAGCCACTGGTTTTAAGATTGAAGTGTGGAATGATAAGACTGATTTGGCACAAAATGCTTTTGCACGCATGAAAGAGCCCAAGGGTGAGTCGACACTGCCAGAACTGGGTTTACATTTGTTAATTGGCAATGACATTAAGACCAAAGCGTATAACATGCGTCGTAATCTCGACGATGCACGCATTAGTTTGATTGAAATTTTAGCGATAAAACAATAAATACCGCGAACTAGAGAAAAATGTTGAAAGGATGCTGCTTTTCCAGAGTTCAGTTTTGTGAGTTCAACTTAACTAAGCACCAATTTATACCCTACACTATAGACGGACTGAACTAGTTCGTTGTCTGATTCAATGGCATTGAGCTTTTTACGTAATTTTTTTATGTGGCTATCTATAGTGCGTTCACTGACCACACGGTTGTCTTGATAGACCATATCAATTAATTGTGACCTAGAATAAATACGACCAGGCGCACTAGCCAAAATGTTCAGTAAATTAAACTCTATCGCGGTGAGCTCTACCGGATGTTGATTGATTGTTGCTTGGTAGTTTTCGGTGTTTAATTCTAAGGTCGCTGTTGGTGTCGGTTCAGCAATCTCTGTGTTATTGCTTGGAGCTTGTGTCGGTTTTATGCGCCTGAGTATTGTTTTTACTCGCGCAACCACCTCTCTCGGTGAAAAGGGTTTGCAAATATAGTCATCAGCGCCTAATTCTAACCCCAATAATCGATCAATTTCGTCAACACGTGCGGTTACCATGATAATTGCTATGTTGCTAAATTCTTGAATTTCACGGCATATTGTTAACCCGTCTTTACCAGGCAGCATTAAGTCTAATAATATTAAGTCAAAATGATTGTTTTTAACGGTAGATACTACCTCTGTACCTTCATGCATTATGGTAGTTTTGTAGCCGGCTTTCGCTAAGTAATCTGCTAATAAAGACGCAATCTTTTCTTCATCTTCAACAATTAATATATGTGCCAAGCTCATTTTAAATCCTGATAATATCTTTGTAGGTTACGTTATTAGTGGGAATCTACAGCTGATTTCAAGGCCACCATGCTTAGCATGAGAGGCTGTAATGCTTCCTTGGTGAGCAGACATTATTTTTTTACACAATGCCAAGCCTAACCCTGAGCCACCTGTTTTTCTATTTCTAGAGCTTTCAACGCGATATAAATGGTCAAATAATTTTGGTAGCGCGCTATCTGGCACACTAGGAAAACTATCACTAATCGTTAGTACCGCTTGAGAAGCTTCTTTGGTAAGTGACAGGTGAATAGTGCCCGGTGTTTGCGTGTATTTAAAGCTGTTATTAATTATATTGTCTATTAACTGGTTAATGCGAGTTTCATCGGCCCATATGGTGACATTACTTTTACTAAGTTGCTGATTGATAGTTATGCTTAGTTCGTTGGCTTGCTGCTGATGGCGCAGTAAATTATGTTTAACAATGTCAGCTAAATTTAACGGTTCTTTTTGATAACGCATAGCACCTATTTCGGCATTGGATAGGGCAGATAAATCATTAACGAGTTTATGTAAATGGTTAACTTCATCATTGAGTGAAGATAAGCTTGTTAAATCTAAAGGTCTTATGCCATCTTCAATCGCTTCAATTTCTCCTTTAATTATGGCAATCGGCGTACGTAACTCATGGGATATATTCGCTAGCCAGGTATTTCGAGAGCTTTCATTTTGTTCTAGAGTTTTGGCTAAGTCATTAAAATGCAGCGACAATGATGCTAATTCATCATTACCGCTCACATCTGTTTTTACCTTGAAATTACCATTGTTTAGAGATCGCATCGCATGCTCTATTCGTTTAATGGGTCTAACAAAGTGACGAGATAAAGGTACTGAAATCACGATAATAATCAGGAAAAGCCCCAGAACAATATAAAGTAGATTAGCTTTAATTTGGGCTAGAAAGGCTAAATCGAACTCATTAGTTAGTTGTGTTTTAGGCGGCAGGGCTAAATAGCCAATGATTTCGTCATTCAAACGAATGGCTTGTAAGCTAAAATTTTTGTTTATTCTCCCTAAGATCAAATTTTTATCTGCATCAAGCAAGCTTGGTAGCAATATGCCTTGCTCTTGAGGCGGCCTTGGTTGATGATCTTGTGGCCTTAAATGAAGTGGAGAAGTTGACCGTGGGGGCGGTCTATTGTGATTAGGAATAAAATCACTATTGTCTGCTAAGTATTGCCTTACATCTGCGGGTAGTTTTATCCCGTTACGCGAGAATTCTAATAGTTGTCGCCAAGTTAGGCTCGGTCTGAATTGATCGTTTTTTGCAAGGTGAGGAGGCGGAGAAAAACGATCTGGTCTTTTGTGCCGTGGCCGCCTTTTGTCATTTTTTGATGCGACTAACGTTGTCCAACGTTGTTCTTGCTGATAAAAAGAGGCTAAGTTGTCTGATAATAGCTGTAAACTTGCCAACTCTTTTTTGTTGATGTAATCCAACATGCCACGGTCGAAACTCCACTGCACCGCAATATAAATAACACTTAGTAATAATAAGCTGATAAATAACAGTGTTAGTATTAATTTAGTAAATATTTTCATGGTTCATATTATCAATATTGGCTTGGTTATCATTGATGATGTTATCTACCTGTTTTCAATTAAGCTGCACGTTGAGTACTGCTTGAATGGTAAAGGATATAGTGTTGTTATACGCTTTATTTACTGTAAATCCTACAGAATAACGGATTATCCTAGTTACCCCTATAACATTAATTTTTCAATGGTTCTTCTTTGAAGTCATCATTCCATTGCTTTTTTAGTGCTAAATACTCTACATCATCATTTTTTAATTGTTTGGTAAGCACCATTTCCATTAAGTAATTAAAGCGCATTATTTTAGTTAAATTCATATTATTCATCTGATAATGTTTCTAAGAAAGCAATTAAATTATCAATTTCATTTTCTGTTAAGTTTAGTTCACCAATGCGTCCACTTTGGTCGATATTTTGGTTCACTTCTGGCGTATCGATAAAAGTTGTGTCACGGGTATTATAAAAATCAATCACTTCTCTTAGTGTGGTGAATACACCGTTGTGCATGTAAGGTGCTGTATTTTCTATATTCCGTAAGGTTGATACTCTAAATTGACCGTTGTTACGAACATTACCTGATTGTGTTCCTAAGCCTAAATCAACGAATAGTGGATCTTCAATATACGCAGGTAATAACGGGTTGCTCGGCACACCAATATTTTTGTAACTGAAATCTGAAAATATTTCAGGGATGTCAGTATTGCCATTAACGCCAGCACCATTAGTGCCGTGGCAACGTTGACAATCACCTTTGTTGTTAAAAATATCTTGTCCTTG
>OJGO01000547.1_pt1 | contig 12324 bp, 7 predicted proteins | sample 1594871 | NCBI WGS metagenome assembly OJGO01 (sample SAMN05416798, study PRJEB24817) | seawater metagenome | isolation source: Sea water | place: Canada:Atlantic | collected 2013-07 | reverse complement strand
AACCTTTTAACTGCAATTAAATTGAGTTTCAAATGACCGATCAATACAATTCCGATTCCATTGAAGTACTAAGTGGTTTAGAGCCCGTTCGACGTCGCCCAGGTATGTATACCGATACCACTCGACCTAACCATTTAGGCCAAGAAGTTATTGATAACTCGGTGGATGAAGCGCTTGCTGGTCATGCACAAAATATTAGTGTTATTTTAGAAAAAGATCAGTCGCTTGAAATAATAGATGATGGCCGTGGTATGCCTACCGATATTCATCCAGAAGAGGGTGTGTCAGGGGTTGAACTTATCTTTTGTAAGTTGCATGCGGGCGGTAAATTTTCTAATAAAAGCTATCAGTTTTCAGGTGGTTTGCATGGTGTTGGTATTTCAGTGGTTAATGCCTTATCTACACGTGTAGATGTCAGTGTTAGACGAGACAGTAAAGTCTTTGAGATGGCATTTGAAAATGGTGATAAAGTTGAAGAACTAAGAGAAACTGGCACAGTAGGAAAACGAAACACAGGTACAAGTGTTAAATTTTGGCCAGATGCTAGCTATTTTGATACAGCGAAGTTTTCGGTACGTCATTTAACTCATCTACTGAAAGCCAAAGCAGTATTATGTCCTGGTTTAACCATTAAATTTCATGATAAAAATGAAGATAAAAAATACCAGTGGTGTTACGAAGATGGACTTACTGATTACCTTAAAGATTCAGTAAAAGATTATGTTTCACTACCAGAAGAACCTTTTGTTGGCAGTTTTACCTCACAACTTGAAGCGGCCGATTGGGCTGTTACTTGGTTACCGGAAGGTGGTGAAAGTATCGGTGAAAGTTATGTTAACTTAATTCCAACCATTGCTGGTGGAACACATGTTAACGGCATGCGCCAAGGGCTGCTTGAATCGATGCGAGAGTTTTGTGAATTTCGCAATCTATTACCACGAGGTGTCAAACTTACGCCTGACGATATCTGGGATAAATGCAGTTATATCCTATCTGTCAAGATGCAAGACCCGCAATTTGCTGGGCAAACCAAAGAGCGATTATCGTCACGTCAATGTGCAGCATTTGTTAGTGGCGTAGTCAAAGATGCTTTTAGTTTATGGCTAAATGAGCACACAGATAAAGCTGAGCTATTAGCTGATTTTTGTATTAATAACGCGCAAAAGCGTATGCGGGCTAGTAAAAAAGTCGTGCGTAAAAAAATCACTCAAGGGCCTGCTTTACCTGGTAAGTTAACCGATTGTGGCAGCCAAGATTTAGCGCGCACCGAATTGTTTTTAGTCGAAGGTGACTCCGCTGGCGGTAGTGCTAAACAAGCAAGAGACCGAGAATTTCAGGCGATAATGCCACTTAGGGGTAAAATTCTAAATACCTGGGAAGTTGACTCAGGGCAAATACTTGCTTCCCAAGAAGTACATGACATTTCAGTCGCTCTGGGTATTGATCCTGATAGCGATGATTTATCTGAATTACGTTACGGTAAGATTTGTATCTTAGCAGATGCCGATTCTGATGGGCTACATATTGCCACCTTGTTGTGTGCCTTATTTACCCAGCATTTTTTACCTTTAGTACAAGCTGGCCATGTATATGTTGCTATGCCACCTCTATATCGTATTGATATTGGTAAAGAAGTTTATTACGCTTTAGATGAAGCGGAAAAAGACGGTATTTTGGATAGAATTGAGGCTGAGAAAAAGCGTGGTAAGGTAAATGTACAGCGCTTCAAAGGTTTGGGTGAAATGAATCCACCACAGTTACGTGAAACGACGATGGATCCTAATACCCGCCGATTAGTGCAGTTAACCGTTGATGAACATAGTGAAACGATGGAATTAATGGATATGCTGCTTTCTAAAAAACGTAGTGGTGATCGTAAAACCTGGTTACAAAGCAAAGGCGACATGGCTATTGTCTAAAGTAATTTAGTGATAAATTTGCTATACGTAATAAATACATAATAGGGAGTAGAAATGAAAACAGAGCATATACCAGGATATTTGGCTGGCGCTGATAGCGATCCTTTGATGATGGTCATGGCGGTTATTCTTGTCGTTATCATTTTAATTGCGGGCGTTTTCTACTTTAAATTACACGCTGTGCCTGAGCATATTGCCCACGGGAAAAATCATACTCAAATTCAGCTGATCACCATATTAACTATTCTAGCTTTATTTACACATAACAATATTTTTTGGGTTGCGGCTTTAGTGTTAGCGGTTGTTGAACTACCTGATTTCTTAACCCCTTTAAAATCAATTGCTAAGTCGTTAGCGACTATTGCTAAAAATAAAGAACAAAAAACACAGGAAAAGCCTGAAGAAACAGTAGTCGTCAAGGAGAATAACTAAATGTTGGAAGTTCTACTCTGTTCGCTTATTACTATTTTACCGGATTATTTATTCCGAAAATATCGCCAAGGCAAGACTTGGGGAAAAGAAATTACCTTTTTTACCATGTGGTATGAGTTACGGTGGGGCATATCAGCTTGTGCGATGTTATCTATCTCATTAGTTACGCTAATTTTTTATTATCACCCGTCAACTACTAATGCCGCTCCATTGTTTAGAACCGTTTCTATAATGCCGGAAAAGAGCGGTAGGGTTCAGCATGTATTTGTTGAAAACCATCAAAAAATTAAAGCAGGTACAGCAATTTTTAGCATGTATGATGAATCTCAACTGGCGGCTATTGAACAAGCTCAAGCTAATGTTAAGCAAGTTGATGCAGAGTTCTCTACCGCGTACGCACAACTGTCTGTAGCAAAGAGTAACGTAGATAAAGCTAAGAGTGCTTATATGCGTTCTAAGAATGAATATGATCGTAAAAAGGAATTATCACTAAAAGGTAATAATATTATTAGTGAAAGTGAAGTCCAAAAAATGGCTGATACTGTGGCAATAAATGAAGCGAGCCTATCAGCATCTTCAGCTAATCAAGTTTCAGCCCAAGCCGTCATTGATAATATTTTACCTGCAAAAAGAGCCAGTGCAATTGAAGTATTAGATAGTGCGATTGTTGATGAAGCTAAACGTACTGTGTATGCCCATATTGATGGGGAGTTACAACAGTTCGCATTGCAACCTGGTGACTTTGTAAATCCAATGATTCGATCCGCCGGTATGATAGTACCTTCTTCAGGTGAAGCATCAGGTAGAGAAGCGGTTCAAGCAGGTTTTAACCAACTAGCAGCCAATGTTATTAAAGTTGGGACTTTTGCCGAAATAACGTGTTTATCCAAACCTTTTACTATTATCCCTATGAAAGTAGAAAGTGTTCAAAGTGTTATTGCAACAGGACAAGTTAGAACTAATGAAACCTTGTTAGATGTGCAAGAGCGTGCCCGACCAGGCACGTTAACAGTAAGGTTAGTACCTCTTTACGAAGGTGGTCTTGATGGCGTTATTCCAGGAACAAAATGTGTAGCTAATGCCTATAGCTATCATCATGAATTAATTGCTAGTGGAACACTGAGTACCTCTAAGACAATCTATTTGCATATGGTTGATGCTGTGGGGGTTGTGCATGCCATTATCCTTCGTATGCAAGCCTTGTTACTACCTGTTAAAGTATTAGTCTTTTCGGGGCATTAAGCCGCTAAGAATTAGTGAATAACTCGTGCCATAACACTATTCTGATTATGTAATAGAGTTAAGTGGAAAACCCTCTTTTATGGAGGGTTTTTTATTGCTTAAATAATACGATTTAACTCTCAGGCTAAATCGTTCTATACTGCCAATCTCGGTGAATGCCGACCTGCTTATTTAGGAGTTAGTATTTGTTGTGTTTTACTAAGAAAATGCCCCATGCGAGTCAAATCGTTATCAGTATTTCCCTTTTCTTTATGTCAATGGTTGCTGTGGCTCAAAAGACGAGTGATATTAAGCAATTCAACCTCGTTGTAGCGCAAGTAGAAGAGTTGAAAAAGACTGACTTAGTCTTATCCCTTAAACAATTAACAGCTTTTGAAAATGTACTCGGTGCGCTTACTGTTGAACAAAATTTACTTTATTTCAAACTACTTGCCGAAATACAAATTGAACAAAATAGATATAGCGCAGCCAAAAAAACCACAAGTAAAGGACTCACTATAGGGAAGAGGCTTGCTAGCCCGAGTATATTAATGAGTGAGTTATCCTATTTAAGAGGTTTTGCTTTTGAAAGTTTAGGCGATATTCCACAGGCAACTAAAGAATATAAAAAGGGTTTAGAAGCTGCCGAATCACTCCATGATAAAATACAAGTTGCCGTAGGTCTCATCAACTTGGGCGCTATTGCCTATTTAACAGATAACTATAAACGATCATTAATATTGTTAAATGATGCATATAACATCGCAGGGCAAACGGATGATGAAGAGCTCAAAGGTACCGCTAATACGGAGTTAGGCATAGTGTATGCTCATCTAGGACAAGATGAGCAAGCGATGGAATATTATCAACAATCTTATATACACTTCAAAAAGGCGGGTCTGTTACTAGCAGCGCACAATAGTTTACATAATATTGCTATCTCTCATATTCGCAAAAAAAATTATGATCAAGCGATAACTGTTTTTAAAACAATAATCAATGAATCGAATAAAGATACCCCAAGTGACAATATGTTTAATATCTATTCAGGTATGGCCTGGGCGCATCTAAAAAAAGAAGATAGTAATCCTGATGCTGCTTATGAATATCTATTGATGGCTAAACCGTATTTACAGTCCACTGAAAAAATTGACCATCAATTAGGCTTTTATTTTGATGAGGCGAATATTCTATATAAGTTAGGACGACTTGATGAGGCGCTAAATAGTATTGCTCGCATTGAAGAACTATTGGTTAATCACCAGGAAATGCCTCGCAGAAAAAGAAAAGGTTATGTCAATATTACTGACCTCAAAGCAAAAGTGTTTTACAAACAAGAAAAATTTAAACAAGCTTATGAAACAAAATCTAGAGTGATTATTTTAACTGATAGGTTATATGAAAATGAAGATAATCGCTCTATTACGCAAGTCAGGCTTAGACTTGAAAATGAGCAGGCAGATAAACAAAATAAGGTTTTACAGAGTCAACAGATTCGGTATGAAACTAGTTTTAATGAAGCAAAATTAGAAAGTGAACAACAACGGGTATATCTAATCTTAGGTGCTTTACTTGCGTTAGCTTTTGCTTGGGTGTTGATTAAATTAATCCAAAACCAGCGTAAACTGAAAGTAGCTTTGAGCGTGGATAAACTTACAGGTACAGCTAACAGACGCAGTTTAATGGCAAAGTCAAAACAGGCATTTGATTTTGCAAAAAATAAACAAGATGACTTGAGTTTATTGATGATAGACATCGACCATTTCAAAGATATTAATGAAAGGTTAGGTCACAGTCTTGGCGATAAAATTTTAGCTAAAGTGGCCATTCTTTGCCAAGACGGACTCACAGTGAGTGATATCTTTGGCCGATTCAATGGTGAAGAGTTTATGGTTTGTTTACCGAAAACAAGCATGACGTCGGCAATGGAAATTGGCGAGAATATACGAGCACGTATCAATAAATACTCATGGCAGTTTAGCCATATCGAAACCGTAAGTGTCAGTATTGGTGTCGCCACTCTTATAGATGATAAGGACTTAATCACCATAGTGAAAAGAGCAGAGGATCAACTATACCAAGCAAAGGCATCAGGAAGAAACAAGGTGTGTGGCTAATGAAAATTGTCAATAAAATCATTTTGATAATGTTGTTTTTCCCTATGGTCTTCATTTCGATATCTCAGGCGAATGAGCTTGCTAATGTGCCCGCTTTGACAGAAGGAGAAGATAGAAAAACTAGCCTGCTGCATATTCCCCCAACCAGTATGTTACCTATAAACCCTGAGTTACTCTTCTTAATGACTCAATTGAAACAAACAAGTATTAAGGATCATAAAGTTGAAATAGCTGTTGCGCAATTAACCTTATCTAAAACACCGCTAAATGCCGCAGAGCAATATTTACTTCTAATCGCGCAGGTGTTGTTGAAGGAAAAAGGTCAATTAAAAGAAAAGTCTACCAACAGTATTAATAACCACATCAGCAATGTTATTGCCCTTTTGCAAGAGGCTGAACAATTATCAGACCAAATTTCTGAGCAACAATTAGCGCAACCAGACTTTTTACAGCTACATTTATTGTTGGCTAAACATTATGCGAACCAAGAGGCATATGATTTAGCATACCTTGAAAAAGAATCGTATTTAAAAAAATATAATGTTTATCGAAAAAACAAACGCTCAGCTATGATTGCCTCTTTAGAACAGTCATATGAAGTTAAAGATAAAAAAGCTAATAACGCTTTAATGGAAAGCCAAAATAAATTAAAAATTCGCCGGGTTGCTGAAGTACAAGATGAGAAAATTGTGCAGCAGTATAATTTTACTCTGATTCTTATAACTGTTATTGCCTTTGTCTTGCTCTTATTTAGACAGTTAAGGATACGCAATAAGCTTGTTCTTTTGACCCGAACTGATGCTTTAACAGGTATAGCAAACCGTAGTACATTGTTCGAACATGGTCAAAAAATGATAACTAACTTTGCAGAGCAGCCTGAAGAGTTATCAATATTGCTATTGGATTTGGATCATTTTAAAAAAATTAATGACAATTTTGGCCATCATGTTGGTGATGAAGTTTTAATCCTAGTATCTGGTTTATTAAAAGAAACCATGCGATCTCGTGACATGCTTTCTCGTTTTGGCGGTGAAGAGTTTGTTGCACTATTGCCTTTTGCTGATAATAATAAAGCGAAAGCTATTGCTATGCGGATTAATGATAAAATTGCACAGTATGATTTTTCATCTTTAGTCTTACAAACTAAGGTTACTTTTAGTATTGGTGTAGCAACCATGACAGATAACCAAATGAGCTTTGATGATTTATTGCATAATGCAGATTTAGCTATGTATCAAGCCAAAGAACAAGGTCGAAATACAGTCGTTTGTCATCAGAATATTTTCGAAGCTCCATCATAAGGTGGCGCAAATACCTTTGCTATTAAATTTATACCTACAAAATCCCACTCTTTGAATGATTAGAGGGATAGACTTGGTATTATTAAAGCTTTTGTTACTTTTATCTATTTTGTCTAAGGTCATAATCAGATAAGCTATATACCCATGATACTTCAAGATGCGAGTTTCAGGATGCCTATGCGATTCATGATCAAGGCGCCTCTTTTTATTAAGGGTTGTTCCCTTAAAAAGAGATGCAACGATGAGTATGATTTGCTCAGATATCCCCGTAGGGCTGGTTTAGAAACGCTTTATGCTACGTTATTGATTTAGATAAGGGCGCAACCATTATCTTCAATCAATGCCTTGCCTAAAGACGTTTCTAATTCCAGCTGAATCCTACATCTTGAGGTAACATGGGTATAGTCATTAATCTCAGGTTATTTTAGGTTACTTTAGCCAAAGCAAGAACCTTAAAAAATAAAAATAATTAGTCTCGCAATATCAGGAAAATCAATTCATGTCAGATGCGCTCGAATATAGTCTTGATGGAGTAGAACAAGTCCCATTAAGGCGTTTTACTGAAGAAGCTTATTTAAACTATTCCATGTATGTAATTATGGATCGAGCTTTGCCACATATTGGTGATGGTTTAAAACCAGTGCAAAGGCGCATTGTTTATGCAATGTCTGAGCTTGGATTGTCTGCGACGGCTAAATATAAAAAATCAGCTCGTACCGTTGGTGACGTTTTAGGTAAATTTCACCCTCATGGTGATAGTGCTTGTTATGAAGCTATGGTATTGATGGCGCAGCCTTTTTCTTATCGTTATCCTTTGGTAGACGGTCAAGGTAACTGGGGGGCACCGGATGATCCTAAGTCTTTTGCCGCAATGCGTTATACCGAGTCACGATTATCACGCTTTAGTGAAGTATTACTTTCAGAGCTAGGGCAAGGCACTGTTGATTGGCAGCCAAACTTTGATGGCACTATGCAAGAGCCAATGACGTTACCTGCTCGCCTCCCGCATATTTTACTCAATGGTATTACCGGTATTGCCGTTGGTATGGCAACAGATATTCCACCACATAATGTTCGTGAAGTTGCTGATGCCTGCGTACATTTAATTGAAAACCCTAAAGCAGAAGTAAATGACTTACTTGAGTTTGTTAAAGGGCCTGATTATCCTACAGATGCTGAGATTATTACGCCGAAAGCTGAGATTGAAAAAATTTACCAAACAGGGCGTGGTAGCATAAGAATGCGCGCTGTCTATGATGTTGAACAGGGTGATATTGTTATTACCTCTCTGCCTCATCAAGCATCTGGCGGCAAAATATTAGAGCAAATTGCTGGACAAATGACAGCGAAGAAACTGCCAATGGTGGTTGACCTTCGCGATGAATCTGATCATGAAAATCCGGTACGTCTTGTCATCATTCCACGTTCAAATCGTGTTGATGTTGAACAGTTAATGCAGCATTTATTTGCGAGTACCGATTTAGAAAAAAGTTATCGCGTCAACATTAATATGATTGGTTTAGATAACCGTCCAGCAGTGAAAAACTTGCTTACCATCTTATCTGAATGGTTAGAGTATCGTCGTGAAACAGTACGTCGTCGTTTGCAATATCGTTTAGATAAAGTGTTGGCACGCTTGCATATTCTTGATGGTTTATTGGTTGCTTATTTAAATATTGATGAAGTGATTGAAATCATCCGTGGTTTTGATGATCCAAAAGCTGAATTGATGTCACGCTTTGGCTTGTCTGATACTCAAGCACACTCTATTTTAGAGATTAAATTACGTCAACTTGCCAAACTTGAAGAAATAAAAATTCGAGCAGAGCAAGATGAATTACGCATTGAACAAGATTATTTAGAGAAGATCCTTAATTCAAAAGCACGTATGAGTACGCTGATGAAGAAAGAGATCCTTGCTGCAGCAGAGCAATATGGTGATGATCGTCGTTCTCAATTAGTTGAACGTAGCGAATCTAAAGCACTTACCGAAAAAGATTTAGTACCAAGTGAAGCGGTAACCGTTGTTGTTTCTGATAAAGGTTGGGCCCGTTGTGCTAAAGGTCATGATATTGATCCAACGAGCTTGAGTTATAAAGCGGGTGACGGTTACTTGTGTGCCTCGAAAGGGCGAAGTAATCGCCCTGTGGTATTTATCGGCTCTGATGGCCGAGCTTTTACCACTGATGCACATACTTTACCAACCGCTCGCTCTCAAGGTGAACCATTAACAGGACGCTTCAACCTCGCAACAGGGAAAACGTTCGTCCATAGCATAATGTCTGATGACGATGCTCAATATCTGCTAGTCAGTGACGCTGGTTATGGTTTTGTTAGTAGTTTTGGCGATATGGTTAGTCGAAATAAAAATGGTAAAGCATTAATTAGCTTGCCTGAAGCCGCTAAAGTTATGGCGCCGCAATGTATTAACGATTTAGAGAATGACAACTGCCTGACTATTACTAGCGAAGGCCGTATGTTAGTTTTTCCGGTTAAAAACTTACCCGTTCTCAGTAAAGGTAAGGGTAATAAGATTATCAATATACCTTCTGCGCGATCGAAGTTACGTGAAGAATTCGTTAGTTTGCTTTGTATAATACCAGAAGGTGCGGCAATTACTCTGCATGCAGGCAAACGCAAGCTTACACTAAAATCGGCAGATATTGAGCACTATAAAGGTGAACGTGGTCGTCGTGGTAATAAACTACCTAGGGGCTTACAACGCGTTTCAGCCGTAGAAATTGAATCGGGTGCTATGAATAGCTCTGATGAACAAAATGTAAATGAAGAGCCTAAAGTGAGCGAGTAAAGCTACTATGGTTTGCTCCTAAACGAGTAGTTCCTTTTAATTACATAATAAAAAGGCCAATAAATGATTCACATTTGTTGGCCTTTTTTTATAACAACCCCTGCTAGTGTTCAATCGGACACATTAGTTACCCAGCAGTAATTATCTACAGTATTAGAACAAACTGCTGGTTGGTATCATTTTTATATTGGCTTGTGGAAAGCTACTACTGGTATAGAGTAAACGGTCTTTAGTCGTAAGGTAAGTAATGCTGTCACTTTGAGAAATAGAGTTCATTGGCAGTCTAAGTAAAGGGGTTTGGATTTTTTCTGCTATATCATAAGCTATCAATTGATGGTGATCATCAAAGGTTTGTTGGTAATAAACATGACCTTCATCATAAGTCCATGCGTACAAAGTATTAAAGAAATTACCATCAATTACTTTAGCTACAGCATGGATACTATTGATATTTTTTTGCCACAAACCACGTTTAAGTTTGGTATAAAGTAAAGTATCGTCTGATGTCATTACACCAAAACGGCCACCATCATAAGTCAGGCGTTTAGTACTGGCGTCAGCAATATTAATACTATAAATATCAGTATGTTTATCCCCATAGATGGCAGAGATAATCGCATTATCATCAAATGACCAGTTTGGACGATGATGCTGTACAAAAGGACTTTTCAGTAAGGTAACACGCTCATTTTTTATCGAGTATATATATATGCCATCACCTCTACCTTCTATGAGTGGTGCTAAAAAGGCAATCTTTTGCCCGTCATGTGACCACTTGGGGTAGCGAATAGTTTGCTTTAAATTAGTTAATTGTTTACGTGCACTACCATCGGTTTTTGCAGACCATAATTCATCAAAACCCGATTCATTTGAAGAAAACACTACTAAATCAGTTGCAGGGCTGTAATCAGGAGATTCATAGGTAAAGCTGGATTGTAATACTGGGAAAGGACTACTTGCTATGGCGTCATTAAGTTGCAAACTCATCAGCGAAGAGTTTTCTTTTCGCTCTTGGTAGTATAATTGTTGTGATTGCTTGGCAATGCTTGGGTAACTAAAGCCAGTTAAATCCAATGCTTGGTTTACTCTACTCTCAATATTTATAACATAACCAAATTTATTATCTGCCCGTTGTACAGCAAATGCTAGCCTTTGACTATTGTCAAACCAAGACATGCCAACAACATCTTCTTCACCAAATGTAAGCTGTTCGGTTTTTTTAGTCGCTAAATTAACTAGGTAAATATTTTCACTTAAGCGATTAATTCGTCTCGAAATAGCTAGGTATTTTCCATCAGGGGAAAAGGCCATATCTCTATCTTTGTATTTGCAATCGCTGTCACAAGAAAAACGGGTCATTGAAAAGTTTTTTGATAGTAAATCAATAAAATAAATCCCTGTTCTTTTCGCTAACGCGCCTTTGTTGTAGACAGCAAGGGTTTTATCGTCAGGAGAAATATCTAGGTAATAATAGCCTCCTTGCATAGGGCAAGTGGTTAATTTTTTTTCTTGCTGGCTAAGTACTTTTAATTGTATGTAGTGACAAGTATTATTTTTTTTGTCTTTCCGTGAAAAATACAAATATTGACCGTCATTACTCCAAACACTATGCCCTTCGGTAGCATTATCGAAAGTTAATTGTTTAGGCGGTAACTCAACTTGATGCGTATCTTTCATAAATAGATTAGTTGGTTTATTTGTAAATACTTGGCTATAAACTAAAAAACGACCATCGGGTGAGGTGGCAGGAAAAAGCTCACTGCCTGGGTGCTTGGTGATCGTAGTGATTTTAGCCACTTCATCATTAGAGAATTGCTGAACAATAAGAAGTATTAATAAGGAAATAATTAACGCGAGTAATATGTGGGTGCGGCTTATTATTTTAATACTGTTACCGGTTTTCTTCGAAGAACTTAAAGCTTGCTGCTTATTTTTAATACCTTGTTCTTGATATTCTAAATTACCAACTGAATTATCTACTGAATTGGCAATAGAACTATCTACGGAATAATTGATAGAGCTTTCGACTAATTTTGGACTGGGTATCTTGTTTATCGTTTGCCACTCTGGCTCTGCCATTAATTGATAGCCAGCTTTTCGAATGGTTTTAATTATTTCTTCTTCACCTTCAACATCGGTGAGCGTTTTACGTAAATGCCAAATAGCATTGGTTAAACTTTTTTCACCGACAAAACTGTCTTGTCCCCAAATGTGGTTAATGAGTTCATCTCTAGGAACAACACGGCCATAGTTTCTTGCCAAATAGACGAGCACTTCAATAAATTTAGGCTGCAATGATTGTTTTTCACCATCATTAATTTGAATGCTAAATTCAGAGGGTGTTACTTGATAACGACTAATTTTGAATGACTTATTACGCATGATGTGAACTATGTTGTGCTCAGCTTGGTATGCTTTATGGAATTAGTAAATTGTCGAAATCTATCCCTCTTCTTATCTTCTTAACCTTTCCTTAGGTTAAATTCATGCTAACAAAATTATCAAAGCTAAGTAACTTTTTTTAT
>OJGO01000546.1_pt1 | contig 12378 bp, 8 predicted proteins | sample 1594871 | NCBI WGS metagenome assembly OJGO01 (sample SAMN05416798, study PRJEB24817) | seawater metagenome | isolation source: Sea water | place: Canada:Atlantic | collected 2013-07 | reverse complement strand
CTTTGGCTAACCAGAAAAAAAGCTTAGCGGTAGGTATCGGTATCGGTCCATTTAACTCTGTTATGGCTGAAAAATCTTGCGCAAAATTTTTAGATGAATGTGGCTACGTCGGAGTTAGAGATAATGCTAGTTTAGCAATAGCACAAACTATTGCGCCTAAGGCAAATGTACATAAAACCTTTGATTTAGCGCCATTGTTATTGTGCTCTAAACAATACAAACCCTCGACTAGAGTGCGCAAAGGCATTGCCTTAACCTTATGTTCAGTTGCTATTGATGCCATGGGAAATACGGATGAATTCGAAGAAGAAAAAAGAGTAGAACAATTTGTTCAATTAATTACCAAAATTTATGCTCAAACCGGTGAGCCTATTACCTTAATTGAGTTTAACGGACATAACGTATTAGGTGATTGGAAAATCAATAACAACATTATTACCCGTTTATTAAATAAATACATTCCTGTGTCCATAAAAAAGTATGATCCAAACCCTATTGCGTTACTTAACAAACTTTCAGGCTACAAAGCTATTGTAAGTATGCGTTTGCACGGCTCTATACTCGGTTACCTAGCTAACACCCCGGTTTTATCTATTAATTATCATAGTAAATGCAAAGGCTGGTGTGATGAAATTGGCATGCCAGAAAACTATAAAATAGATTTGTCTAACTTAGACATTGAAAAAATCGCTTCACAAATAGCGCTGGGCGTCGCAACTACATTTCAGCAACCTACTTTACCGATAAACAAAGCGTTAAAAAATTCTTTATCTAACTGGAGTACTCAAAATGAACAATTTAAATTTTACCGTAATTATTCCACTATTTAATAAAGCAGAGCATATTTTAAGAACGCTACAAAGTGTAGAGTGGCAGAAATATCCTGCAGCAGAAATCATTGTGATTGACGATGGCTCTACCGATGAAGGCCCTGCCCTAGTCAAAAAGGCTAACATGAAAAATGTTAAATTGGTTCATCAGGAAAACCAAGGGGTATCAGCTGCTCGAAATAATGGTGTTGCTTTAGCAAGTCATGAATATGTCGCCTTTTTAGATGCCGATGATCAATGGTTACCGTTATTTTTAGACGAAGTTGCGCGCTTAATTATTAAGTTTCCACAAGCAAAGTTTTTTGCTACGCGCTATCAAATAGTCGAATCTGAAGATAACTATTGTGATGCTAAAATAAAATTAGAGAATACCAATCCAGAAGGTGTGATTTTGGACGACTATTTTAATGTGGCTTCTCAAGGTGATTTACCTTTTACCATGTCTTCTATGGTCATTCAGCGTTCATTATTTATGTCAATCGGTGGTTTTCCCCTTAATGAGCCTATTGGAGAAGACCAAGACTTATTTTGTCGCGTTGCTTTAAATGCGCCTATTGCCTATTCACCAAATATTCATTCTCTTTATCATAAAGATGCTCAAAACCAAGCCAGTAAAACTAATGTTCCATCAACAGAGTGCGGTTTTAGCATTCGTATAACTAAAGAAGCCAGAAAAGATAGCAAAAGAAAGAGTGCTAGAGATATGCTTAAATATAGTGCTGCACATTTATGTCACCTTGCAAAACTCAATATTGGCAATGGCAATTTTTCTAAAGCGAGAAGCTTGTTGTCAGATCCTCGTTGTAAATTAAAGCCTAAACATTTAGTTGGTCTATACGGCCTTTCATGGATACAACAAACAAGTCATTGGTTAGCAAATGTCATTCATTACAAGCAATTATAATTTGCGAGGAACAAAAAGTATCTTTTCAATTTTAACTGTAGAACTAAAATCAAGTTTCACAACAAAAATAAAAGGGATAATCACCACGTTACTATTAGGCTAGTAGCCACTGTATCAGCTAAGATGTCGCTTATTAAAGATAGGTTAAACTTTATTTTATATTGAGGAAGTAAAAAAGTTGAAAAATAAACCCGCTCACTGGACTACTTGTCACGAATGTCAGGGACATGGCAAAAGAAGCATGCGACTTCGTAAGAAAGTTCGACTTCGCTACCAGAGAGAATTGGTGCAATTTAAAGTTAACAATAACCAAGGAGCAGCACCAGTTCGACCTAAGGGGCATCTTTATGACTGTTTAAACTGCAGTGGTTCTGGCTTAACTCAATCTGTTAGTCATCCGATAACAAATGCTGAACACTATCCACATGTGGCTATTATTGGTGGTGGTATTGGAGGAGTGGCTTTGGCTGTAGCATGTAAGCACCGTGGCATCCCTTTTACACTTTTTGAGCGCGATGGCGGTTTTGAGGCTCGTTCCCAAGGTTATGGCCTCACATTGCAACAAGCCAGTAAAGCAATCGCGGGATTAGGTATTTTCACTTTAGCAGACGGGCTGATTTCAACGAGACATGTTGTGCATACGACCGAAGGTAAAGTCATTGGAGAATGGGGGATCAGAAAGTGGCTACCTGCTGATATAAAATCCTCTGTGAAGCGCAGAAATGTTCATATCGCGCGACAGTCATTACGCTTAGCTTTACTTGAGCAGCTCGGTGGACATGATGAAGTACAGTGGGGGCACCAGTTAGTTGGATATAAGGAAAGTGAGAATACAGGTGAAGAGAAAACTGTTGATCTGAGTTTTCAGGTTGAGGGGTTGGAAGAAGTGAAAAACGTCAAAGCGGACCTTGTAGTAGGAGCTGACGGTATACGCAGTTCAGTGAGAAAATTATTAATTGGTGAAGATGCCAGTCCTTTGCAATATCTAGGTTGCATCGTTGTTTTAGGGATTTGTCCTTTGTCAGCTCTCGACGGGCTTGAAAGTACATTGCTAGACTCAGCGACGGTATTTCAAACCGCCAATGGTCACGAGCGCATCTACATCATGCCTTATGCATCAGACTCAGTGATGTGGCAACTCAGCTTCCCAATGCCAGAAGAAGAGGCTAAGGCGTTGAGTGCATTAGGACCTCAAGCACTCAAAGAAGAAGCATACCGTAGGTGTCAGTGGCACGATCCTATTCCCCAAATTTTAGCCGCAACACTAGAAGCTCAAGTTTCTGGTTATCCGGTATACGACCGAGCCCTATTAAAGCCAGAATTATTAGAAAAAGGAGCTCAAGTAACTTTGATTGGAGATGCCGCTCACCCCATGAGTCCCTTTAAAGGACAAGGTGCCAATCAAGCTCTGTTAGATGCACTCGCCTTGGCTCGAGGCATATCAAAGGGATGTAGACCCTTTTCTCAATGGAGAGAAACGGGAATAAGAGAGAGTGTCTTAACTGAGTTTGAATCAGAAATGTTACTACGCAGTGCTTCTAAAGTGAAAGGTTCAGCTGAGGCTGCACAATTTCTTCATTCTGATATTGTGCTTCATGAAGGTGATGAGCCTAGAGGACGATGTCTGCAGAGAGTCGATGGATAAGACTCTTTTAAATGCTCTAAAGCTTCAAAGTACCAATAGAGTACGGTGCTTTACCATTAAAAACTTTAGTGATTGTCTGTTTCGTTAACTTTGGAGACATTCGTTATCGGTTTTTACAAGGGCCACTGTTAGCAATAAAAAGTCTTTACCCGTCAACTTTTTATTGCTAAAAACCTCAATTTTATCTCTATTATCTGCATTGATAGCTAGCATTAACGCTTTAGCTATCTCGGTTTAGACTCCAAACTTGAAGTCCACAAAACGCTGTTCAGTTTAACTCGACCATAAAACTTAACATACACTGTGCACTAGCTCAGACTAACCGTATAATGTCAGACTTCTTAGACTTTACGTTTCAGGCCTTGTTAATGCCAACCACTAATCAAAGCAGTTTAGCAGAACTCGCTGAGCCTAACCAAAATCACCAGCACTTCAAATTATTTAAGCCATATGGTTTTTTAAGTCAGTTTTTACCTGAATCCCGAAAGAAGAAACGTCTGCTTGGCGAGCTATATAACTTCCCCGATAAAACGATGGCAATTGGTCGATTAGATCATGACTCTGAAGGCTTATTGTTACTGACAACAGACGGTATGATGAGCTACAAAGTTAGAGACAAAACTGTGGAAAAAGAATACTACGTGCAAGTTGATGGAGAGATCACGCTAGACGCAATTTCACAGCTGCAAAGTGGTGTTGAGATTGGTATTAATGGCACTAAATATCTAACCATGCCTTGTAATGCATTTAAGCTAGACTGTGAACCTAAGCTCCCTGCACGTGGCCGCAAAATCCGCGATCCAAAACATGGTCCTACTAGCTGGATTTCTATAACGCTCAGCGAAGGAAAAAACCGTCAAATAAGAAAGATGACGGCTGCTGTAGGCTTTGCCACATTAAGGCTAGTAAGAGTTAGAATTGGCGACATAGCTATCGATAACTTGATTGCCGGTGATGTTGTTACGCTGCCTAATTTTGACGCCGCACTTAATCGCTAATAGTTTTAGTTTTAGTTTTAGTTTTAGCATTAATTCCATGACTCTGCTGAATAGTGACAAAGCAACACAAAAAGCCATAGTAAAACTAGATATTGATAGGAAAAGCATTGTTAAACCTACCTAAGAATTATGACGTCCTGGTATAGGTGATCAGGCCTATCATTAAATCGCTTAGTTTAAAAAATAATTCCACTGAAAATGCACAATAAAACATCGAAAAGAATTGTAGTTAAAGCAATGTTTGTTTGCACTTGAGCTTACTTATCAGAGTTAATAGCACAGTGAAATCAATCAAAAAACTAAGCAAACTAAAGATTTACAAGCTAAAATAAAAATACTGCTTTTATTAGTAAAAACGATAAACACTTGGCGTTGAGATTTTCATGGGGAACAATCATGATTAAACGGGTGTTAATTTATGATCCTGTACCGTTTAACGGCGGGTCCAAAACAGTGATGAAAACAATAGTCGCTGAGTTACCCAGTAGTATCGATATTTGTGTCATTTCAAATGATGAAGAGTCATGGTGCAATAGCAACGTGCATTTCGTTAAGCTCTTTTCTCCGCATTTTCTACTGAATAAAACCAGCGGCATACTTTACTTTATCAAACACTTTATCTATTTATTTTCTCTGATCTCGAATATGATGAAACTGAAAAGATTCAGAAAGATCATTGGTTTTTCTGGGCCGTGCGCTGACTTTTCTCTTTACCTACTCAGTGAACTTGTTCATATAGAAATTATTCAGCTAATTCAAGATGATAATAATAACTCTAGGATTACAGATTTTGGCCTAAAGCGGGCAAGTCAGGTGTTTTATTTACCATCAACTTATCACTCCATGTTGCCAATATTAAAATCACAGAATAACGATAACGATATGGCGAATAATAATCCTATGCCTTTGGTAAATGGCTTTAACAATTCAACATGCAAACGACAAAAGAGTAATAATCAAATTGGTTTTCTATTTGCTGCCTCTTTATTAAGGTGGAAACGTGTTGAGTACTTTATCAATGCACTGGCTAGGCAAAATAATACCTATGACAACACAGATAAATATTTTGCCAATCTTTGTTATATAGAACCACAAAGTGATGCTTATTTAAATATAGATATCCTTGATAAGTTTTATAACAATCTTTTGTATTCAAAGGCTAAAAAAATAAATGATATTCGCGCTAACTCATCAATATTCACCTCTACTTCTAAAGATGAAACTTTTGGATTATCCATTTTAGAATCAATGGCAGCAGGATTAGCCATCATAATTCCTGCTGATAGCGCTTATTGGGATCAACACCTAACTGATGGGTACGACTGTGTAAAATACACTCAAAATGATATGGAAAGTTTATCACAAGCACTAACTCGGTTAGTCAATGACCCCACTCTTTTATTAAAAATTTCTCAGCAAGCAAAACTATCAGCACAACAATATTGTAATTTACATTACTACTCTCAAATTCTTAAATGTATTCCTAATTAGCAAAATAGATTTTGAAAAATGCGAATTACATAAAGGAAAACAATACAAAGCATTGATTTTTTTTGATTATGTTTAGTGGCCTAATAACTGCAACGTTAAACGCTATACAAAAATAAAGAATAATATTAAAAGGAACTTGTTATGTGTGGGATCATTGGAGCGATAGCAGAATCAGCGATAGAGCCAGTTATAGAAGGCTTAGCTCGACTTGAGTATAGAGGGTACGACTCTTCAGGTATTTCAATATTATCTAATAATGAAATCCAAACAATCAAAGCTCAGGGTAAACTTAATAACCTAAAGCAAAGATTATCAATGCAACCTCTAATGGGCGACTGCTGCATAGGTCATACCCGCTGGGCAACACATGGCAGAGCCAATATAACCAACGCTCATCCTCATCAATGTGGTCAAGTATCTGTTGTACACAATGGTATTATCGAAAACTATCTTCAGCTTAAACAACAATTGCTGCAATGGGGACATCACTTTGATAGTTCAACTGACAGTGAAGTAGTACCTCATTTAATAAATCACTACCTCGCTCAACAAATGACTCAGGAAGAAGCCATAACTGCCACTGTAGCCCAATTAAAGGGTAGTTACGCCCTAGGTGTGTTAATTAACGGAACAACGAGTAATATCTATGCAATTAAGCAAGACAGTCCTTTAGTAGTCGCAGAAGGCCATAACAGTGCTTATATAGCGTCAGATGCTATGGCTTTAGGTGCTGATTGCTCCAAAATCTATTACCCTAAAGACAATGAGTTGATAAAAATAAATACACACGAAATAAAACTATGTAACGACGCGACGAATAAGAAGATTCACTACATTAGTAACAAACATTGCGCCAAAGTAATATCAAAAGGAGAACACAGCTCTTTCATGGAGAAAGAGATATTTCAACAAGTAGATTTACTTAAAAGATTGTCGGTGAGTAATCACAACGAAAAATATTCATCGCTTAATTTTAAAACATTAAACAAAGTTACCATTATTGCTTGTGGTTCCTCCTATTATGCAGCTTCTGTAGCAAAATCTTGGTTTGAAAAATACGCCAATATATTAGTTGAAATAGATATAGCTTCAGAATATCGCTATCGCTCACCCATTATTATTGACAATGAGTTAACCATTTTTGTCTCGCAATCGGGAGAAACTGCAGATACTCTAGCTGCCTTACGGTATGCGAAAAGCAAGAAGTCTCAAACACTTGCCTTAGTTAACGTTGCCAATAGTACCATAGCGCGAGAAGCAAAATTCGTCTTTGAAATTTATGCGGGACCCGAGATAGGAGTGGCTTCTACTAAAGCATTTACCTGTCAATTAGCAGTTTTTTATAACTTGGCTATTGAAGCAGCAAAACAAAGAGCCTTTAAAGCGCGGGATGAATTAAAACAACTAGAAGTAAACTTTATCCAATTGCCCTATATTATGGAAAAAGTTTTACAGCGCTATAGTGAGATGAAAATGATGGCTAAAAAGCTATCTGAATACTCAAACATCCTTTTTATTGGCCGTGGTGAGCTAACCCCTATTGCACAGGAAGGCGCATTAAAATTGAAAGAAATTAGTTATATTCATGCAGAAGCATATGCCGCTGGAGAACTAAAACATGGACCGATAGCTTTACTTGATAAACAAATGCCTGTTGTTGTGCTTGCCCCGAAAAATAGTCTGACTGATAAATTGCTTTCAAACATTCAAGAGGTACAGGCCCGAAATGCTCCAATCTTCATCATTGGCGATAGCAGTATTAGAAAGTACATCAACTCACAGGAAGATGAATTCTTTGAATTGCCAGAAATACCCGAATCCATACTTCCTATGATCAGCGTTGTGCCTATGCAATTACTTGCCTTATACACCGCTCAGATACTTGGAAAAGATATTGATCAACCCAGAAATTTGGCTAAATCGGTGACAGTCGAATGAATACTTTTAATTTACATAGGCTGTGTAGAAGCTAAATAAAGACAGACGTCTACTTAACAGTTGTTGGTACACAACTGAGAAGCACATTGAATTAACAGCCTCCTGATAGCGGACGTTTCCCAGAGATTGAAATATATGTTTTTTTGATGGACGTTTTTGTAATTGAATCATTCAGGCTGACAGTCGTAAAGCCACCAAGGCGGGCGTTCACGCAATTGCTTTGACATGACTTTAAAGTGCCATAAGGCAGCATTTGAGGATGACTTGTCTTTAGGTTAACTGATTTTTCTTACCCTTCGCATGAACGCCTCGGCAAACCGCACTATTTCGGTGCAAAGAAGTTCCCCCTTCAACCCAGTAACAGCTATACATTACCAGAAAATGGTTTTACTTTTATCGCACAACGATATAAGTCATTGTAATAAAACAGTTAAACCATTATATGAACTAGATGGCATGGCTGTTGCTTTCTATCATTCGACAACAAATAACACCCAATAATACACAAACGAGCGACCCACCGCTTCTGGAGCCTAACATGCAGACCATCACCGCTGAAACCATCATGGACCGTTCACCGTTATCATTTCGCCCCGATAGCGGGGTAATCGTAGCCCTGCGCCAGCTGCTAACCGCCAGTATGTCCGGTGCACCGGTGGTTGATGCCGATAACAATCTAATCGGCTTTCTGTCAGAAGCTGACTGTATGCGCGGCGCGCTGATGGGAGGCTACTTCTCGACCATCGGCGAGTTAGTTCGAGAACGAATGACAACCGAAGTAGAATCAATCGGTGCCAATACCAACTTGGTCGATGTTGCGGAGAAATTCCTGCACAACAATCGCCGAGTACTGCCGGTGGTTGAGGAAGGCAAAGTGGTTGGTCTGGTGCAGCGCCGCTGCGTACTAGAGCAACTACTGGAGCAAATTGACAATAAGAGCGAGCAGGTGGAGTATAGGAAGAATATACGCCATTTCTCCTAAAGTCTTGGGTATGGAGTCAACCTGTAGGTTTCATACTCTGCCATTATTTATCTTTTATTTCGATGAACCATTTTAACACTCTATTCTTTTTAACTAAGAATAGAGTGTATTGAACTTACCAGTTGAAATCACAGCTCATAGTTATCGTTAAATCTGATACAGGTGGCAATTAGTGCCTTGGCTCAACTAATAGGAATGTAAACTGAAAAACAACTTCCCTTACCTAGCTCTGACTTCACCGTTATTTTACCATTATGTTGTTCAATTATTTGATGGCTAATCGACAGCCCTAATCCAGTGCCCTCACCTATAGGTTTACTGGTATAAAAAGGAGTAAATATTTGCCCTATATACTCAGGCTCTATACCACTTCCGGTGTCTTCTATTTCAATAACAATATTACCTTCATCAACAAATGTCCTAACAAAGATATCACCATTATCAGTTATAGATTGCCCAGCATTGATTAATAAGTTCATAAACACTTGATTTAACTTACCAGGAAATACATGTACTCGCGGTAAGGTTTGTAAATCGACATGCACTTTACAGTTGTACTTAAGTTCATTGTGAACCATATTCAAGGTAGCACTTAACCCTTCATTGATATCAGTAAGTGCTTTATCGATCTGGTCAATACGAGCAAATGTTTTTAAATTTTTAACTATCTCCGAAACGCGATCAACTCCTGAGATACTACTTTTAATTAATGGTGGTGTATCATCAAACAGGAACTCTAACTCATATTTTTTAGCTAGTTTCTTATGGTTTTCTTTATCTTCTTCACTAGCAAGTGTATCGTTAAATTCATGATAATATTTTTCAATATCAGAAAAGTAATCTTCAAGTACTTCTAAATTACTTCTGATAAAACCAATAGGATTATTTATTTCATGCGCAACGCCCGCAGCTAGTACACCAATGCTCGCCATTTTTTCAGATTGAACCAATTGTGATTCACTTTGTTTTAATTCATTATTAATATTAGATAACTTTTCATAGCTTTCTTTTAACGCCCGTTCACGCAGAGCTACCTTTTCACTCATGAGATTAAACTGACTAAATAAATTAGCAAATTCCATAAACCTTAAGTCGCCTTGCAAGGCATCCGGCTCATGACCTTGATCGAGGCTAGAAGTTAACTGGGATAGGGCAAGAATGGGTTTGACAAAATAACGATAACCATACAAATAGGCCAATAACGTCGTTAGTACGATTGCAAGAACAATGTAACTACCCAGTTGAATAACTAAGTCAGACAGTGCTTTATTCCTATAAGCTTCATCAACGGTAAAATTAAAACTGACCCCAGCATCTTGCCATTGTAATGTTTGCTTACTACCTATGGCCTGTTTACCGAATTTAGCAATGGTTTGGCTGCCCTTCATAACTTCAATCATTAAACCATCAAGAACCTCAACATCTATTTGACCAACAAGGATTGTTTCTAAAGGAATATTAGCTAATAAAACCCCTTCAACATGTTTGTTATAGATGACAGGGAATGCGATACACCAAAAGTACTCTCCCTCTATAGCTAGAACTTGAATAGAGCTAGTCTGTTTTTCATTAAGTAATGCTTTCACCCAAGGAAATTCTTTATAGTTAGTATTAGTTGTGGCGGTGGAGTGTAATGTGGTGCCTTCGAAATCAAGCAGGGTTTCGTCATACTTTAAACCTAATAACGTTAAGTCTGCCATATAGTCTTTTATTTTCCCTATATTCCTTTTAGGTTGCATTATGCCTTGTACAAATAATGACTCTTCTGATTGCTCTTTCAATAAGATTAAATGGTGATTGAGAAACAAACGATGACTGTTATTTAATGCATTAATCTCTCCTTTGGCAATTTTTTCATACTCTGTATTAATGAGTTCAACTACATGAGTACTCACTAAGCTGGTAATAATTACTGCTAAGCTAACGCAACTAATAAAAACAAACCTTGCTAAAGCAAAAGAGACTGTGCTTTTAATCATTTATATCACTCAATACTTTCATTAATATTACTCTAATGATTATGCCCTAATGAGTTAAGCAAAGTTATCTCATTACTAGAGGTATATTTTCCCATCGTATAGTCTTCAATAGTCAAGGCTTCATGAGCATTGAGCTTCGATTTACTATAAGAAGTAAAAGGCCTATGGTATTTTTTTAGTAATCCTAAAACTGGTTGGTCTAAATGTTCTAATGCAAAATGAACTAAGTCTTTATCTCGATCCCTATTACCCGTTAATTTAACTTGATTGATCGCTGCAATAACAATTTTAGTGAGATCATAGGCATGAATGAAACCGGTTTGAGCTTTGATGTCAGCTGGCTGCTGTATATTGCTGTTTGACTTAATTGCCGTCGCTAAAACATTTTTAGCAAGGCTTGATAAATTGTCATTGATGAATGAGAAATTTGTTTGTATAAATTGTAAATCAATATCTTTACGCTGACTTGCTGTAACTTTATTAGTAAAACCTCCCCCCGTTATACCCCAATGACTGCGGATAGGTAAATGGAGGCTTTGGGGTAACTCAATCATAGCATTCATAAATGTTGCACCTTCTGCTGAATTGCCAACAAAAAAGATTACATCCGCACCACTGGCTTTTATATCACGAAGTAATACCTTGGCATGATTCTCCCCTACCCCCCAATTAAACCAAGATACACCTGCAGCTTTTATTGATGATTCTTTTAAGGCCTCAGTCATTGTTTTTTCATTTGAGCGCCCCCAACCGGTATCTTCTAATAATAGATAGGGTTTAACGAAACCTTGCTCTATCGCTTTGTTACTTATGTACCTGCCCGCATTACTATCATCAATAGATAAACGAAATATCCAATTATTCTGTGAACTACTACGAGTTATCGGGCCTGCAGCTGCCCAAGGGTCTAACAGTAAAATATCATTATCATTTATAAAGGATTTGTTGGCTAACAAAGGAGGCGAATGTAGCCCAGAAAAAACCATTAATGCTTGGTCATCGGCTAAGAATGATTCTAAGTTGCGTCGACTGCGCAATGAATTTGCTCTATGGTCTTTTAATTTGACTTCAAACTCGATTCCTTGAATTTGGTTGCCCACTTCAGCAAGCGCAGTAGTAATACCTTGCTGGATAGCTAAACTTGATGCAGTAGCACCGCTAAAGTCTGCATCAAGGTAAATAGTATACTTTTGCTGCGCATGAACGTTTTCAGGGTAAGATATCACTAAAAAAAGGCAGGAGAATAATACATATCGAAACAAAAGGCTCATCACAAACATAACGTATCCTTTTAATAATTAATGACATACTTGTCTTATTCAGTGTAGATAAGTTATCACTTTAACAGGTTATTAAGAAAGCTTATTCATTATTTTTTGTTGAGGGGTATAAAATGTACTCTTGAGGCCATACTAGCAAGTTAGTCTTTCTGCATAGCAAGCGCTTTAGTCAGCGTATGCGTTCATGATGACATGAAATATTATTTTTATAGATAGTGATTACTATATTTATGAGAAAAATTAATAGCTTAGTTTGGAATGATTGAAGGTTTACTATAAATGGTACCCGGAGCCGGACTTGAACCGGCACGCTTTTCGGCGAGGGATTTTA
>OJGO01000545.1_pt1 | contig 12427 bp, 8 predicted proteins | sample 1594871 | NCBI WGS metagenome assembly OJGO01 (sample SAMN05416798, study PRJEB24817) | seawater metagenome | isolation source: Sea water | place: Canada:Atlantic | collected 2013-07 | reverse complement strand
TATGCTTTGTTATAGGAGAGAATATTATGTCAGTGAGTTTGTACCAAACCGGTGTGAGTGGCTTATTAGCTGCACAACAGCAACTGGCGACAACCGGCAATAATATCTCCAATGTAAATACTGATGGTTATAACCGCCAACGTGCAGACCAAAGTGCATCGGTTGGTCTTAATAATGGCAATAACTACATAGGCGGTGGTACTTATATTCAAGACATTACCCGTCTTTATGATCAATTCTCTCATAAAGAGCAATTGATGAATCAAAGTAACTTAGGCAATGCGGATTCGCTTCATGCGCGCTTAACGCAACTTGACCAAGTGATGTCAACTTCAGGTAATGCTGTTGTTGGTTCATTAGATAAATTCTACCAAGCACTAAATGGTGTGGCTGATAATCCTAATGATTCTGGCTTACGTAGTATCGTCCTTAATCAAGCGAATGTTTTAAGTAATGACTTTAATGAGTTAGCTAAAAACTTCGACAATATGAGCAAGTCGGTTAACGGTGAAATAGAACAAGTAGCCAGCAGAGTTTCAGAAATTTCAAAAGAGCTTGCCAAAATTAATGAAACCATTATGCAGTCGCAAAGTCCGACGCAAGCAGGACAGCCAAATGACCTACTTGATAAACGAGATCAACTTATAGGTGAGTTAAGCGAATATACCCGTGTCACCACCGTAAAAGATGCCAATAACGTAATGACGGTGATGATTGGTCAAGGTACGACACTTGTTGCCGGTATAACCCCAATGACACTGCAAGTAAATGCAGGCGACCCTGACGCCCAACAAACAGAATTAAGATTAGTCAGTGGTAGTAGCAGTGTTGCACTAAATGGTTCAACTCTTGGTGGATCATTAGCCGCAAGTTTTGAATTTAGAGATGAGCACTTAAGCCAAACACGTACTGAAATAGATCGTTTGGCTATGGCAATATCCTCTACATTAAATGATAGTCAAGCAAGTGGCTTAGATTTGAATGAACTTCAAGGCGCCAATATCTTTACGGATATCAACAGCACGCAATTACAGCAAGGACGAGTATCAGCACATTCAGGTAATAGTGGCAACACACAAGCACAGATTACTATTACAGATGTCTCTAAGCTAACAACCGATGAGTATGAAATCCGTTTCGATGGCACAAACTTTATGTTGAATAACTTAACGTCAGGTTCGACTGAAAACTTAGGGCCTCCTGGCGTGCCTATTGGTACTCATACACCATCTCCTGATCTTGGCTTCTCATTTGTTGAAACAAGTACAGGGCCACTTCAGGCGGGTGATACATTCACTATTAACCCAACCAAAAACAGTGCTGCCTTAATGCAAACCACATTAACTGATGGTAATGCTATTGCCGCCAGTACAGCGGTTGATATCACTCCATCGGAGAATAATGTTAGTGCAGGAGCAGTTGACATCGTTGATATGTTTGATCCTGAAAATGCTCAAGCAGCAATGCCAATGCGTATCGACGTAGTTGAAGATGCTTTTGGTGTTTTTACTTATACGATAACGGATAACACAAATACGACATCTGCACCCATAACTTATACACCACCAAGTCAAGTGATTGACTTGCCGCCTTCACCATCAACGGCAGCGTTTCAAGTTGAAATATCAGGAACGCCATCAGGTTCAGGCGCGAATGCACCTGAGCAGTTTTTTATTGGAGATGCTTTTGGTGAAGGTAATGGTAACCATGCTGTTGCGATGGCCAAAACCCAAGAAGTAGGTGTTACTAATGGTGGTAAAGAAACCTTTAGTAAAAGTCTGGCCGTTTCAACCTCGGTTGTCGGCTCAAAGGCTAGTAATGCCAATTTAACGGCAGATACAGCGCAGGCACTGTTTACCCAAGCGTACAATCGTAACCAAGCAACTTCCGGCGTTAATCTTGATGAAGAGGCTGCCAATTTATTGAAATATCAACAAGCGTATCAGGCGGCTTCGCAAATTATATCTACCGCTAATACACTTTTTGACACCATCTTATCAGCAGTAAGGTAAGGAATTTTTATGCGCGTATCAACAGCACAGTTTTACTTACAAAGCTCTCAACAAATGAGTAGCAAAACCTCAGATGTTAATGAGCAAATGGCCTATTTAACCAGTGGTAAGCGTGTCTTAACTGCTAAAGATGATGCTGTGTCTTATGGCACATTGGCTGGCTATAAAGATGATTTAGCTAATATTGAAAAATATAAACGTAATATCACTCAAGCAGAAAACCATAATAGTATGCAAGAGGTTGCCTTTTCTAATGCAGAGGATATTTTAAATAAGATTAAAGAGCAGATGTTACAAGCAAATAATGGCGCCATGTCTAGTGAAGATTTACAAGCTTTAGCCAAAGAGACTAGAAATAACTTAGATCAATTACTTGATTTAGCTAACAGTCAAAATGAAAACGGTGACTATATTTTCTCTGGCTATCAAACCGAACAACAGCCGTTCAGTCAACAAGTTGACGGTAGTGTTTCGTATAGCGGTGACTCTGGGGTTAGAGAGTTACAAATAGCTAAAAATATTAAAATTCCAACTAATCAAACGGGTGATGCTGCTTTTATGAAAGTAGATAATGCCATAGGGGATTTTACGGCTACTTATCCCACAGTCCCTGTTAATACCTCGGGTGTGGCAGTGGAAAGCGCGAATATAGTCGATAGAAATGCCTACAACGTAAGTACTGGGCCTCATACATTTTCTTTTGACCCAATAACTAACGATTTAACGGTTACCGATAGCACTCTTCCCATTCCCGCGGTTGTTTTTCCTCCTGCGCCTTATGTGGCGGGGCAAACCATTTCCTTTGACGGTATTGATGTCACCCTAAGCGGCAATCCATTGCCGGGTGAGAGCTTTACTATAAATGAGCAAGCTGAAATCAGTATTTTTGATGCCGTTAATGATGCCGTTTCATGGATGGAGCAAGGCGTAGTTTCAACCGATGCTGAGCAACATCAGGTAAATTACAATTCAATATTAGATCAACTTAGTACTGCAACATCGCATATGACCTCAAGGCAGGTTGATGCAGGTGTTCGCCTGCAGGTACTAGAGAACCAAGAAAGTCGACACCTTGATTCTGAACTCAGTATTACAACCGGAAAAGCCAAGATAGAAGATCTTGATTTTGCTAAAGCCATATCACAGTTTGAGCAATCAAAGATTGCCTTGCAGGCGTCACAACAAGCATTTAGCAAGGTGCAAGGTTTGACTTTATTTAATTATATATAAATAAAGGTATTGCAATTTTAAAACATGGCATCCTTTATGCTTTGTTATAAGTAGAGAACAAGGTGGTAAAAATAAACAACAAAAAAATGTCACTAGAAACTAACTATATTATTCCTGACATTTTTTAATCGTAAAGAGCAGAGGCTTGCTTTATCAAGCTTCTAATAACACAAGTAAATGTAAGCATTAGGAGCACTATTATGGCTTTATCAGTAATAACTAATACCGCGTCGTTAAACGCACAACGCAATTTAACTAAATCAGGCGAAGGCCTAGCAACGTCAATGCAGCGTTTATCATCAGGTATGCGTATTAACAGCGCTAAAGATGATGCGGCGGGTCTGCAAATTTCTAACCGTATGACCTCGCAAATAAATGGCTTGGGCGTTGCACAGCGAAATGCTAATGATGGTATTTCAATGGCACAAACTGCAGAGGGGGCAATGCAGTCTTCTACCGATATTTTACAACGTATGCGTGAGTTAGCATTGCAATCTGCCAATGGTTCAAATGCTGATTCAGATCGTCAAGCTTTACAAAAAGAAGTTTCTGCATTACAAACCGAGTTAACACGTATTGCTGAAACAACCTCTTTTGGTGGGCAAAAACTACTTGATGGCTCTTTTGGTACTAAAGCATTTCAGGTTGGTGCTAATGCCAATGAAACTATTTCTATGTCACTTGGTGACATTAGTGCTGACCAAATAGGCGCCAGACAGCTTGACTTAAAAGCTGCAGAGGGTGTAGCTGGAGGTTTTGGTCAAAGTGTAGGTGATGCGACAGCAGCTGCTGCTGCACCAGGTAATGGTGCCACGGGTACTATTGATATTAATGGTTTAGTACCTAAAACAATTACCGTTACCGCTAACGATAGTGCTAAAACTGCAGCAGAGTCAATAAATGCAGAGAAAAGTGCAACAGGTGTTACCGCCACCGCTAAAACGGGTGTTAAATTAGACACAAGTACATTAAGCGCTGGAGGTACATTTTCTTTTGATTTAAATGGTCAAACTATATCAGCTAATGCCAGCTCTACAGATATGACATCAATGGCTGCAGCGATTAATGACAAGTCGTCTTCAACTGGCGTAACGGCAACGATTGATGATGCTGGTGATTTAATAATGTCAGACTCAGATGGTGATGATATTAAAATTACTAATGTGGCTATTAATGGCGGTGTTGATGGCGGAACCATTGAAGCCTACGCACTTGATGCATCAGGTGTTGCCGAAACAACGGGTATTACATTAGAAGATGATACTACCGGTAACAATGCTGCTGCAGGTGAAGCTGTTTCTGCGACTTTTGCGGGTACAGTAAGGTTGTCTTCTGATGCAACATTTTCTGCAACAGCAAGTGGTACAACCCTAGCCGCAGATACAAATACTAATACTTCAGCGCTTATTAATGTTGATACTGTTGACTTATCTACGATTGATGGCTCACAAGATGCCTTAGCCATTATTGATAGTGCCTTAGCGCAAATTGATAATAGCCGAGCAGATTTAGGTGCTTTGCAAAACCGTTTTGGCCACACCATTAATAACTTAGCGAATATCTCAGAAAACGTGTCAGCGTCACGTAGCCGTATTCAAGATACTGATTTTGCAGTAGAAACAGCGCAAATGACGAAAAATCAAATATTGCAACAAGCAGGTACGTCAATTTTAGCGCAAGCTAATCAGATACCACAGGCAGCTATTAGTCTAATTGGTGGTTAGTTTTTTAATCTTAACCTATCTATAAACAATAGTAGAAATGCCTTCGTTTGAAATAGAAGGCAAAAAATAAAAGAAAGGCTGAATAAGTAATTATTCAGCCTTTTTCTTTGGGGGGCACTTACCTTTTGACATCATCGCAATATTTAATCGTCTATTTAGTTGCCTGTCTAGTCACGGGACTTGTATTTATACCATCAATTTTTCTACTAAGTAAAAACTGAAAATAGCTTATTAGCAAAGGGTGGTTAAGGGGGATGTTGTTTTAATTTATTATTTTTTAACTCTTTTATAAGAATTTTGCAAAAAAGATTAAAGTTAATTTTTTTGCTGCCGTTAAGGTGTGTAGAACGGGAACTTGATGCGCTACTGATAGTTCCAAAATCTACTAACTAATTAACACATTACATTTTTGTAAGCAGGAGTTTTAACATGGCTATATCAGTAGTAACAAATACCGCGTCTTTAAATGCACAACGTAATTTAACTAAATCCGGTGCTGGCTTACAAGAGTCAATGCAACGTTTATCATCAGGTATGCGCATCAACAGCGCTAAAGACGATGCGGCTGGCTTACAAATTGCTAACCGTATGACCTCGCAAATAAATGGCCTAGGTGTAGCTCAACGAAATGCTAATGACGGTATTTCAATGGCACAAACGGCAGAGGGAGCAATGCAGTCTTCTACCGATATTTTACAACGTATGCGTGAATTAGCCTTGCAATCTGCCAATGGTTCAAATGCTGATTCAGATCGCCAAGCGTTACAAAAAGAAGTTTCTGCACTACAAACCGAATTAACACGTATCGCTGAAACCACCTCTTTTGGTGGACAAAAATTACTTGATGGTTCTTTTGGTACTAAAGCATTTCAGGTTGGCTCTAATGCTAATGAAAGTATTTCTATGTCACTTGGTGATATTAGTGCTGACCAAATTGGTGCTAGACAGATTGATTTGAAAGCTGCAGAGGGTGTAGCTGGAGGTTTCGGTCAAAGTGTAGGTGATGCGACAGCAGCTGCTGCTGCACCAGGTAATGGTGCCACGGGTACTATTGATATTAATGGTTTAGTACCTAAAACAATTACCGTTACCGCTAACGATAGTGCTAAAACTGCAGCAGAGTCAATAAATGCAGAGAAAAGTGCAACAGGTGTTACCGCCACCGCTAAAACGGGTGTTAAATTAGACACAAGTACATTAAGCGCTGGAGGTACATTTTCTTTTGATTTAAATGGTCAAACTATATCAGCTAATGCCAGCTCTACAGATATGACATCAATGGCTGCAGCGATTAATGACAAGTCGTCTTCAACTGGCGTAACGGCAACGATTGATGATGCTGGTGATTTAATAATGTCAGACTCAGATGGTGATGATATTAAAATTACTAATGTGGCTATTAATGGCGGTGTTGATGGCGGAACCATTGAAGCCTACGCACTTGATGCATCAGGTGTTGCCGAAACAACGGGTATTACATTAGAAGATGATACTACCGGTAACAATGCTGCTGCAGGTGAAGCTGTTTCTGCGACTTTTGCGGGTACAGTAAGGTTGTCTTCTGATGCAACATTTTCTGCAACAGCAAGTGGTACAACCCTAGCCGCAGATACAAATACTAATACTTCAGCGCTTATTAATGTTGATACTGTTGACTTATCTACGATTGATGGCTCACAAGATGCCTTAGCCATTATTGATAGTGCCTTAGCGCAAATTGATAATAGCCGAGCAGATTTAGGTGCTTTGCAAAACCGTTTTGGCCACACCATTAATAACTTAGCGAATATCTCAGAAAACGTGTCAGCGTCACGTAGCCGTATTCAAGATACTGATTTTGCAGTAGAAACAGCGCAAATGACGAAAAACCAAATATTACAGCAAGCAGGTACCTCAATTTTAGCGCAAGCAAATCAGTTACCACAAGCAGCTTTAAGTTTAATTGGTTAATTACGAGATTTAGGCCTAATGCTAAGATAAAGCGGCTTAGGTCCAGCCTAAAATAAATAAAAGGAAGAGGCTATTATACCTCTTCCTTTTTGTGTTTAATTAATTGTTTATTAATATTAGTTATTTCATGTTTAGATAATATTATCTCATTAGTCTAAATCAGCTGTTGAAATGACATAAGGAGTCTATGATGAGTGTTATAGAAAGCAGAGCTGATGTTAATTTGGCTAACTTGACATCAGAATTTCAAAAAACTGCCGAATCAACGGTACCATTAAATAATATTAAAACTGAAGAGCTTGTAGCTAACGAAAAAGAGCAAATAGATAATAGAAATGAAAAGGACATACCGCTAAATCAAGAACAATTGACACCACAGCAGTTGGAAAAAGTGGCGCAACAATTGCAGGATTTTGTTGGTGAAATGAATCGTGGTTTAGAGTTTTCAGTCGATAAAGACTCTGGCCGTGATGTCATTAAAGTGATCGATAAAAGTAGTGGTGATCTTGTTAAACAATATCCGTCTGAAGAAGTTTTGACCTTAGTGGCTAAGTTATCTGATATGGTCGGTGGTTTTGTTGACGCGAAAGTGTAATTGCTTGTTTTATGGTTTGTTAGTCTAATAATACTAGATTTAGTTTTATATCTATAATTTTAAGGGGGTCTTATGCCTGATTTAACGTTTACAGGAATAGGTTCTGGTTTACAGGTTAGTGAAATAGTTAGTGCTATCGTTGGCGCTGAAACCGCTCCTTATGTTTCTCGATCGAATAAACAGCAAGCAGAAATAACCACTGATATATCCGCTGTTGGTGCATTAAAATCAGCCTTAGAGAATTTAACTGAATCTATTACTGGTTTAGCTGATGCTGATAACTTTCAGCTGAGAACCGCACAGGGTTCAGATGGTTTCGTTAGTTTGAATGCTAGTAAAGATGCACAAATAGGTAATTATTCGGTAAAGGTTGATGCCTTAGCACAATCTCACAAGTTAATGTCTGGTGCTATTGATAGCGATGAAGCTGTTGGCGAGGGCACATTGAATATTGCTGTTGCTGATAAAAACTTTGATGTTACGGTATCAGCAACAGATACTTTAAGTGATATTCGTGATGCGATAAATGATAACGTTGATAATGATTTGGTAATTGCCACTATAGTTACCGATGATGCAGGTCAACATCTTATTATGACCAGTAAAGAGACAGGTGTTGAAAACACGATTACAACGACTGTTACAGACAGTGATACATTTAATGTAGATAACGCAGGACTGTCTCGGCTCGCTTATGACGTTTCAGATCCACTTGCACTAGTTCAAAACTTATCGGAAGTAGAACCTGCTCTTGATGCACAAATTACCATAGATGGCACGCTTGTCGTTTCTAATAGTACTAATGAATTTAAAGATGTTATTGATGGAGTCGATATTACCGTTAAAAAACAGCATGATGTTGATGATGATATTAGTAGTATTAAAGTCAGTGAAAATAACAGTAATATTCAACCTGGTTTAGAAACATTTGTTGAAAGCTATAATGAATTACAAAAACTGAGTAAGCAGCTTGGTGTTGCTGGGGAATCAGGCAATGGCCCCTTAGCTGGTGATTCGTTGTTACGCGGTGTTATGGGCAAGTTGCGACAGGAGCTAAGCAATAGTTTTGATACGGGAAATGGCAATACTTTATCTTTATCAGAGATTGGATTGGAAAGTGACCGTTATGGCGTATTGAGTTTAGACACTGAAAAGCTGGATAAAGCAATTGAAAGTGATATTAGTGGTGTTCAACAGCTTTTTGTTGGGACTGATTCAACTGATGGTTTTGCTAGCTCAATTAAAGAGTTGACTAGTTTCTATACTGATGCAGATGGTCTTATTCAAACGCGTATTGATAGTCGAACAGCCCAATTAGATCGATTAGATGACGATCGCGTAGCGTTTGGACGAAGAATGGAATCATTGGAAGCAAGGTTGTATGCACAGTATAATGCGATGGATTTAATCGTTGCTAATTTAACCGCAACAGGAAGTTATATTACTGCTCAATTAGATAATATGCCAGGTGTGGTGAGAAAGGATAGTTAACCCTCAAAGAAGTGTACTATACAGGGTTAGCAATATAGGCTTTAAGTAAAAATGTTAATTGAGATAAAAGACTAGATTGAACTATTTGTTCAACTACCTTTAATGAGCTTTCTACAAACATTAGATACAGTAAATATCGTTTACTTTTAGCAATTGAACTTTTAGCAATTGAACTTTTAGCTAATATTTTTGGTAAGATTTAGAAACTTTTTTACTTTTTTTAAGTTTAATGACTTGTTCTGCTAATAGCTGTTTGTATGCTTTTGACTGGTTCGATAATCTGGTATCAAGTGAAAGCATTTCGTTCAATAAATTAAGCTCTATTGATATGTCTTCATGGGTATTTTGCTCAAACAAACTGCGTATTAAACTATTTCTGTTGGCCATTAATTCAGTTAGTTGATTTTCTGGTGTTTGGCTATCATTAGTAGACTCATCGTTTAAAGATTCGTTACTATTTTGTGTTTTTTCTTGGCTTTTATTGTGCATGGTGAGTATTCGCGACAATAGTTGTCGCGATACATCATTTATTTGTTCAAGTGAGCTCTTGATATCATTAGACACTAAAAGCTAACCTGAGTTTGATTTTCTAGTGGGATTGAGTCCCAACCTGCTTTTATTGGTAATAAAATTTGGATCACTTCCTCTAATTTATCAGAGTCATTGTTGGTACTAGCAACTAACAATTCTTCGGAACAAAACTTATAAAGTGATGCTAAGTTTTCTGAGACTTCACCACCTTGTTTAAAATCGAGAGAGCCTTCTAATACGCCAATAATAGCAATAGCATTAGATAGCTCAGTGCCTTTTTTATCAAAATTATTTTGTGAAATAGCGCCTTTAGCAGTAGCAATATTACCTAATAATTTTTGAAATAACATTGCCACTAACTGATAAGGTGAAGCTTGCTGGGCCGTGCTTTTAGTGGTTTGTTGATACTTTTTAAGTGACGCGTGTGTCATAGACACCTCCTAGTTTACTATAACATTAGTATAGAAAACTTATATAGTTGAAACAATAGCTTTGGGATTTAACGAGGCTAAAATAAGCTAAGTTAAACTAGATTAAAGGTTGGTTATTTACAGTTACCGCAAGACCTTCATCTTTGGCTTTCTTATAAGCTTGTTGTAATACGTTATGAGTTATATCTTCTTCATTAGTAATAACGCCGTTATCCAATACTTCGATATTATCCCAACCACGATTGACTAAATACTCTTCAATTTGGCTGAGCTGCTGCTCGAAAGGCATATCTCTTGAGAACATATTGAATTCGTGGCGAGTTCCTTTAGTAAACTCTTCATTATCATGCATTAATTCAGCAGTACCGTTTATGATCAACATCTGATTATCCTATTTTCAAAATATGGTTATTAGTATTCAAATATACATATGCTTTTTTTATGCCAGTTTTATTTTTATTTGCTATTGTGTTTAAGTTGCTGATTATTAGGTATTTGGTTTTGTTGGGTACAGAAGCTAAAATAGCTGTTGGTACTAAATATCAACTTTTTGACAGTATTATCTGGGATAGTGTTTCTTAACAAAAAGTGCGTTCAGGATTCTGTTTGATCACCCACTTTAGATATTATGGCATTTTGATATATGACAATATAATGACGATTGAGCGTCAAGTTTTTGTTGCTTAAAATTGATTAATGGCTAAAATTGCCTAAACGCTATAAAAGAAGATTAAAAATAGCACGTTAGCATTAACCGTGAAGATTTAAGTATGAGTGATAATTCAGTAGTTACCTCTATAGTAACAGGTCATAAACAAATATTAGTCGTTGATAACGACGAAGGTAGAAGCCAGCAGCTTAGTACGGTACTTGCCTTTGTGGGGGAGCACTTTATTCATTGCTCGCAAGAGCAAGCAATTGAAAAATTAGCTAATTGTAGTCACATTCTCACGGTCATTTTAACGGGCAATGTAAGCACGGATTGTGCAGCTTTAATAAGAGTTAATCCGAGCGTTCCGTTTATTTTGCATGATGTACTCGATGCCAATGAACTCATTATTAATGTTAATGTAATTGGTACCCTTTCCGCCCCCTTAAATTATGCTCAACTTACCGAGCAAATTCATCACTGTCATCAATATCACAATAAATTACCACGAAAAGGTACCAAACTTAGTTCCAGTGCATTATTTCGTTCATTGGTTGGTATTAGTGAGCCGATGGCGCAAGTACGGTTTTTGATTGAGCAAGTTGCGAAAACACCCGCCAGTGTTTTAGTACTGGGAGAGTCTGGTACGGGTAAAGAAGTGATTGCACGAAATATTCATAATTTGTCTGAGCGTTCAAATGAAGCCTTTGTACCCGTTAACTGTGGTGCTATTCCAGCTGAACTACTAGAGAGTGAATTATTTGGCCATGAAAAAGGTGCATTTACTGGTGCTATTTCTACCCGCAAAGGTCGTTTTGAATTAGCTGAAGGCGGTACACTATTTTTAGATGAAATTGGTGATATGCCGCAACCTATGCAAGTTAAACTGCTTCGTGTTTTGCAAGAGCGTACATTTGAACGTGTTGGTGGTAGTAAAAGTATTAAGGCGAATGTTCGTATTGTTGCAGCGACTCATCAAGATTTAGAAGAAATGATCAAAGAGGGCAGTTTTAGAGAAGATTTATTCTATCGTTTGAATGTCTTCCCGATAGACACGCCAGCATTACGCGATCGAAAAGAAGATATTCCACTGTTATTACAAGAGCTGCTTACTCGTTTTGAGCACGAACAGAATAAAACAGTGCGCTTTACTGAAAAAGCTATAGAGTCACTGATGGAGCACCCTTGGCCGGGAAACGTTAGAGAGTTATCAAACTTAATTGAACGTATGTTAATTATGTACGGTGATCAAATAGTTGATGTTGCCGAGCTACCTTATAAATATCAGCATATAGAGGTACAAGCCTATAACCCCGAGTACCCTGAAGAATTGCAAGAACATGATGCTATTAACGAGCTTTTTGGTGGTTTTGATTATGGCGATGATGAAAATGACGATAACAATGAGCAAGATGAGTTAACGGTCGACAGTGATGTTAATGATGCTCAAAGCTCTACCAATGCAACGTTGTTACCTGATAACGGTTTAAACTTAAAGGAGCACTTAGCAGATCTTGAAGTCTCTTTAATTAAACAATCGTTAAGTAAGCATGATTATGTGGTTGCTAGAGCAGCAGAAACACTTGGTATGCGTAGAACAACATTAGTTGAAAAAATGCGTAAATATGATTTACAAAAACCAAGTGAGTAATATGAATAAGGCTAATCGTTAAGGTCAATAGATTGACACAGAAAGTAAGCGTGAGGTAGTAGTTTTTCCTTTTAAGTTATTGAATTAAGTCATTAAAATAGTGGCACGGTAAATGCTTTATAGGTACTAGATAGTTTTTATTGAGTACTTATGTATGGCACAA